>Ga0190310_1000504_pt1 | contig 13079 bp, 9 predicted proteins | sample 48700778_MG_FD_165059 | JGI IMG/M metagenome (GOLD analysis project Ga0190310, IMG submission 165059) | Hydrothermal vent sediment bacterial communities from Southern Trench, Guaymas Basin, Mexico - 4870-07-7-8_MG | ecosystem: Environmental > Aquatic > Marine > Hydrothermal vents > Sediment ... | reverse complement strand
CAGCTAAACCATCAACACGTTCTTTTTTACTGAAACCGCCTATAATGAAGCTGACATTGAATGGTAATGCATCACCACTGCCATTGTTCTTTATTACTGCGCATATCTCATTGCTCTCATTTGCGAACAAGTACCCACAATTCAGTGCTATCTCGGTAACCATCAGGTCCGGCATCGGCGATCTCACTATTGTCGTCACAGTAACGTTCGCACCTGCATTAGCACTTGTAGCTTCCACTGTAGTATTGTAACTCCCAGGAGAAGAATCCCTAACATTCAACTCCACCACTTCACTCTCTCCAGCACCAAGCGATACCAATGTCTTGTTTAGCCACGCATAGTCCGCTTCATTAGCTGTTATACTAAGATTATAAGTGTCACTTTCTGTGCCTGTGTTTTTAACTGTAATATAATATGTTGCATTCTCGTTCGCATATGTCCCCTTACTAAACTCGTCAGGTATAAGCTTCACGCTGTATTTAGCCACTTCGGTCAACATAACCGTGGTATAATTTTCTGGGAAATTTGGAAGTGTAGTATATGCTCTTATCCTCACAGGACCTGGTGTCGTTCCTGCGATGAATGTAGTAATCGCTGGATTTCCCTTTACATAATCATCAGTTATCGTTCCATTTCCGCTAACAATCTCAAAGTAAACAGGCACACCGCCGGCAACTAGATTCCCCCCAGTATCATACACTACCGCAGTTAGTGTTGAGTTCGATACACCATCCGCTGGTATTTCATCCGGATCCGCAGATAAAATCAACTTATCCGCTAATAATGATGGTGGTGGTGATGATAGTGCGATTACCGGAACTACTGAGACTGCGATCACTGAAAGAACAATAGAAACCACGACAGCACCGCTCATTAATTTCCCTGCCCCCTCTTTTTCCTTTTTATGCTCCTTTTCTCCTACCATTTCTATCACCTCCGCACACCTCTCCTAAGAGACTTCCATATATAAATACTTTTATCGTTTGCCCCTCCTATTCCCCTATCATGCTTCTTGCCCCCTCTCATTATCCCTTCCCTTGCCTTTAGGAGATACTTTCCCCCTTATCTCTGCCATGGTTACCTTCCACCTTCTCAATCTCTGCAAGCAAACCTAAACTCCAAAATCCGCCATCCTCTCCGTCATAATCTCCTCCTTCGCATACCTTTCCTCATATTTAATACCACTACTAAGCTCAGCAGCCATATCAATGTAGCGATGCCGAACGGCGTAAGGACTGGAACCCTATTAAGACCACCTCCCACTCTAATATTTGCTGTATCCTCTGCACATACTACTCCATAACTACTCTCACCTGTCGCATTCGCATAATTTGTGAACTCTCCAGTAGCTTCTGCTGTTACGTTAAATGTTATCGTTTTAGACTCGTGAAAAGCAAGCGTTCCAAGGTGCCATATAATCGTAGTAGAACCGTCTGGATTTGTTATATTACTGCTGTCTGGTGGATTTGCTGAGGCTAAAGTATATTTCAATCCTTTTGGAAGCACGTCTGTAACATTTACTGATGTCAAATTAACATCGCCTGTGTTTACAACGTCCAGTGTGAACAAAATGTTCTCTCCAACGCTTGTGCGGTATGGCTTTGCTCTCTTTATGATGTTTATGCTCGGGTGATACTCTCGCACTGTAACATACGCATCATCCTCGGCAAAGACCGTTTCGCTTCCGTTCTTCCCCGTTACATTTGCGTAATTTCTCATCGTTTCGTTCTTCGTCACGTTTGCACGGAAGGTTAAGTTAAAACTCGATCCCGGTGCCAGATTGGTCAGATACCATGTAATGATGCCATTTGTGCTATTCGGAGAACGACTTGCCGACCCTGACACATAGCTTAGTCCATTGGGCAGCATATCCGTGACATTCACAGTATCGAGTGTTACATTTCCAATATTTGTCACATTCAGTTCGATTTTAACCACTTCAGACAGGTTTGCATGGTAAACCTCCACACCATTGATTTTCTTTTCGATTTTGATGCCTGGTGCTTCGGTCACACGCACATCCGCAGTATCTTCGTCAGATACATTCCCTGATGGCGCAAACCCAGTCGCAGTAGCTCTGTTGGTAAGTACGCCTGCTGGTGCACTTTCGTTTACGGTTGCATTGAACACCACCTCAACCGATGTATGTGAAGCGAGCGAGGATACATTGTTCCAAGTAATTGTCGTTGTTCCATCAGGATTTTCAATTATGCTGTCTGGCGGATGAGTTGCGGCATCAGCGTAGTCTAAACCTTTTGGTAGCACGTCAACCACATTTACAGCAGTGAAATTCTCATCACCAAGATTCGTCACATTCAGTGTAAATGTAACGTTTTCTCCTCTTCGCACATCATATTTGTTCGCCGTCTTATTCAACTCAATGGATGGTGCTGATATGTGCACGAATTTATTCCCATACAACGTAGCTGAAAGCCGATATGAATCCTCAGTGCATCCATTTGCTGTCGTCTGCTCCTGTGGATGGTATTTGAATGCCTCTACAATCCCCTCCCCATACGGGAAATAACACGCAAAAATGCTGTACTCTCCGTTAAAGTCGTCTGTATCAAGTATTATCCTTACGCTATCGTTAGAAACTCCGGTAATCTTCCAGCCATCCGAAAGTGCAAACATTCTTATTATCTCTGATCCATTGTACTGGCTTGGAAATTCTGGAGAGAATGCGTTACCAGTCTTATTTACTGGAGGATTATGAACAGAACAATTCCCGACCCAATCGCCAAAAGTACTTGGTTCGACGTTGATATAGCCAGGGAACGTTGCAGCCAAGTCACGCATTGCAATACACGTGAAGATAAGCTCTCCACCATTTTCAACCAGAGTCCTCATGCTTTCTTGCACATTTGGTGGTGGCGTTTCAGGATACCACCCAGCACAGTCGTCAATGACAAGGTCGTATCCAAGCAAGATTGATGGATCAGACTCAACAACACTCGTATTTGCAAGGTCGTATGGGATACCCATATCATCCAATACTTCTTCTGTATGTCCCCACCAATAGTTAAGATTTGAGGGATGCACTACCAGTATCTTTGTAGGCTTATTTATGGTGAATACTTGATTGGAACTGAACTCCCGCGTCAAATTGAAGTATGTGACTGAGCTGAAGTTTGCACTTGCACTCGCAATCTTATCCGCATCGGATTGCATTACCAACATTGGACCACCACTGAACACTGAGCCGTTATATGTCATGTTATCCACATACAGTGTTATATCTGGCGGTTCAATAATTCGATATACTGTTCCTCCATTCCTGAGCACATCGTGCACAAATCCGAATGCCTTAATTGTATCGTTCTGCTTTGTATCCATTGGTATGATAAACGTCCCAGGAGGGAATGTTTTTGTTTCAAGTGCCTCTGCATTTACCAATAGGACCACAGATATTACTAACAAGACAACTAAAGCTAACAAAATCAATGCACTTTTTCTCATCGCTTTTTTCACCTCTTTTTATAAGATTTTCTACCACATTTTTACGCTTTTTCATTTCCTTCTTCTCCCTAACACCAGATACGCCACTGCTAACAGTCCAGCAATAGCGAAAACCCCCTCAAATCCCGGTATTAATGGCTCTGACGTCGGACTCGATACCGGACCTGCTGTTGCCGTCGGTATCGGCGTCCCTGCTAGACTTGGGCTTGGCGTCGGTGTAAGTGTAGGCGTTGCAGTTGGCGTTGCTGTTACTTCTGGTGAAGGTGTCGGCGTTTCTTCTGGTGTTACTGTCGCCGTAGCTGTTGGTGTCGGTGTAGTAACTCCTCCACCTCCAGAAGCTCCAGAAGCTGTCGGTGTCGGACTACTTGGCGTAGTCGTTGGCGTAGTCGTAATATTATCTTCTATTATTTCTATTTTAATAATATTTGATTGAATGTTTCCGATAACTGCAGTGACATTCGCAACGCCTTCAGATGTCCCTTGGAAATGAGCGACTGCAACACCGTTTGTATCCGTTTTATTTGATACTGGAGTAATCTTTCCAAGAGTAGTTGTAAAGTTGACAGTCTCGTTCGGCTTGGGATTCCCAGAAAGATCTGTAACGACTGCTCTAATTACCGTGACATCACTTATATGGATCGTATATGTATCCGCAGTTAGGTTTATTCTTATTGATGGTGGAGGCAGTGGAGGAGTCTGTTGAGCCAAGCTCATTGATATTACTGAGATAGATGTTACCAATGATATTATTACTATTAATAACAGCAGACCCCCATATTTCATTTTTTTACCCCCTCCTTACTTATTATTGAAAAAAAGAAAAAAATAAAAATTTTGTAATTTTTTGTCTTGCTATGACTTGATTATCTCCAGACCCAATATCCTTTACCTGGCTCAAGTGTGTGAGTCCAATCGCTGTATCTGTTTTTCTCTGGCAACCATGTGGTTGCCCAGTAGTCAATTTTGAGTTCATTGAATCCTGTACCAACCAAGTTCCATCCGGGAACCAGATTAAGATCCGCCTGAGTTGCTGTTATTTTATTTCCAATCACCGAAATCGTCTTGTCCTCAGGTGCCCACACCCAGTATCCTTCGTATGGTGCCACGTTAAATGGGACTTCATATCTTCCGATTGTTGCATTCCACTTGTATATCGCCACGCCTGGCCAGAATACGCTATCCACACTCGTATTAGCCGGCATAACTGGCATCGCTACCATGTTCCAACCTTTTTTCAGCTTGAATATATAGCCGGAGGTCAACACAGTCACGGACTTATTGCATATATCCGACTCCGGTGGTGAGCCACTGTCCTTAACAATCAGTGTAACGTTGTATGTGCCAGCGAGGTTGTAGTAGAAGTCCACAATGCTTGCATCTGGTGTTACCTTGTTATACACACCGTATCCACTGCTCATCGTCCCACTTGTGCTACTGGAGGCATCTACGTCTATGATTCCATCATTATCAAGGTCCCACGCATAACTAAGCGTCGTCCCGTCAGGATCCGACGAACCTGTGCCATCAGCCCTTATCCACTGAAGTGCCTGCACTCTTGTTGCATTCAGAGAGATATTGCAAGTAGGCGGTATGTTTGTTGGGAATGGTGGCGGGCTTGGTACAATTTCATTAATATAGAGACCGTCGTAGTTCCAGACGTTGTACACGAAAGCCACTCTGTAGTTAACGTCAATCAGGTCATGGTGGTCGGGCGATTCTAAATGTGCACAGTTCGGTGCATGCCATGAAGTCGTTATCAGGTAGTCGTTGTGCAATGGGTCATCAGGACCATATATCGGGTCTTGTGGCAACACGAACTCCTTGTATTCATCGGGCATCGTATGCGGCTCGAAGAATGTCCAGTTCTCTACTGTCTGTGCTGTCCCTGTGTAGTTCTCGTTTAATATCTCCAGCAAGTTCGTGTGGTATCTTCTCTCCGGCTCCTTGTGCCACCAGCAGAATTCCAATGGCGGATAAGGTCCGATGATTCTATCTGCAACGTGCGGGTAAAGTGGCGGCATGCAGTAAACCATTCTATTCTTCGGTATGTCAATGTCATCCACAATCAGATGCTCTCTGTTGAACGGTGGGTCTAATGGAATCGGGTTGCATGGTGGAATCGTTGTTATAAATTGAGATGTGACCACGCTGAAGTCCCTAAGCTGCTCATCAGATTGATCCCCTTCACGCTCTGGCAGCGGACTTCTCAGCGTAATGTACTTGAATAGCCCGTCGTGCACGTAAACTGCAGCGACATCGTATCTTTTTGAATTAACATAGAACGTATCACCAGCGCTAATCTCCTTTCCAATGAGCACATCTATTGAGTTGTGGTCAGGTGAGTAGCTCAGCAGTCTTATATATGATGTCTGATTTGGATGTAATGGCGCGTATGCTTTATTACAGTCTCGGTCGAGATATACTGTTGTCGTATTCAGGAATATCGGCGACTTCTCCTCATCCCGCGCATTTCCAAGGTAATATGGTATTACCCAAGCACCATATTCATTTGGATTATCAGGATTAACGCCTATATGATCGAACTTGAAGCCGTGGTCAAGGAATCGAACTATCGTTGTACCTTTCTCAAGGTGGAATACTTGCTCTATTCTGATTGTTCCACGTGTGGTTGTGCCACTGCTAACATAGGCGAGGTTAACGAGGTCATCCACTCCATCGCCATCTGCATCGAATGTCCCGAGACCTATTTCACTCGGGCTTGGCGTATCATTAATTGGATATTCAGCGAGCGGGAACAGGAATCTTGTGCTTCCTGCTGGACATCCTATCGGCATCTTGTGCTTTGAATCTATTGGCACGTATGTTGTCTCAATCTCGATTGTCTGATAGTAGTGCGGATTCTCCAAAGGACCGTCATACTCATGCTCAGGCTCGAACCACAATCTTAGATACTTCTTGATGTCAATGTCTATTCCTCCTGCCGACATTCTGTGGTTCACATCTTCATCCAGGATAATCGCGGGATTAAATGTTATTGAGTCTTTCCTGATGGCTGCTGGGTCGAATGGTCCTTGCGGGTCATCGTAGACTGCGAAATAGTCACCTCTTGCTCTAACCGGACCTGATATGTCACCTTCACCATATATTCTCACCTTTGGTAGCGGGTCATTGCTCAGATAGTTGACATAGATGTCGATTCCACCGTTATGCTTTACGATATCCTCCTGGTCATACACAAATACTACCCTTGGAAGTCCGGTTACAGAATCATAGATATGCCTTGGGTCAACGGTATTGTTCGCAATAAACGAGGTCGTTACTAAGTAATCTCCTTTATACCTCTCATCAATATCTGGGATTGCAGGCAGCACGAACTCCGTGTATAGGTCCGGCATCGTGTGTATGTTCAGGTATTCCCATACTTCACCATCCGTCTGATTGTATACCTCAAGCAAGTTCGTATCGTATCTCGGCTCCCTTGTCTCATCAGTGTAGTAGAACTCTAAAGGATCAACATTATATATGATTCGCTCATCAACATCATACAATCTTGGTACTCCGTCACCATCCTCGTCTATTAGCCCTATTGTGCATTCCTCTGGACTCACCTGCAAGCCATCATCTACACAAATGTCCACATTAATGTCATCAATGATATCGTGTATTCTATTGAAGGGCGGATTTACAGGTATCGGTTCGTTTGGAGGTATACATACAATCCATTGTGTAGATACTGTACTCATATCCCTGACCGGGCTTACACCCGTTGCGAAGCACTTTGGCAATGGTGTCCTTAGGGTAATATACTTGAACTCATCCGTTTCACCATCGCCATCTTGATCGATTGTGTACACAGCTGCAATATCGTATCTAACGCCGTTCACATAGAAAGTATCACCAGCCTTTAGAATCTTACCAATTAATATATCCGCTGTCCTATTACTGAGGTCATTTTCAAGGTAGTCCACTGATATGACCTGAATGAATGATGTCCTGTCAGGATGCTGTGGAGTTGTAGCAAGATTATTTGCTCTGTCTATATAATAGCGCTGAGATGGCGTCCCACTCATAACTCCGACTATATGCTCTGTTGTCGCATCATCCTCGACATTTCCAAGATATGAAATTTCAATCTTTGCAAACTTCTTATCGCTGTTCTCTGGACTCACAACCACATCTTTCAGCTTGAAGCCGTGATCGAGGAATCTAACCTGCGTCCCATCACCAACCCTTAGATGAAATATCTTTCCTATTGCTATTTCTCCCTGTGTGGTTCCAGCCCATGGAGATACGGATGTATTTGTAACGTTTACGAGCTCGATGATATCATCTTCTCCATCCCCATCTGCATCGAATGTTCCAAGACCTGGTTGAGCAGGTATCTCAGCAAGTGGGAACAGGAACTTTGTGGTCTTATCAGGATAACTCTCAACACCACCGCTTATTGGGTTCTTGTGCTTCGAGTCGATCAACATGTATGTTGACTCAAGCATAATTGTTGGATAATACTCTGGATTATTTCTAGGACCGTCATACTTGTGACTCGGCTCATACCACATCCTCAGCGTCTTCTTAACGTCTATGTCTGTTGGATTGCCTTTATGATAAGCGCTCAGTTTATTACCGTATTCCTCATCAAGTAGTATTGCGGGATTAAATGTAACCGAATCTTTCTGTATTACACCAGGATCAAAGGGTTGCTGATAACGCGTATACACAGGGAAATATCGACCCGCACCTGTTTGTGGCCCCAGACCTCCCTCTCCATATATGCGTAGCGTGTTCGTTGGTTTTGGTGGCTGTGCAATCGCTGTCGGCGCAACCATCGCAAATATCGAAGTAATCATCATCACCACCATCGCCAGACCTATTATGCCTTTTCTGCTTTTGCCCTTTGCACTCATTTTTCCCATCATCACCTCCCAAGGGGTTCTCTTCCCCCCTTTCCTATTCCTTAGGGATATTTAAAACTTTCGGTTATTTAAAAAAAACTTTCGGTAACAGTGCCGCTTTTCGGCGCTCTCATCCATTGGGGGATACGGATGAGCATAGAAACTTTGCCTTCCCTCCTCATCTCCCTTCTCCTCTCACATTGCTCCCCTTACTATGCTGCTGAGACAAATCCTTCTTTTTTCCGGCATATGGATGAAGACGTTAATAAGGAGACGTCTTCAGCGACCCCGTCTGACCCTGAAGCGGTTCGTTGTTGGCATATCGGATGATTTACTTTCAGTCGCTAAGTCATCTGCGAAGACGGAGATGAATTAGGGAATGTGTGAGTATATTTCCACACTATTGTTACCTATACCTTTTTATGAAATAAATTTTTTAAGTAGAGGGGAGCGGAGGAGATGGGAAAGAGAGGAGGAAAAAGAAGTAAAATTAGGCAAGATAATATCGTAGTAGGAGAGGATACCGAGATAAAAGAAGCATTAAAATATGTTGCGCTTTTCTTAGCTTTCTGTCTTGCTTTTTATCTTGTTTATTATTTTCTCAGGTTGCGATGTTCGTTATCATTATTAAATGACATGACAGCGCTCATTTTGGGCGGTATTTTCTCGTTATGCGGTGCGAATGTGATATTAAAAGGAGCAACACTCTCTATTAATGGTTTTGGATTGGAGATAATAGATGAATGCACGGCGGTATTTTCCTCAATTGTTTATTGCTCAGCGGTATTAGCGTATCCAACGACGTTAAAAAAGAAATGCATAGGTATTGCTTTTGGTGTGCCCGCTCTTTATACGATAAACATCCTTCGCCTTTCCATATTGACGCTTATCGGTATTCATCATCCTGAGATGTTTGAATTCGTGCACGTGTATCTCTGGCAAGCTTCTTTTATCATATTCGTGGTTGTGATCTTCCTTTTATGGCTCAATTTGATAAAAAGGGCGGAATAATAACAACTGCATTAGGGGAGGGGAAAAATGAAAGGTGAGACAACCGAAAAGCGAGAGGCGAATAGGAGTGAGAATAGGGGGGGAGAAGAAGAAGGAAAAGGGAGTAGGCTTAAGTTAAATGTGAGTTCAAGGCAGATTATAATGTTTCTGATAGAATTTATGGCTGCTTCTGTGGTATTTTTATGTATATGGTATTATATTGGTGAGTTTTATCAGAGCGTTATTTTCTTCTTCGCTAAAAATATTTTGATTGCGATGGGATATACTCAGTTGCAAATATCAGCTGTGAGGTTATCACATGCATATCTTATAAATTTCAATTTGGTACCTCTTTTTGCGTTAGCGATAGCAACACCGAAGATGCCTCTGAAGTCGAGAATTGAGATGCTCGCTGTAGGCATCCCCCTTATGTTTCTTCTGCACGTTTTTGATTTAGTGGCGCATTTCCCGATGTATTTTTATGACTCAGAAATCGCGAAATTCATCGTATATTCAATAGGGGTTGGTAACATAGTATTGCCATTCATTATATGGTTTATATATATCGTATTGAGAGCTTTTTAACACCGTCAGCTTGCAAGCTGACACTGCCCCTGTCAAAAGTAACAGAGATTGTCAACAGTGAAGCAGCAGTAAAGAAGAGGGAAGGAAACCTTACCAAACTAGAGGGGTTTGTAATTGAATTTGAAATAGAGGAAGTAAAAGGTGAAGAAATCGGATATTATTTAAAAAAAGTATTGCGCAAACAGATGCGAATGGGAAAGCATTACACAAATTTGATTCTGGAATCAGTTAATGAAACAGCACCCGTGGAAGTAGTTGTAAAGGCGTCATGGCATAAAGGGTATCCGGAAGGAGTAAGCGTCAGCAAGAGAGTAAATGTTACTTCAGTAGGGTCTTCAGAAAGAGAGAAAGTTCCGGTAATGTCGCTCTGGGGGATGATTCTTCTGGTAGTGCTTTTATGCCTATTTGCAGCTTCTAGCATAAGAAAGGGTAAAGGTATGGGAAGGATAATGTGACATACTCAAGTGGGCTATGGACTATACAACGCCCATAGCAGGGGCTGCCACTAGAATTCAGTAGAATGAAGGTTATGAAAGTTATGAAAGCCTAACAGACCGAGAATCTCTCGGCTTCAGCCGTGGAGACAACCCGCCTCCGCCGAGGGGTTCGCTGCGGCAGGGGCGAGGGGGAAGGGTATTCAATATGAGTTGCCAGAATCGAAAAGATTTTAGCCAGAACCGAAAAGATTTTATATGCCCGCCCAAGAGGGTATAACATGCTGACAACAGTAACAACCACGACCACCACTACGACGGTGGTGGCGTTGGGGCAGGTGGCGGTATTTGGAGCCGTGAGCACAGTTGTGTTGATATCGCTGCTCATATTGAAGGAATTGGCGAGTGCAAGTGAGGGGCAGAAGGCAAGCACGCTCGGAAAAATGGCATCTGTGGCGATTAACCCCCTTTTGTTCGTATTCATGGTAATCGTAGCGGTAAAGATGCTTGAGGTATTATAGGAACGGCATCATACGAAGAGGTAAAAATGCCATTGAGTAGAGCATGAAAAGGAAAATATTTGTGTGGACGAGTGCAGTTGCTCTTGCTTTCCTTATTTTTCCTATCATAGGGAGTGCAACTGTGACGGAATTGAATGTAACTCCAGATGTGGTATTACGGGGTGAGAAAGTGAAGGTGTGGGGGAAAGCCTCTCCTAATGAAGATGTATGGTTAGGCGCTTCGTTTGAGATTTCGACACCAGTCTCTGAAGGAAGGTATCACGAGGAGTTTAAAGGAATAGAAATTCCTAAAGGTGAGAAGACCATTTCTGTAACTGCTGAAAATGTAAAAAACATTAGAATTTCAATATATCCTGTTTATGTATTCTGGCAGACAATTGAAATTGAATATCCTCTTGAAGGTCCTCTGAATGCAACAAACGGCACTGCCACGATTTCTGCCTCGTTTCCAGCGGATTTCTATGGTATAACCATAGATATTTATGGGGAGAAGGACATTAAGGTATATGGGGATGCTTTGGAAGGTGCGGATGCTGTGCATTTAATCGTGAAGACATCAATAAAGGTGACTGCCGATTCAGAAGGTCGTTTTGAGCTGGAAGTGAGCACGAAAGGCGTTCCACCGGGAGAATTCCGGATAAACGCAGGGGGAAAAGAGAAAAAAGTTCGCATATTCCTGAATGGTGATGTGAATGCAGATGGCGTGATTGACAGCGCTGATTACATGCATATAGCGAGATGGATAGCGGGTATAGAAGGATATGATTTGGAGGAGAAAGTTGCGGATGTCAGCGGAGATGGAATTGTTGATGCTTACGATTGTGTTTATCTTGCGAGATATATCGCAGGAATATCCGGATATGAGGAGTTGAAATGAGGTGGATAATTTTACTGACATGTATGTTGTTAGTAATGTCATTTACAATAATGCTGAGTGGAAATGCTATCGCACCTTCTCCTACACCAGCGTCCCCTGTTGAAGCAGTTGAAGTGACAATAGAAAATATCTATGTCTGCGCTGGTGAGACTGCTACATCCTCAATCATGATAAAAAATGTGAGTTCTCCGGGTGTGAGTGCAGTAACAATTAATCTCACTTACGACCCTTCTGTGTTAAATATTTCTGCTGTGGGGAACAGCAGCTTTGATGCCACCGTCTTCAACATAAATAATTCATTTGTGAAAATAGTCGCTTTCCAGACAGGAGAAAGTGGAATCGTTGGAGATGTCTGTGTCGCAGATATTAAATTCAAAGCAGTAGGAAAAGCAGGAGATTTCAGCACACTAAATATTGATGTCATCACACTGAAAGATAATAATGGTGCGTCGATACCGTATTCCGTGAGAAATGGTTCCGCAATCATTCAATCCATCCACTTGCTTGATACAGGGCGACCGAGAAACCCATATCCGAGCATTGCAGGATGTTTCAACGGAACAATTACGCCGAATAGAACAATCATTGCGACAAAATTATACACATATGCATGCGAGGGAACAGGCGGACACACCGAATATGCTCTTATTTGGAATGAAACATGGTGTGCTGAAGCATCATGGAAAGGATATGGGGATGACTGGATGAACATTTATTTCAACAGAACTGTCATCTTAATGCCTTATGAGACATATAATATAATGATGAAAACAGGTTCCTACCCACAGATTCATCACACAAATGAATTAGAAACGGATGTGGGGAAGATTAGATGTGTAGAATTTGTGGATGTAAACGGGAGGAGATATGAAGATTGGATACCAGCATTTAAACTTTACGGGTGAAAATGAAGAGAATAGTCATTTTCTTACTGTTCATATTGTTCTCTGCGGTGGTAGTAAGCGCCTCACCCGCATCTGTTAAAATAGGTAATGCCACAATAACTGTGGGAGAACATGTCAATATTCCAATAACAATTGATGCAGATGAAGAGATAAGCTGTGCCACGATAGTTGTCACTTATGATGGAGATATTGTGCGTGTTGTCTCGGTGAGTGAGGGTAATTTTGACCAGCTTGTATGCAATAACACTCTTGGGAAGATAAAAATAGTTGCTTTTCAAACAGGAGAGGGAGGGTTAAAGGGAGGAACTGTGGCGAATTTGCATATAGAAGCAAAAAAGGAAGGCTATTCTCCATTAAACTTAGAGATAGAGACACTGAAGGATAATGAGGGGACGGAAGTCCCTGCAACGGCATTAAACGGTTTTATTTCCGTAAGTTCTCCAACAGCATCTCCT
>Ga0190310_1000503_pt1 | contig 13087 bp, 9 predicted proteins | sample 48700778_MG_FD_165059 | JGI IMG/M metagenome (GOLD analysis project Ga0190310, IMG submission 165059) | Hydrothermal vent sediment bacterial communities from Southern Trench, Guaymas Basin, Mexico - 4870-07-7-8_MG | ecosystem: Environmental > Aquatic > Marine > Hydrothermal vents > Sediment ... | reverse complement strand
TCTATAATCAATAATAGAGTACTTAATTTTATAAAATTATATTATGCTCATATATCTTACTATGTATTTTTAATCTATTTTATATATTTAAGATCTATTAGCACGATCTATATAGTATTTTATATGGTTTTTATAATTTTTCCATAAACATTATATTATTTAACCTACAGTATTTCGTATTCTCTATATCTCGTTCTAAAATTTATACAAGGCTTTGCTTTATATGATATCATTAGTGATCTAGATAGTCTAATAATCCTGTCTTGTATATTTATCCTCAGAATATGTAGAGGGATTCTAGCTATGCATAGCCTAAGTAAGGATAACTTATATGAAGTATTAAGAAAGATATGTAATATACCATCGCCGTCGGGATTTGAGGAGGAGATTAGAGAAGCAATTATTGAAGAGTTAAAACCCTATGCTGATGAAATACGGGTTGATTCTATGGGTAATGTTATTGCTTTAAAGAAGGGTAGAGGAGAAGGAAGGTTAATGATTGCAGCCCATATGGATGAAATAGGCTTAATGATTAAGCATATTAGTAAGGAGGGCTTCCTAAAATTTGCACCAATTGGTGGATGGAACGCTATTATCTTACCGGGTCAAAGAGTACTTATTAAGACTTTAAAAGGTAATATTGTCCGGGGCGTTATTGGTTCTAAGCCTCCACATATAATGAAGCCTGAAGAAGCTAAACAAGTCATACCTATTGATGAGTTATTCATAGATATTGGTGTTTCATCTAAGGAGGAAGCTGAGAAACTAGGTGTAACTATAGGGTCGGTAGCTGTTATTGATCGTGATATTGCTAGGCTTGGTGGAACGGATGTTGTTACTGCTCGTGCATTTGATGATAAGATAGGTGTTGCTGTAATGATTGAGGCATTTAAGGCAATAAGTGATCCTAGAGTAGATGTATATGCTGTAGCAACTGTCCAGGAAGAAGTTGGTTTAAAGGGTGCTCGTGTAGCATCTTACTCAATAACACCTGATGTAGGATTGGCTCTCGACGTAACAATAGCATCTGATATACCGGGTGTTGATGAATCATATCATGTTACAAAGCTTGGCAAGGGCCCAGCTATAAAGATTATGGATGGTCGATCCGGTAGTGGATTAATAGCTCATCCAGCTGTAAGAAATACATTGATCAAGTTAGCTGAAGAGAATAAGATTCCTTATCAATTAGAAGTATTGACAGGCGGTACAACTGATGCAGCTGCAATACAGCTTACAAAAGAAGGCGTACCCGCTGGAACAATATCTATACCAACGAGATACATACATTCACCAATAGAGACACTAAGTCTAAATGATGCAGTTAATGCAGCTAAGCTAGTAAAGGTATTTGCAGAATATATAGACAAGAACTGGATAGTAAGTAATCTCAAGAGAAAAGTAAAATAAATATTTTGAGAACATCTTTTTCTCCAATATACCATATAACATAGTTATTCTTAGATCATGTAAATAATAGGTATGTAAGCAATTTCATAGTAACACTAAAGATCCTTATATTAGCCTTTAATCTTCCACCAATCCTAGGTCTTCTCCTCCTAGGCGGCGGATCATATACGTATTCTCCTATTTTATATCTATTAAGCCATGCATATACTATGAATTCTCCTCCAAAACTCTCCTTAAACCTAGGCCTAAAATCCTTAAACAAACTACGCCTATATACTCTGAAATTTGAGTAGAAATCTCTAATCCCAACTATTCTCCCAATAGTTTTTGATGCAAAGCGTTCAGATATTCTTGGAATAATTGTTCTACAAGCAACAAGTAGATCGAGGTTTTTCTCTAAGAACACATTAAGCATACCCGGTATTAGTTCCGGCGGATTCTCAAGATCAATGTCGAGAGTTACTACAATTGGGTACTTAGCTACCCTTAAGCCTATTAATAAACCAATTGTTTGCCCTGCATTCCTAACAAGTATTGCCCGATCAGCCCATTTACATGCTTCTTCATATGTTCCATCCGGCGAAGAATCATCAACAATTATTATCTCATGCTCTATTTCCTCTAGCGCTCTTCTAACTCTTTCAACAAATTGTTTAACATATTCTCTCTCATTATATGTTGTTGTGACAATGGAGATACTTATCACAAACTATCCCCATGATACCCCATAATAGATCTACTCATCTATCACCTTAGTCCAAGACTTTGGTTTAATAAAAATAATGTTTCTTGAAAGATTTTCTACTTGTTTGAAGTAATTTATTGATCTTTAATATATCATGTATTTACATAATATATTACATTATAAACTAGTTGTTTATTCATTGTATTTGCGATAATCTTTTTTCTTCAATATGCCTTAGACATTATATTAGGTGGAATATTAGATGCAGAACGTTACTGCAGCAATACTTGCTGGCGGTAAGGGTAAGAGGTTTAGGCCATATACAGAGATTATACCAAAGCCAATGATCCCTGTCGGTCCCGAGGAAAAACCTCTTCTTGAACATATTATAAAGTGGTTATCAAATTATGATATAAGAAATATTATTTTACTTGTCGGATATAGATGGAGACAAATATCTAACTATTTCAGTAATGGAGCTAGGTGGGGTGTTCGGATAAAGTATAGTATTGATACTGAGGAGTACAAGAATACTGGTGGAGCATTATTAAATGCTTGGAGGCAAGGGCTTCTCGGTAAAAATGATCTATTAATATGGTATGGAGATATACTTGCACCTTTAGATATAAATGATTTACTAGATAAACATTATGGATGGAATGCAGATGCTACGATCGTAGTAGCTGATAAGTACCAGGTACCAGTTGGTATAGCTAGAATCAATGAAAATAGTGACATTATCGAGCTTAAGGAAAAGCCATGGATAGACATACACGCAACAATTGGAATCCTAACGCTAAAGCCAAGAATACTTGAACAAGCTGAAAAAGCACTTGGTAAAAGCTTTGACATAATGGGAGAACTCATACCATGGATGATAAATGAGGGTAAGAAAGTAAAAGCATACATATACAACGGACCATGGTATGACATAGGAAGTTTAGAAAGATATGCAAAACTAGATCATAATAGGATAAAAGAATTTCTAAAAACTTAGTATTAATACACAATATCATTGAATACACATAGTTAATTTAACTTTATATTATCATATTTAGAAGAGTCGTGATATTTACGAAATACCATTATATGTTTGTACTAATTATTTAAATATAGGTAATGGCAATAATATGAATTACTTTTATTCATTTCTTTTCTGACTATTTAATAAATAGCCTTAGAAGAAATGATTACATTTACAATAAAAATTCCTCTACATATGAAATAATTAATAATGTATTAAATATATAGGATCTATTTTGGTATTCCATTAACATATTTATTTTTAATTTCTTATAAATAATAGAAAATTATATGAACCCTGTTACTGGCATACATATGGATTGATAGGATAAAAGTATCTACTAAAGGCATCATATATTTAGTAGGGAATAAAATTGGATGAATAGTAAAAATAGATAATGGTCTATGATATAACGTAGGCTGTTTAAATAGATATGCAAAACTTGGCCATAATAAAATGAGGGAATTTTTACGTTCCTAAGATCATAATCGATCTGTTTTTCAAAAATCATTAATCTACATCAATAGGTTTTAACGATCTTTAAAAGATTAAAATATACGTAAAACTTATAACTTTTGCGTTTACAATAAAAGTAGTGGAACAGAGGTGTTATTATTGGAAAAAAAGATGCTTATAACATTATCTATTATAATCGTTGTTCTAATAATAGTGGCTGTTGCAGCAATTTATTTGACCCAACCTAAGGCTCCTATCGAAACTGGGACTACAACATCTCCTACTCAAGCCGGATATTATATTAAAATGCCATCAGGCTCACCTACGGGAACCTATTATCCTGCATTAACAGCTATAGCTAGTATTGTATCTAAATATAATCCTGATATCGTAGCTGTAGCCATACCTGGAGGAGGATCAGCATCTAACTGTAGATCCGTTGGTTCGGGAGAATATTCTATTTCATTATCAACATCGATGGTTGCATATTTTGCATATACTGGTACAGGGCCTTTTGAGGGCGAAGCTTATCCTGACCTAAGAGCTGTAGGACCTGCTCATCCACTAGTTATAAGCTTTATCGTGAAGGCTGATTCCGGTATAAAGACAATATATGATCTAGAGGGTAAGAGAATAGCTATTGGAGAGGCTGGAAGCGGTGATGCTGTTGCAGCAGAAATACTTCTTAAGGAAGCAGGTATTTGGGACAAGGTTGTAAAAGTTAATGTAGGCGATCCTGAGTCATGGAATATGCTCAAAGTAGGTACAGTTGATGCAGCTATACATCATACTGTAGCTGGTAATCCTAATCTATATGAAATTTCTACATCAACTCCAATAAGATTAGTTGAAATACCCGATGATCTAGCTGAAAAACTAATTAATAAATATCCATACTTTATGAGGTACGTTGCTAAGGCGGGAACATATAATGGTATGGATGAAGATGTTAAAGTCGTAGCTAACCCATCAATTATTATTACTAATGCTAATGTACCTGAAGATCTAGTATATAGATTTATAAAGACATACTGGGAGCACTTTGATGAAGTTGTTAAAGCAGCATCTTTTCTATCTACTGTTGATAGAGAGAATCCATTAGGAGGTATATCTATACCTCTACATCCAGGCGCCTATAAGTATTGGCAAGAAGTAGGCGTTCAAGTTCCAGAAAATCTAAAACCTCCATAATTTTTTAAAACATATTTATTAAAGATTTATGAGGGATTTGTTATGACTAATGTTAAGAAGGTAATAGACTACATTGCCTCAGGATTTGCATTATATATGATATTGTTTGCATACGGCTTTTACATAACATTTATTATGATCATCAGGAATATATTTAATTTATCAATACCTAGTTACCTTATAATAACACAGTATCAACATATGGGAATGTTTCTAGCCGGCTTAATGCTTTTATCGTTTGTTGTATATCCATTAAGGAAGGATGGCCCTAAATGGTATGATTGGCTTTTAGGAATCGTCGGGGCATCGAGTGGTCTCTATATATTTATAATGTATCCACAGTTAATGCAGAGAATGGGGATTGTTACACCATTAGATATGTTATTTGGCTTAATAGCAATAATATTCATTATAGAAGCAGGAAGAAGATCTATAGGTTTGGCTATAGCCCTTCTAACATTAGTATTTGTTGTATATGGTGCTTATGATGCTGGCTTTAGACTAGATGAACTTGTTGCGAGGATATACTTATATAATGTAGGAATATTTTCTACACCATTTCATGTAGCTACGTTCATGATCTTTATATTCATGTTCTTTGGTAATTTAATATCAGAACTTGGTGTAGGAGAGTACATAAACAGTTTAGCGTTCTCAGTTGCAGGTTCAAGGAAAGGCGGTCCCGCTAAAGTAGCTGTTGTGGCAAGCTCATTAATGGGTATGATGAGCGGTTCTGCGACAGGTAATGTTGTTACAACGGGTTCATTTACTATTCCTTTAATGAAAAAGTTTGGCTATAAGCCTGAGATTGCAGCTGCTATTGAAGCTAGTGCTTCAACAGGGGGACAGATAATGCCTCCAGTCCTTGGTTCCGCCGCATTTATAATGCCATTATTTCTTGGCTTGAGATATTGGGATATAGTTGTTGCTTCTATAATCCCTGCATTACTATATTATAGTGTATTGTATATATTTGTGGATCAAGAGGCTTCAAAACAAGGATTATTTGGATTACCAAAAGATCAGATACCTCCATTAAAGCCTTTACTATTGAGATTCTATTATTTACTACCTATTGCTGTACTTGTAGCAGTATTAGCACAAGGATTCGATGTTGAACAAGCAGCTATTGCAGCAATACTATCAGCTCTCTTCTTGGAATGGTTTACCCGTAGGAATCTTAGTAGGATATATTCACTAATATTTATACTAATAATATTCTTATTTGGCTGCATGTTTACTTGGCAAGGACTTGATATTTATGCTACACTTATACTACTCGGTTCTATTGCCATCATAATAACTTTACTCATAGGAATTATTCTGAAAGGAGCTAAAGAAATGACTACTATAACATTAAAAGCACTATCTAGAACTTTTAAAGGAATAATAGGTGTTGCACTGGCATGTGCTATGGCTGGTATAATAGCAGGTGTACTAGCTTATACAGGTCTTGCAGTTACAATGAGCAAATCACTTGTTGCAATAACTGGTGGCAACCTATTTCTCCTTCTGCTATTATCAATGGCTATAGCATTAGTACTAGGTATGGGAATGCCTACACCAGCAGTATATGTCTTAGGCGCAACATTAATAGCTCCAGCACTTGTGACTGTAGGGATTAATCCATTAGCCGCCCACTATTTCATATTCTACTTTGGCGTCTTAGCACCACTTACTCCTCCTGTTGCTGTAACAGCATATGCAGGTGCAGCAATAGCTAAAGCAGATTTTTGGAAAACAGGTCTTCAGGCATTTAGAATGGCTATAACCGGGTGGTTTATTGCATTCTCATTTGCAAGATATCCAGAAATGCTTATTGTACCAATACAGAGCTTATCCCTTAACACTATAATCAATATAATAGTAGGAATATTAGCATCTATGTTAGGCGGTATATCAACTCATGCAATAGCCTCTGGTTACTTCTTAGGAAAATTATCTACTATTAATAGAATAGTATTTGCTATAGCAATACTGTTCGTTGTACTTTCTATATTCTATAATACAATATTTATAGTGCCTGCAATAATTTCAGTAATACTTGGCATTCCTAAAGTAGTGAGTATTTTTAAAAAGTAATTTTTTATAATTAATTCCTCAGCTCTTCCATGATCTTTATGAGTTCACGAGTATATTCACTTGTTTTCAAAGGCTTTACATTCTTCATATGTCGTGCTAAGTCTTGTGTTACTTTCTTTCTCTTAATAGCTTCTCTAATAGCATTTCTAATTAGGCAAGCTGCTTCACTCCATCCTATGTAGTCTAGGATTAAGGCGCCACTTAGGATTTCTGCGGTTGGATTAGCTAGATCTTTGCCAGCGTATTTAGGAGCTGTGCCATGAACAGGCTCTCCAACGGCTATATAATCACCTACATTGAAGCCTGGAGCCATACCTATTCCGCCAACTAATGCATTTGCCATATCGCTGATATAGTCTCCATTAACGTTCGGTGCAACAATTATATCGTAATCCCAAGGTCTAATAATTAGTTGCTGAAGCATGTTATCAGCTATTCTATCGTTAACTAGTATTTTTCCTTCGGGAATCTTTCCACCATATAAGCTATATAGTTCATCTTCAGTAACTATGTATTCTCTATATTCTTTAAGTGCTAATTCATAAGCCCATTCACGAAACGCTCCTTCAGTAAATTTCATAATATTTCCTTTATGCATAATTGTTATAACTTTTCTTTTATATTTAATAGCCCATTGAAGTGCTTTCCTCATAATCCTGTAGGTACCGTATTTGCTAATGGGCTTTATACCTATACCTGAATCTTCCCTTAAACGAACACCGAATTCTTTTAACAAGATCTCTCTAAGTTTCTTTGCTTCTAAACTATCATAGGGCCACTCTATCCCCATATATAGGTCTTCAGTATTTTCTCTAAATATTACGAAGTTATCATGTTCAGCATATTTATGAGGAGCAGGCTGGCCAAAATAGTATACGGGACGTATATTAGCATATAGTTCAAGATTTTTCCTAATAGTTACATTCAAACTCCTATATCCCGTACCAACAGGCGTTGTTAAAGGACCCTTAAGAGCTACAACTGTGTATTTAATACCTTCAAGTGTATCATTCGGCAATAATTCATTATATATCTTCAACGCTTTTTGTCCAGCATACAATTCCCACCATACAATTTTTCTTTTTCCTTTGTAAGCTAATTCAACAGCCTTATTTAGGACCTTTATAGCTGATGAAACGATCTCTGGTCCTATGCCATCTCCCTCTATATACGATATTATGGGATTCTCTGGAACTATCAATCTCCCATTCTTAACAAGTATCTTTTCTCCTTCTTCTGGAGGCCTTATTTTCTTGAACTCATACCTGTCATGAACCATATTATACACCTATACAGAGGCTATATATGAATTTAATCTGAGAAATTTCAAAAACTATTAACTAGATTTTTTCCATTTAGTAGCTGTTTCTTTAAACTCTTTTCTAGTAATTTCCTCTAAGTCGGTTGTTCCATATCTTGAAAGAAGTTCATCTTTAGTCAGTAACTCTAATTCGAGTTTTCTCCATTTACTTAATCCAACGATATCATTAAATTCATGCCATGTTACTCCCATACTAGCTATTTTATCTAAGTCTCTTGTCTCTTTCAGTACTTTTAGAGCTTCAATCATAGCTTTGGTAGCAGTATATAAACAGAGCATTGGTATGGATAAATATTTAACACCTATACTCTCAAGATCCTCTATTTTAAATGGTACAGTCCTACCTCCAGGAATAATATTAAATGCTATAGGAGCGGGTATTCTCCTAACTAAGGTCTGCACTACTTCAAGTGAAGTCGGTGTCTCTACCCATATATAGTCTGCTCCAGCCTTTGCATATGCTATTCCACGCTTTATGGTCTCCTCTAGTCCAGCAACCGATAATGCATCAGTCCTAGCACCTATTACTATATCTGGATCTACTTCATTCTTCGCCTTAATAGCTGCCTTAATCTTTTTAATCATTTCTTCAATCGATATAAGCTTCTTCCCAGCCATATGACCACATTTCTTAGGCCAAACCTGATCCTCGATCCTGACTCCAGCAGCTCCTATTTTAGCGAAATTATAGACAGTCCAGTAAACATTTAATGGATTACCATAGCCAGTGTCTATGTCTACATCAACAGGTATTGAAACAGCATTTATGATCGTTCTAACTCTTTCAAGCATTTCCCCGAAACTTACTAAACCAATATCTGGTTGACCGATAAGAGTTGCAGCTATCCCGTATCCTGTTGTCCCAACTACTTTAAAACCTGCTCTCTCTATAAGAATAGCAGATAAGGCATCATAGGCACATGGTCTAACTATCATGCCTGGTTCTTCAAGTAACATTTTCCTAAAAATTTTAGAAATTTTCATATTACATGCACCATAAAAGTATTTTTACTAAATCATCTCTATGTATAATGTACGAATTCTTTTTATCAATAGTAACATACCGAGCTATTGAACCCTGTTCTTGGATATAGATCTTCTTATCCAAGGTAATTTACCACCTGCTTTTAGAATTTCTATTTCTCTCTTAGACAGTTTATGCATTACCTTAAATCTGTATTTTTTCCTTTTATTTTCAACATAAATAATGCGGTTTTCCACGCTCAGGTTAGTTAGATCAATTAATAATTGATCTCCTGCGTCTATACGTTCATAGTCTTCATGGTCCATGAAATTAAGTGGTACAATGCCGAAGTTTATGAGATTATCTCTATGGATTCTTGCAAAAGACTTAGCTATTACAGCTTTTATTCCTAAATATTTTGGTGCTAAGGCTGCATGTTCTCTTGATGATCCCTGTCCATAGTTCTCTCCAGCAATTATAAATCCTCCGCCTTTTTCTAAAGCTCTTTTATAGAAACTTGGATCGACATAGTGGAATACGTATTTAGATAGTTCCGGAATATCGCTTCTTAGAGACATTGTTTTAGCTCCAGCAGGTAGAATATGATCTGTAGATATATTATCACCAACTTTTATTAGTACTTCTCCCTCTAACCTATCAGGTAAAGGCGGGAATTCTGGTAATGGTTTAATATAGGGTCCTCTAAATATCTTGACTTTCAAGGCCTTTTCTAAAGGCAGAGGCTTTATTATTAAACTATCATTAACTATGAATTTCTTAGGCAAAGTTATTTTTGGATATTCACCGAATTCCCTTGGATCTGTTAAAACACCTTTTATTGCTGTCACTATGGCTGTTTCAGGACTAACCAGATATACATCTGCATCCTTAGTTCCGCATCTACCTGGAAAATTCCTATTTATTGTTCTTACAGATATTGTATTTGGAGGAGGAACGCCAAGTACGCCTATACATGGTCCGCAAGCTGGCTCTAAAATTCTTGCTCCAGACTCGATCAAATACTTTATTTCTCCGCTCTCCATTAAATGAAGAAGAACTTGTCTAGATCCAGGGCTTATGAGAAGCTCTAGATTAGGAGCCTTAGTATGTCCCTTAATAACATTTGCTACTATTTTAAGGTCGCGAAGAGACGAATTAGTGCATGATCCTATGACGACTTGTTGAACCTCTACACCTGCTACTTCAGTAACAGGCTTTACATTATCGGGATTTGGAGGTAAGGCTACAAGAGGCTCTATCTCTCCTAAATCTATCTCTATTACTTCATCATATTCTACATTTTCATCAGGGGCTAAAGGAATCCATTGTTCGCCTCTGCCTTGTGCTTCTAGAAATGCCTTTGTCACTTCATCGCTTGGGAATATGGCTGTTGTAGCACCTGTTTCAACACACATGTTAGTTATAGTGGCTCTAGATGGAACATCTAATGTCTTAACACCTGGTCCAAAAAACTCGAATACCTTTCCAACACCGCCTTTTACACCGACTCTAGACAATAATTCAAGAGCTACATCTTTTGCTGATACCCAAGGCCTAAGCTTACCAACTAGCTTAACACCAACTACTTCTGGAAACTTTAGACGATAAGGTACACCGGCCATGGCAGCAGCTACATCTAATCCGCCTGCCCCAATAGCAAATGATCCGATGCCTCCAGCTGTTGGTGTATGACTATCTGATCCGAGTAGAGTCTTTCCTGGTCTTGCAAAACGTTCTAAATGTATTTGATGACATATTCCGTTGCCAGGTGCAGAGAAGTATATTCCGTAGCGTAGGGCTATTGTACGTAGATACAAGTGATCGCTTGAATTACGGATACTTGTTTGAGGAGTATTGTGATCGATGTAACTAACACTTAACTCAGTATTTACTCTGGGTACACCTATTGCTTCAAACTCTAAATAGGCTAAGGTTCCAGTAGTATCCTGTGTTAACGTTTGATCTATTTTTATAGCGATCTCTTCTCCCGGCTCCATCCTGCCTTCAATAAGGTGTTCCTCCAAGATCTTCTCTGTAATCGTACCATTCATAATAGACACCGATAAAGGGCATCGATGATTTGGTTAATAAAACTGCTATAAATACCTTTTTTAATACTTATTAATTAATAAACGATCATATTTAAGCAATTATTAAAATTTTACCTAAAGATAATTCAGATAAAATTAAAAATCATACCACTATTCTAGGGGAACATTAGCGTTCCTTAATTATGTAATTTCAACTACTTCATTATATAATCCTGAAAATGAAAAATATTATTGCTCATGATTAGATGTAATTTACAAAAATGGTATATATTTCTATCGTTTTCCAAAGAAATTAGATCAAAGAAATACGATCATCTCCCTCCATACTAATGATGGAAGAAAATTAATAAAATAGTGATTATTTTTAGTTACTTAAATACTATAATGAAGCCTATTCTTTGAGTATTTTCATAACGGGAAGAGTTAATGTCTTTATAACGCCTGGCAACATGTTTAGTCTTACAAATAAATCAGTTAATTCATCACGGTTCCTAGTTACAGCCTTTAAAAGTATTTGCCCTCTTTCCGAAAGCATATAAGCTTCAGTTATATCCATGTTCTCCCTTAGTTCTTTAATGATCTCTCCCATTTTCTCTGGAAGAGTCCATAGAATAATGAATGAGGTGTGTCCCTTTCCTAGCTTTTCGTAATCAATTACTATAGTAAACTTCTTTATTACTTTATTCTTGATTAATCTAATAATTCTATACCTAATTGTCTGTTCTTTAACACCAAGGATCTTGGATATTTTAGCATAAGACATTCTAGCATCTTTTTGAAGTAGATCTAGGATTGCTCTATCTAATTTGTCTAGATCAATATTTTTCTTTTGCGAATTATAATTATGCGGTTCATGTTTTGAAGAAAATACTTTATTTATGATTTGAGATACCTTGTTTTTAGGAATCACTATTATAGTATTCCCTTCAGCAACTATATAATCACCATGATTAACAAGAACCTCTCCACAGATAACAGGCACTCCAATCTCATCTTCAGATTTAAGAAAGTCATCAGATGGAGGCAGAGATATTGGAAAATCTATTTTCATAAGAAACTTTCTAGCGAAAACTGGGAACTTTTCTGCAATAATCTCTTTAATATCAGTTACAACTCCATCAACAATAACGCCTAAAACGCCCCTACGCTTAGCTGCATTCGATAATAAACCGCCCCATACTGAAAATTCACAATTTTTCGCATCAATCACTATAATTGAGGATGAAGCTATACTTATTGCTTTTAACTGGGTCTTCATTGTTGGAGAAGTGATTTTAACAGTAACTGCTGGACCAACAATTCTATTATAAGGTGCAATTGGTTTCAAACCTTTCATTATATTTGAAGATGGAATAATGTCGATTAATTCATATAATGGTATACTATAAAGCTTTTTAATAATCCTACGTTCTTTCCCCTTAAATAAATAACTGACCTTATATAAACTATCTGTCGAGTCCATAATAATAGCTCCTCAAACTCTTCTTTTTTATCTAGAAATTTATATCTTACTCTAATGATTGATTCATTTAGTCTAAGAATCATTGTTAAATAATATAGAATAATTTATTTACTATAGAAGCTAATTTCTTAACCAAATAAAAGTTGTAATATTGTTTTCTCAGTATTCCTTTATCTCTAGTGACCGAGTTTACTTCTATATGTCACGATTTATTGACTTGATAAATACACCCATTGTCTAACTTATATTATTGCTAATATTTAGAAAACAGTCTTGCTTTTAGCACATTATGATTGTATAACAATGCTTTTAAGGAATCATAATTTAATTAGATACTTTGATACAATATATGATTTAAGATACATTAAGATTTCATAAATATTAAATTTATGGATTATATTAAGTGAAAGAAATGATAATATGTAAAGATCGGGTTAAAGC
>Ga0190310_1000502_pt1 | contig 13119 bp, 20 predicted proteins | sample 48700778_MG_FD_165059 | JGI IMG/M metagenome (GOLD analysis project Ga0190310, IMG submission 165059) | Hydrothermal vent sediment bacterial communities from Southern Trench, Guaymas Basin, Mexico - 4870-07-7-8_MG | ecosystem: Environmental > Aquatic > Marine > Hydrothermal vents > Sediment ... | reverse complement strand
AAGGTTTTGGAGTTTGAGGTTCCGTCTACTGGTTACGTTAGGGTTGGGATAGGAAAAAGCGTGAAAGACGAAGCGGTAATCTCCGACTGGCTCGTTAAGTCATTAATTAAATCGTTCCATGAGTTTGTTGTTGCGAGAGATGCTCCGTACAGGGCTATTACTCTAGTTTTCAGAGACATGGTTTTTGGGGAATACTGGGCTATTAAAAGTAAATATGTGGTTTTGAGGGACTCCAGCAAGATGAAGGATATTTTAACCAAGATTGCGTATACCATATATGGCCATGATGTCAGGCGTGTCTACTGGCATAAGGTGTGGGGCGATATTATTGAGGACACGGATCATAACGTTAAAATTGAAGTGTGTAAAGCTCTGCTTGATGCCATGAAAAGAGTTAAGAGCAAGCTTGAGGCGTAGATGATGAGTCTTGATGAGCTGATTGCTAATTTGGAGAGCTTGATCGGTCAGATGGAGTACGTTAAGGATGGAGATTTTGTCTTCGCTAGGCATCCGAATCTTTTTGTTGATTGGCTTGAAGATGCTATAACAGTCTGCAAGGAGCTGTATGAGAGGTTCAAAACAAAAACTGGTACAACCTTGCCTAATGTTGAGGAATGGTTGAGCATGGCGGAGAGAAGACACGGGTTCACTAGAAAGGTTAAGTTTGGGGACATGGTATTAACTAAGGATCACAACTTGATCATAGACATTATGAAACCTTTGGAGCTAGCCTTAAGAGAGATGGAAGAGAACCTTTAAAGGTACTTTTGCACCACGTTCCTGAGTTTTTCTCCTATAACTTTCCACGTGAAGTTTTGTTTTACACATGTATTTATATGCTCTTGAACTCTTGCTCTGTATTCGTCCATGTTGTTGAAGATTTCCATCGTCTTGTCTACGGCTTTATCGATTAGAACTTCCACTCCGCATCCGTCATGTATTTCATTGTTGGGGAGTACTTGCCCGCTTCTGCGTGATGGGATTAATGCCCAGTCTGGCAGGTAGTCTTCCCATGCTCCGCCTTTGGCTCCTAAGACTATTTCTCCTCTGGCTAATGCTTCTAGTGGGGGATGTTCAAATGCTCCACCTCTGCTACTCAGGAAATAGAGGTCGCATATGTCGAACAGCTCCATTTTTTCTCTTTCGTTTAGCCATTTGATTAGAATTTTTCCATCCGCTTTTTCGACGGTTTTTGAGAAGTATTCGATTCCATGAGCTGTTTTGATCACCAAAAGAACTTGGTTGTATTCTCTCATCAAAGTATGATAGTATTGTAGTAGCAGGTCTAAGCCTTTACGTACAGGACTATGCATAACCCAGCAAAGTATGAGTTTCAGGTTTCTTCTCTCTTTCAGTTTCGCCAGATGATGGAAGATTGTTGGTTGTTGCTTGGGTGCTTCTATCCATTCTATGTCTACTCCGTGAGGAACCACGTGGACTGGCCTTTTGACGCCAGAGTTTACATATGAACGTTTGCTGAAGTTTGAGGGAACAATCATGGCCGTTGCGTAGTCTGTTAGTCTAACGGCATATTGTGTGATATGATCTGAGTCTGCGACATCAACTCCTATTATTCCGTTTATTTTCTTGAGGTTTCGGACTATTTTCTTTTCAAACTTCTGCATTGGGTAGAAGTATGGTTGTATTAAAACTAGGGGATGACTGACGATCTGTATTAAGGGGAAAGAAAGCTCGTCTATCCGTTCAACTCTAAAATATTGTTGTAGGAGGTCTGCGTGCTTTTCTCCGATAACTCCAAAGCTGACGTGTTTAAAGAGAGGGTACACGTACCAGAGAGAAGTAGATCGGATCATAGTCTTACAGCATACCACCAGAGTTTAACGTTTTCGCTTCCAGAGCTGGGTGCGGATTTAAAATACACTTTTATGCTGGTCGTGTCCGCTTCCCAGTAGTCTATGTCTGGGAGTCCAGATATTGCTTTTCCTACTAACGCTACAGTTGGTGTCGTTGACAGACCATGCGTGATCGTGAACATTGTCGTTACTCCGTCTCCGTCGAAAACAGCTAGACCACCATTACGTTCAACAGGAGCTCTGCCGTCCAGCTCTTCCAGAGCATCAACTACATGGTTCCATTCTTCTGGCGTCAGGATTTCAGTTCCTTTGTATGTTAAGTTCCATTTGCTCATCTTCTCGTTCCTCTCGGTAGTGGTCTGGGCAGAGGTCTGGGAATCGTGGCTGGTGCTGGTTTTGTGGTTTCCGCTATGCTTTTATCGATTATTTCGGAGAGTTTGATGAGGTTTTCGATCCGTTTATCTTCAGGCATTTTAACGTCTCCCTCTCATGTAGCTCTATACCCTTTCCTCGCTAAGTATCTTGCTCTTCTCATTCCGCCTATAGCTTTGTAGAACATGATCTCGTAGTCGTCCAGCCCCCATTGTTTTAGTGCTTCCAGCTCAGCTACGAATTCCTCTTCCGTTATGATGCCTTCCGCAAAGTCTGAGAGGAGCTCTGTTATGTATCTTCTTACTTCATCCATGATCGGTTTTAGCCTGATGAATTGCTCCCACATTTTCTTGAGAACTGCTTTTGTTTCTTCGGCTATGGGCAGAGCGTCGATCATTTTGTATAGCTGTCCCAGAGCAAATGATCTTGCTTCTGGGGAGTATTCGGCTAGCATGGTCATGTGATCTACGTCTCCAATCAGCTCTCTCCACGCTCTGTAGTGTCTCTCGTACCTTGCATTTGTGAGCATCAGTTCTATTTCTTTGTCCGTGTAGCCGAAGTTCTTTACCTCTTCCAGCACTTTCACAAAGTCTTCTTCTTTGATCATAAAGTAAACGTATAGGTCTTCGACTCTTGAAACCATCTTTTTAACTTCGTCTACTATTGGTCTGAGGTCTACGTAGTCAGCCCATATGCCTTTCCATTCTTGGGGGATATTTCTAGCTTCCACAACTTTATCAAACAGTTGTCTGGCTCTAGGTACGTATTCAGATATGGTAGCCAGCATTGAAGGCGTTGGGACGTATTCTCTCTGAGCTATTCCTATGAGCCTTTCAAGCACCCCTTCTATGAACTCTGTTTCGTATGGTGTGAGTTTGGCTTTTTCTCCTACATATGTAATAAGGCTCTGCACGTCTTCCCGAGAAACTACGCCAGTCGCAAGTCTGTACATTACCCAGCCCAACCATCTCTGAGTCCAGTATCGGACTCTCCTGACTGTGTAGATGTCTTTGTATATGTCCAAGCTTGCGATGTAGGGTTTGTAGTATGCTTCGACGAATTTTAGTTTCAAATTCTCTGGGAGTTCTACGCCAGTTATTCCTTTGTAGTCTTCTGCGAAGAATTCGTTTATGTTGTCGATTATGTTTGTCAGTTTTTCTTTGAATTCGTTGTAGTCTTCTATGATCCATTCTGAGTATCCTCTGCTTATGTCTCTTACTGTTTCTCGCAAAATGTCTAAGGCTCTGTCCATCAAGGCTCTTAGCTCTAGGAGTTTCCGTTCTGCTGGCAGGAACATGACTGGATAGTTGATCCATCCAGTTTTCCATTGTAAATCGTTTGTGTCAAAGTAGGATACTTGAAAGCTTGCTTTCACGATCCCAGCCAGTAGGGTTTCAAGAGCTGTTACGTCCCAGAACCCTTCTTTAAACAGGTTTATGAATCCTGTTCTCAGTAGTGTTCTTTCATCCGTTAGAGCGTTTATTGTTTCTGCAACTGCTGTTAGAGGCGTCCAGTCTGGGTGCAATCCTGTTGCCTGCAGGGTTCTTGAGAATAGCGTCAAGTCCATTATTATTTCTGATGCTGGAGAATTTTCTAGGATTTTCTCTCTGAATTCTGAGATTGGGGATGATAGCTGTACTCCTTTTTCGGCTAGGAGCTGGTATAAGCCCCACCGTGTCATCCATCTCTGATCTATTTTCGTCGGAATGTCGGCTAACGTATCTATGTAAATGAGGTTGTCTGACGGGAAGTCTTTGATCCATGCTCCTCTGAAGTAGTCATGCCATTTCATGTAGGTTCTGAAGGCCGATAACAGTTTGTCCGCTTGAAAGTTTAGTTCCGCAGGGGATACTGGGATATGAGCTCCTATGGCCTCTATTTCTTTTTTGATCTCATCCAGCTCGTCAGACGTGAGGGTTGTCCAAAGTAGCCCAGATATGCCCCTCGTTACGAATTGCCATAGTTTTTCTGGAGGCGGATAGCGGAACCGCAGGAAGTAGTATAATGCTCCAATATCTGGCGTCATGCCTCTCGCTAGGTACAGTTTCTGGAATTCTTCCATCGACGGGAATATGTCCCTCACCATCATCGTAGCTACGTCTTTCGCAGATGGAAGCTCATAGATCAGGGATAGCGGAACTTTTCTGGTTGAACCGAATCTGTCGGTTACCTGTATGTAAAATTCTTGTGCTGGCTTGAAGAACTGATCCAAAACTATATCCGAATATCCGTATAGCCCCATGTAGTACCTGAACAGTTTTATTATTTCTGGGCTTGTTTCATGCGGTAGCGTTCTCCTTGCATACTCCCTCATTATGTCTAGTGAAGGTAGCTGAATGGGAATGAAGTTTCTAAACCAGAAGTTTAACGTCTTCGCTATCGGTTGCGTAAGCCATATTGAATAACCGTACACCATGCCTCTTCCGATCTCATCCAGCCACTTCATCAAGCTTTTTGAGAACCTTGTTATTGAAGCACCTAACGCTTTGCTCCAGCTAAATTCTGTTTCTACGCCTATCCCTAGCGGTTTGAGGCTTATACGTATCTTCCAGTCTTGATTACTTACCCAACTGGCGATCGCTCTCAGAATCCATGAAGCTAGCCGTATCGGCAGTTGTCCCCAGAACGGCATAAACATTGTGCTGACTGTGTACGCTCCGCCTGAAAGCAACTGTAATGAAACTTGGTCAAGCTTGAGGTATTCTGGTGTTTCTATTCCGAATTCCTTGAAGATTTCTTTGAAGACGGGAATTGTGGTTTCTTCTAGCTGTTTTGCCATGTTTTCGGGTATAGGCTGGTACAGGTCTTTTACAAACCCTTCAAACGGCCTGCCCAAAGTCTCAGATATGCTCCAAGCTCCCATGAACGCATTACGTAATACTTCCCCTACAACCTCCATCAGACCTTCTATTCCTTTCCAAAGGGTTTCGACCACGTTTCCGAGTACCTCAAGCATCACGCTCCACACGATTTGGGAGCCAGTTAGAAGGGACTCGGTTAAATCTCCGATCATGGGGTTCAGAGATGTTGTAATCCAAGATGCTGGGTTTGTAATCATTGGGAAGGTTATAGCTTCCACTATTGGTTTACTTATGTACTCCTCAAACCATGTGGGGAACCACTCTGGGAATTGGAGAATCCCAGTAGACAGGTTGGTTATAACTTCGCTTGCTTGCTGTAAGCGGGTTTCCACTTCCACTATGACATTGTTCACGTTTTCTGTCAGAGGTTCAATAATTGAGGTGTTTATTTCCTCAAAGAGGGGGACTATTAGCTGTTGCCAAATAGCGGTTGAGACTGAGGTTACTATTTCTGGTGCTGTTACTTGGAGGTTGGTTAAAAGATCGGTTAAGCTGTACACCACTTCCTGAGCTGTAGTAAGCTCAAGCATTATGGTGTCTGCGATAGGTACAAGTGCCGTAAACTGATCTGAAACCCACGTTACAAACGCTTCTATTGGATCAAGAACCACCACGTTGATGGAGGTTACCACGCTATCTGTTATGTTTGAAATCAAATCTGGGAATTCTTGAGTTATGGCTGAAACCACTAGGGTTGGTATGTCTGCTAAGTCTGAGATTACCGTTGATACGCTATATAGGATCGTGTCCAACGTCGGGGTTACATATGTATCTATGAAGGCGGTTACGCTTGAAACTATCCAAGAAGAGATGCTGTTTATTATGCTTGTAAACCACTCCTTTAGCTGGCCGAATGGATCAAGAACGCCTGCCGTTGCGGATGCCACTAGGTCTAGGTTAACTACTTCTGTGATCTGGTCTTCTCTGATGACTTCGTATCCGCTTACACATGTAATTAATGTGAATTGTGCTTTGCTGTCTTCTGATTGGAACTGTTCAAGCAACGTATCCGCTAGTAGCTTACTCATCCGTTGCAGTTCTTCAGGATCGATCTCTAAGGCGTACATTACGTTATTAACCTCTTAACCTCATCTATTCCGTAAGCGTAATCTATAAACTTGATTTTGGTGATCTCAATTTTAAGTTTATTCGTGAGGTCTTTTGTGTCTTTAACGTCTAGGCTGTATCTTCTGCTTTTTATTCCGTTATAATGTATGCAAACGACCACGTGGTACCACGTGTCTCCAGAAACAGCAACGCTTTTTAACACTTCAAGTACTTCAACTTGAACTCCATCAATCTCCATAAAAAAGGGGGTTATATGAAACGTGGCTGTCTCCATATGTAAACCCTCTCTAGCTCACGTAGCTGGTTTTGGCTGGCGGAGCCATTCTCCGCATCATTTCGTTAAGCCGTTTCACAACTTTGAATAGTTCCTTGCTTTTCTGTGCTAGCGGGCATGTCTGTATCTCTTCACAGTCGCATGTTGAATACTCAAAGCTGAGTTCATGCGTCTTGAGCAATAGCTCTTGCATGATGTTTGTCAGTTCATCTCTGATTTCTGGGGCTATTTGTGGGGCTTGAGGTGGAGTGGGTACTCCTTGCGGGGTAAAGGTCGGTCTCATACTGACAGAGCTAGGCGTTTGCGTATTTGCTGTACTTTCCTGCCCAGCACCAGTTTGTTTTCTCTTGCTCTTTCTACCCATAGGCTCATTCCCCCATATAAATCATTCAGGGTTTCTCTACTTAAACCTTGTCTTGTCCAGTAGTCCAGCCACCACTCTTTGAATTGGTCTTCAGTCATAGACTCCCATGATTTGAATCCCCATCTATGGCGTTTCGCTCTCCAGCACACGCATTGTAAAACGGCATTTTGGTACTGCCTGATCCTTACAGGGTTAGCTTCGTCTGGCGGTATTCTTGCGTGAACCCAGTTTTCTATGAACCGTCTCTGGGTTTGCAGGAGATCGTACTGGTCTGCTTTGTCGCTTTTGTGATAGTCTAGCATTTCTTCTGGGCGGTTGTAATTGCTGTATGCCCACGTGCTGAGGGTTAACCTGTTTATTATTCCAGATATTTTGTTGGTTAGAACTTCGATTACGGGAGGGTTTTTCTTTCCTTCCTTAAGCTTGTAGATGCTGTTTTTAGGCAGGAGTAAGCCGTAACCTAGCGGGGTAACTCCCAGTATAAAGCCTAGCTGTAGATGATCCAGAGTTCTGAATTTCAAGTCGTGGATACGGTCTTGAGCGTCCATGAAAGGTACTTTTGAGTATTCTCCATCCATTTCTGGTAGTCTGCTTAGTCCGAGAACTCCCAAGCCTAAAACGAAGCTCTGAGTTTGAGCTGAAAAGAGCATCATTATCCTGTTGAACACGTTGTCGTCGGTTACTCCGATCATCTCCAAGTAGTCGGCTATGTGCTGGAGCATGGATTTCCATGATTCATCTGGCGTTCTTAAAAGTCTGAGTTTATGGAATGTTGCTCGTAGGAACTCTCTTGCGATCACGGGATCGTAAACTCCTCTGGCGTATGGTGTGATTCCGTATACAGCTTTTTCAGCGGTCATGGCTAGCAGACTGGCCTGATACTCTTCTTCAAAGTTTTCCATTATGTATTCTCTGAAGTCTGTCATCCAAGTGTACAGTTTGGAGAAGTCTACTTTTTTGAATTTAGCCCATATGCCTTGCAGGGTTTCATCTACTGTTGGTGTTTCAAAGGTGTAGTCTATGGCGTAGGGTTCAAAGTCTACGGGTAAGATGTTATAGAGTAGTCCCAAGCCTAGCTCTGACAGGTCGAATACGGAAAGTTGCATCCATACGTATCTGGCGAATAAGGGTTCAATATCTAACAGTCTAAGGTAGGTGTTGCAGATCGCACTATCAGAAACCACTTTATGGTGATACTTCGCTTTTATTGAGCTTGGCTTTTTGCTTATCATAGATTTAGGCATGGACTGCCATTCACTCCCTAACGAATTTAGAGTAGGTTTTCATTATGTCGAACTGCTGAGAGAACTCTTTTACTTGCTGGCTTAGTTTCTGGTATTCGTCTGGCGAAGTCGTGTATATTTCATAGGCTTTTTCGATCTGTTCAGCCATGTCTTCTGGCTTGTATCTATGCAACAGAAACAGTATTCCCTGATCCTGAGACTGGTATTCTTCGCCTACGATCTTTACTGGGAAGTTTGCCGTTGGATGTGCTATTTCGTTTAGCGGATCATAGTACGGGTAGATTACAGGTATGCCAAACGCTTGTGCTTCTAGGACTGGAAGGCCGAATCCTTCGGCTAGTGAACTACATATGTAATAGTCGAATGAGCCGATCAGGGATAAGACCTCTTCTCTGGTGAGGTGGCCAAACTCAGGGGATACGTGTACGTTTTCAAGCCCGATGAAGTGAGCTGTTCCTCTCGGGGTTGTAAGCACATAGAACTTTGCGTCTGGAAGTTTATCGGAGATCATTCTTATTGCTTGAGCCAGATGGGAGAGGCCTTTTCTCGGGAGTTCCGACGCAACTGTACCGAAGACTACTTTAGCGTCTAGCTCCTGTTTTAGCTGTTGTTTTGGGGGGTTTATCTGGTTGATCATGTCGAAGTTTACTCCGTGATAAACGATGTCTATAACGTCAACGTCGATCCTTCTCAGCATCCTTGCTGTAAATTTGCTGTTCGCTATGAAGGTGCAGTCTCGCCTTATCCAGTCTCTGACAAGCCACTTTTTGGGTTCTCCTTCTGTGGTTACATATGTAACTGACGGGATTCCATGCAGGTTGTAATCTCTTTGAAGCAGGAACCACGACGGAGCGTAGAGCGGATCAAAGGGTATGAAGATTATTCCTCTGTCAAATTCTTTTTTGGCGTCGTACCATTGCACTTGATAGTCGTGGAAAACCGCTTGGTGTCCAAGTTTATTGATGGTGTACGCTATGTCCCTGCCCACGACGGTTAAGGATGTTGCGTAGCTAGTTATTATGCCGTACCGTGTCATTTGAGAGAGAATAAGTCAAATAGGATATTTAGATTTTACCCTAAAAAAATGGGGGAATGAGCCTCAGAGGCCTACTGTCCGCCTATCGGGCTTTAGTAGGCTATAACCCAGCCAGAGATCACCTGAATGATCTCATCACATATGCTGGGATCAAGCCCGTAGGCGGTAACGTAGTAGCTCTTGAGGCCTGTTGCGATGTTCTTAGCGGTGTCTCCCTTCTGGCGGATGACGTGCTTCAAGAGAGCCGTACCGAAAGCTAGGTACGTGGCTCTCAGACCGCCAGCAACCCCATACTCATCCAGTATGGGGCGGATGAGGTCTCTGGCGGTGGCGACCATGTTGAGTCCTTCCTGAGCTCTGTCAAGAGCTATCTGCTGGACATCCGTGAACCTTGTCGAAACTACCGATGGGTTGAACTTCGCTTGGTACTTCTTCCACATGTCTAAGCCAGTCTTGTAGAGGGGCATTTTTCTTTCTCACCTAAAGATTAATATGGCTACACGTGTATAAAAGTAAATGAGTGAATCGGTAATGGCGTCAAAGACGGTTGGAACCCAAAAAGAGGAGGTTGTGCAGAAACCTTTAGTGAGCGAGGAGGATGTCATTTGGAGTCTTAAACAGCTTATGTGGATTTTGGATGAGACTCTGCGAGCTGTTGAGCGTTACTATCAGGCTCAGGTACGGTACTTGCGTGCTAGGGACGTGGATGTGATAAGTACTAGTAAGCTTGTTCCTACGAAGAAGGGGTTGAGGCTGATCATAGATGTGAAGGTTCCAGACGAAACGGTTTTGTTCTTTGCGGAGAATCAGGGTGTGCTGAGTAGGCTGATAAGGGATAAACGTATTTCAGTCAGGAAGGCGAAGATAATAAAGGAGAGTAAGAAAGCTCTTGGGAGTGTGATGCTTAGGATTGGGAGCTCGCAAGCTAGAGATCGTGATTCCCAGTAGAATATGGGAAAGGCTGGACAAAGTTGAAAAGAAAACTGGGATAAGAAAGGAAGACATTTTAATGCGTGCTTTAATAAAAGTTATTGAGGAGTTTGGGGAGGGGCAATGAGCCTTCAAGCGAAAATATTGAATTTGTTGAGTGGCATAAATGATCCTACTGTGAGGATGGACGTGGCCTCTACGGTAAATTACCTGTTCAATTTGTACTGTAGTGGACATGCGAATGAGAGTGAGATCAGGGATGCCTTGTACGATGTTTGCTTGAACGTTGTCAGAGCCATGCATCCAGAGCTTACTGAGGAAGAGGTGCGGAGGAAGAGTAGAACTATGGTTGAAGAGTTTATAGGGGCGTTTAGGCTGGAAAGCACTAGGCGTAGGATGTTCAGCCGTTTCAGAGGGAGGGTTGGTTTACCGTTTTAGTTCATTTTATGGCTCCTAGTTTTTTGAGTGTCTTTATTATCAGGACTAAGGAGAGAGACCAGAGAATCAGGCCTATACATAACTCGTTAATGAGTCCAATAAGACCAGCAAATAATAATGCACCTATAAAGCCCAGATAGAGAGGCATGAAGGTCATTAGTAATGCTGGAATAAACACTATGCATATGAAGAGAGATATTATTGAGAGGATTGCTCCGATGAAGGAGTAGAGGCTTTTCTTGTTCATGGTTTCACAACTCCACAAACTGGTATCTGCCTTTAACTTTTACGTAGAGGATTGGATGTACCGTATACGTCCCGCTCAGGTTTATGAGGTCTGTGAACCGTTTTCGGAGTCTGGCTAGGTCTTTCGGCAGTTCCCTCGCCTTCACCTGCACCAGCCATATCTCTTTCTTGCGTGGGAAGAACGCTATTAGGTCTATTGGTGTTAGACTTCGGCTTGATCTGACCACGACTTCGGCTCCCAACTCGTACAGCTTATCTTTAGCCCTTAGCTCTACTACGTATCCACGTTTATAGGAGCTCATTTAGGCTCGCCCCATGTATTTTGACTGGGATACGCCTAGTGAGCCTAGCGTTACCATGCATATGTAGTTTACAAGTTTGGGGTTTCTTTTCACGTAGGAGCTGGGTACGTAGAACCTCTGGTTTTCTAGGTCTACGTATATGGGAACAACGTCTTTTTTCTTCTTGACTTTTCTCTTCAGTCTTTTCAGTTGCTGGGTTATGATTATCCTTTCGTATCTGGTTGTAACCGATTGGAGGAGTCTTCTGTTTATGTTGCGTAGTCTCGCTTTCAGGGTTGCGATCTTCTTTTTGGTTTGTTCATCCACGTATGTTGTTTTCTGGCTGACCACCACGAAGTTTCTGTACTTTCTGAGTTTGAAGTTTCTTTGGGGGTATCTCTTCTGCAGGTTTGAAACGTATTTTTGCAGGTCTTCAAGGGTTACTTTTTTGGGGTTGCTTTTGGGGATAACCCTGTATTTGGCAGGGTATCTCGGTCTGTATATCCAGCTATCAACGATAACCTCAAAGTCTTTGAAGACTTCCAGTAGCTTCATCGGCATCCCCATACATATTTATGTCTTTAGGGGTATATAAACCTTATGGTTTAATGGGACTTTTATTCCTGAAGGTTTCTTTCTATGTATTGCTCCAACGCTTCCCTTATGATGGTTGAGAGCTTCTTTGAGGGAGCTAAGAACCTCCGCTTGGTGATCCTCCACAGTTTCTCGTACATATCCCTATCCACGTACACGTGTAGGGATATTTTCTTCCCCGTCATCTATGACACCTTTTATGTTTTTTGTGTGAATAGTCCTATTTAAACTTTAAAATACGGAAATCTTTAATAGTTTATGGTTTTATTAATGGTTACCGAAGGTGGTGGGCATGGATAACGTGCTTGCTGAGCTGATTACCGCCTTCGCCCCAACCGTGAGCGACAAACTTTTAAACATAATTTCTAGGAGGAAGATGAAGAGGGATGAGATGAACATTGTTTTGATCGCTCTGCTTGCTGAACAGAACCACAATACTGCTAAAAGCCTGAACGAGATGAGCAAGCAGTTGGTTAAGCTGTCTGTGGGGATGAATGAGGTCTTGAAGGAAGTCAAGACCGTCAATGAGGGCATAGCAGTACTACTTAAAAGAACTGAGGGTTGACTGGCCTATTGCTTCTGGTGGCATGTCTGAAAGCATGAAGTAGCCTTTTTTGGGGGAGAAGAGGTAGCCTTCCTCTTTCAGTTTGCGTACTGTCCGTGTTATGGTTTCCGCTTTGATCTTAAACGGGTATCTGACCTGTACCGCCTTTATGATTTCCTCATAGTTTACTGGTCTCTTTCGGCTCCTGATCAGGAACCTTATGGCTTTTAGTACATGGGTTTTTAGGCGGTCTAGTTTGTCTTCGATTTCCCTGTAGGTCGGCTCTAGGTCGTCCACCCTGTGAGCTAGTGCGTTTCTGAGCAAGGCGTTTTCCTCCTCTAGCTGGGCTACTCTTTTCCTAAGAAAGTTGATGTCGTTTCTAAAATGGTCGTAGATGTGGGCTATTAGTGCTGGATAGTTGTCGAACCCCTTTCCGCATCTCTCGCATCTAATCCATACCTCATCATGCGAGCTCATTCCTTGAGCCTCCCGAAGATTTTACGGCATATTTCAGGGTAACGTTTCCAAGCCCATCTTGAGAGTAAGGTTAAGGCCTCATCGGCTGACTCGGCCTGAAACTCCAAGACTGGACGTTTATGCTTACCGTCCCAAACTTTAACGTTGATGCGATCCAAGCCTTCTTTTCCCTCCTTTCATAATGATTTAGCTCTGCACATTTTGTACGTCCGAATTATACGTCTAAACTCTTTTTCTAGGTCTTTACCCACATATCTTGTCTTCTCCACGCAATGTAGGGGATCATAATGTATCTGGAGGGCTACCCTGTTGCCTTTGGGGGTAAGTATAACATGGTATCTTCCTCTTCTATAATGTTTTCTTCCTAAGCCGTATTCTACTAGCCGTACTCTGTAGCCTAGTTGCTTAAGAGCTTCCTCCAAGTATTCCAAGATGTATCCCGCAAGCTCTCTACGCATTTTTCACCCTCACCTTCCATAAGATACGGTTACACCATTTTGCTTCTTCTTAGCGTATCGATTATTTTTTTGAGTAATTTTTTGTCTATGCAGATGTAGTCGTCGTAGGGTTTCTTGT
>Ga0190310_1000501_pt1 | contig 13145 bp, 24 predicted proteins | sample 48700778_MG_FD_165059 | JGI IMG/M metagenome (GOLD analysis project Ga0190310, IMG submission 165059) | Hydrothermal vent sediment bacterial communities from Southern Trench, Guaymas Basin, Mexico - 4870-07-7-8_MG | ecosystem: Environmental > Aquatic > Marine > Hydrothermal vents > Sediment ... | reverse complement strand
CTATTTGAAACAAAAGAATTAGACCCATTCGCAACATCACCAGACAAAGTTGCTGAAACAGTATCTGAAATAATAAACAACCTGAGAAAATCAAAGCTGGGGAGAAGGTTCAGTTCGGAAGTGGTATCCACGAAGGATATGAATTTATGGCAGAAAGCTCTTGAAACACCATACGTTTTGGCTAAGAAATTCCCTGCAATGGAAAAAGCTTTGAGAACTGAGATCAGGCGGCACGAGAGCAGATCACAAAAAATGTTTGATTATTACCATGGTGATTTGGACAAGCTCCAGACGGATATGAAAAAACATCCTAAAGATTTAAAAGCTCTTGAAGATCTTACATGGGAATGGGAAGACAAAAGAATGCCAAAGGAGGAAGTCCCGACTGATTGGCATTCAGTACAAGAGAAAATAGAAAAAGGCGAAACCTATGGCGACTTAATAATAAACCCAGAACATTATGCAGAAGTTAAAAAGTTTCTATTAAAACAGGGGCATAAAGAGATTGTTGTTGACGGCTTTATTACAAGACGGAAAGTGCTTGATGAAATTCTTATTGAAGCTGACGAAAAAATGAGAAGTAGCAACGTAGATTTAACCGACTTGCAAGAGTTTAGGGCGCACATAGGTAAAACTAATAATTATTTTCCGCATGTTAGGGAAGGGGATTCCTATATAAGAGTTTATGATAAAAATACCAAAAAGGTTATTTATCGGGAACATTTCAAAAAACTTAAAGAGAGATTTTTAAAGCCGGAGAATAAAGCAAGGCAAAGAACTCAAAGATGGGTGAAAGAACAAATTAAATCTGGCAAGTTGGAAGGTAAAGAGTCTGATTATAGAGTAGGGCAGGCACGAACAGTTGAGCAATTACCGGATGAAGTTTACTTTCAGATACCAGTTGAGGCTTTAGACCAGCTTTCTAAGCAGGGTGGTAGGGTTTTGGCGGCTGAAAAAGTAAGCCGTGAAGCTAAAAGGTTGATGAAGATAGAAGGTCTGTCTGAAAAGGATGCTCACGAAAAGGCATACAAGCTTTTAACGGCAGATATGGAGAAGGCACTTGCAAAAGCTTTTTCGGATGTTCTCAAAACAAGAGGCTGGGGCTCACATGCGATAAAAAGAATGGGCGTGGAAGGGTATAAAAAAGATGAGACTTTTAGGATAATGTTTCAATATTTGTCAGGCTATGCAGGTTTTTCGACTAAAATTGATGCTGTAAAAGAACATCATAAAACCCTGCACGATATAGATGCAAAAAAACAGCCTAAGCTTTATAAATATACATCTGATTATATCAGGGATATGACGGCGAACGCTGACAAGGTGGATAATGCTGTTGACAAAGTAAGGGCTGCACTGTTTTTTAAATTTCTTGGCGGGGTTATAAAATCAGGGCTTGTCAACCTCACGCAGAATGTTGTTATGGCTGCGCCTGTACTTTCACAATATACTAAAAAATCCCACAGGAAGCTCGCAAGAGCTATGTATGATACTCGAAAAGCTGTTACAGGTAAAAACGCATGGCTTGGCAAAGAAACTGATTATAAAGGCATTTCTGCAAATGAAATCAGGGCGTTACATGAAATGGTTGAGTCCGGAGCTGCACAGGATTTGTTCCTAAGAGAGCTTAAAGGCAGAGTCCCGACAAGTGGCATGGGGGCAATGGTCAACAAGGTTTTAAATAAAGCCGGAATCTTTATGCAGATTGCTGAAAAGTTTAACAGGGCAAGCACTGGATTGGCTGCTTACAGAATAGCGATGAATGAAGGTGCTACTTATGATGGTAGAAAAACCAAAAACAACCATGACCTTTCCGTAAGGTTTGCCAAAAAGGCAATTTATGACTCTCATTTTCTGTATGGAAAATCTAATCTTCCAGCAGCATTCAGGGGTGGGGACTTCAGGAAGGTAGCAAGGGCTGCTTATACCTTCAGGTCTTTCACTCATAATTATCTTGATATAATGTCAGACATGCTTCTTAATCAGGGGACGGCAGGTAAAAAGGTTGTTGCAAGAAGTTTAATGAATATCTTTGCAGTGGGCGGTTTAGTTTCAGTGCCGTTCTTCAAAGCCTTTTCGGAAATGTTAAAGTACGTTACAGATGATGATGACGAGGATCTTCTTACACAACTTAGAGCGAAAATGCCGAACAAGTTTATGAAAGACTTGCTTGTGTATGGAATACCAGGTGCAACTATGGGTGTTGATGTTTCTGGTTCACTAAGCATAGAAGTTCCGAGAAACTTTAAAGACATAATAGGCGTGCCGTATTCTTTCGGGCAGGACACCGTAAACATGGTGAAGAGTGTTAAGGCTGGGAATATGTACAGGGCAGCAGCCGAAACACCTTTTACACCTATTTTGATTAGAAATGCAATGCGGGGGATAGACCTTTATGCAAGAGGACAGACTACAAGAGCAGGTAAAGAGATTAATGCCCCTGGTAAAAAAGGTGCAAGAAAAATAACTGGCTTTGAGGCTGTTTTAAAGAGTGTTGCGGGGTTACAACCTGTAAGTGTTTCAAGTGGGTACAAGGCTTATAGAGCTTCTACAAAAATGAAACAAGGCATTGCGGAAAGAAAACGGGCTTTAGTTGACAGGTTTATAAACGCAATGCGAAGAAATGACGGGGAAGAATTACAGAAAATCAGGCGAGAAATTAATACATGGAATAAAAAAGCGTACCAAGAAAGAAAGCCGTGGAGGGTTATAGCTGTTGACAAAATGATAGAATATAGGTTAAAAGATAAGGGGTTACGCACATTTCCTAAACGGATGCGTGGGCAGGCAAAAGATATTTATGAAACTTGGCAGCAATAACTTTCACTAAGAAACAAGAAGAAGAGGAGTGAAAAATGGCAGTAACAGTATCAACAAGAGGTAAGATGTCCAAGCTTAATTGTCCTTGGATAAGCGATGGTTCAGGGGACGCAACGGTTTCAATCGGAGATTATTCCGGTTTTAAGCTTGTGACTTTTCAGTCATATCCTGGCACAGGTGGAGATCAGCCGACCAATAACTATTCAATAACCTTAATTGACGATATAACAGGGTTAGACATTATGTGCGGAGAATGTGAGGGCAACAGAAGTAATGCCAGCGCAGACGTGGAGAATATATCCAGTGTGCCAATATTGGCGATAACTTCAAGTATGACTTTAACAATTTCAGGGGCTGGGGACACAAACACTGGTATTGTTAATCTTGTTGTAGTTCAAATATAAGGGGGTATTATGGCTGGTTCAAATCCTTGGGGTGGAATTAAACTAAGAGATATAACAAGACAGTGTACGTTCAGCTGGCAATTTGCACCAACACAGATAACTGGAGGGACGTTTCCAGACAGCTTTATTGATGGGGATCATGAGACTAAATTGGAGTTTTATGAGACTTATACAGGGGCGGATGCACAGGTGCAATGGCGAGTAGCGTTACCTAAGCTTTGTTTTTTTATGATGGCTGTTGATATTGGAGTTGGAGCGCAAAGAGGAAGTTGGGGATCTGCAGACAGAAAAGTTTATGCTGATATAAGAACAGCGGGCAATGCAAGTGCCTGGCAAGAATTTTTACGTGTTTATACAAGTGGAGATTTTTCTATGCGAATGGGGCAATACCGTAATGGTGTGCCTATACATTACGGTCAACATGGTGGGCTACAGTTTTGGGCTGGTACTGATGGAGAATATGCTTTTGAAATTTTTCAAATTAGAATTATAGAAATTGTGGGGGTATAGCTATGATAAACTTAACAGGACTTGAACTTACTCTTCATAAAGGTGCACCAACATTCGGCGACGAACCAGAAAATCTTTACATCTACAAAGACCATGGAGATGGAACCGGCATTCTCACAGACGGGCAGAATTGTTACTTTGCTTATAATGACTTGAAAAGCGTAGGAGACCTTTGCCCGCCTGATGCAAAATTTCTGACTGAGGTTGAAAGGATTGTACTCAAAGCTTCTGCATCTTCTATAAAAGCTGCTGAAGATTTGAAGAAGACAAAGCCAGATGCTACAGACTCAGAGATTGTTGACGTCTTTAAGGAAGCTTTAACTATACAGGTTGAAAAGCTATGACAAAAGACGAACTCTTAGAATATTTTAAAAAAGCTAAGTCAGACAAAATTGCTTTTGATGGAATTTGTCATGACTGTAAAAAATCTGTAATTGTAAAAGCAGATATACAGGGGGATGGCAAAGTTACTATTTCTGGCGGGGCAGTGTATTATGCGGGGAAGCCTAAAGAACTGTATTTAAAATGCGATGAGTGTTTTAAAAAAGATTCTACTCTTAAAAATTTTCAACCCTGTGAAGTGTACAGCAGGGTTGTAGGTTATCTTAGACCGCTAAAACAGTGGAATAAAGGCAAACTGTCGGAGTTCGGGCAGAGAGTTGATTATAAATTACAAATTTAAAGAAAGGATTTTATTATGGATTTTGGAAAAGCAATCAAAAAGTTAAAGGATGGGAAAAAAGTTGCCCGTGAAGGCTGGAATGGAGTAGGTATATTTATTGAGTTACAAGTTCCAGATAAGTATTCAAAAATGACCAGTCCTTACATCTATATTGATACAACTGGTTTACAAACTAACAATAAAAAGGCTCCAAAAAGTCTTGTTCCATGGTTAGCAAGCCAAACTGATATGCTTGCTGAAGATTGGGTTGATGTGATATAAGTGTAAGTGTGAGTTAATTACAAACTTGAAGCGGGATAACAAACTATGGATGATCTTACAGCAAAAACAATCACAGCGGGTTCGAGTGGTCTATTGGGAGCATTACTTGCATGGGCAGGGTTGAAAAATCAAATTAAAGAAGTGAGACATGATATAGACAGGATAGATAAAAATGTAATGTTTACTGTAACTTGTAAGGCGAATACAGAAGGCATGAAAACAAGGCTTAGTAATATTGAAGATATGCAAAAAGTTATGATGAAAGATATCAAAGAACTTCTGAAGGGAGGGGCATGAAATATTTATTTAAACTTACAGCAACTGGCAAGAACAAAGTGGGCAATTTAACACTCCAAAATGTTTATTATACAACGACGGATAAACGGGCAGCAGAAGCCTGGGCGAAAGATACTTTAAAAAGCGGGCTTACATTAAAAGAGATTACACAGCTTGCTGAACAAACTGGCGTTGGTATATATGGCAATTAAAGAACTTTTAAAAGGGGGTAAGTAATGGCTCTTGATCCGTTAACAGCAGGTCTCGGACTTGCACAAACATTTATAGACAAGTTTTTTTCTTCCCCTGAAGATAAGGCAAAAGCACAACTTGCCTTGGGTCAGATGCATCAAAAAGGAGAGCTTAAAGAACTTGAAACACGGATGAGCGCAATTATTGCTGAAGCAAAGAGTTCTGACCCTTGGACGAGTAGAGCAAGACCAAGTTTTCTCTATGTCATTTATATCATGATTCTTGCTGGTATTCCAATGGGGATTCTTAGTGCTTTTAACCCTTCCATGGCAGTGCAGATTGCGGCAGGTATGAAAGCATGGCTTGGCTCTATTCCAGAAGCTCTTTGGGCTACATTTGGAATAGGTTATACTGGTTATACTGTTGCTCGGAGCGCTTGGGATAAGAAAGGAGAGAAGAAATGAAACGAATCTGCATAGATCCTGGGCATGGTGGTAAAGATAACGGTGCTGAATATGGTGGAGAAAAAGAAGACGACCTGGCGTTGATCGTCAGCCTGTTACTGGAATACGAGTTGCTTCTAAAAGGCTTTGGTACGATTATGACAAGGAGGCTTGATATGGATGTATCGTTGGATGAACGCTGCCAAATAGCCAACGATAATAAATCTGCTTTGTTCGTTTCAGTTCACTGCGATGCCTGGCATTCAGCTTCAGCTTCAGGAATAACCGTACACAAGTTCCCACGTTCAACTAAAAGCACTAAGCTTGCAGAAAGCGTAAAGCATCAGCTTGGTATCTTCTGTGCTTCACAGCGGCAAAGGAGCATTAAAGATTCAAAATTTCAGGTGTTGGAGTATACTAAGATGCCAGCAGTCTTAGTTGAATGTGAATTTCTAAGTAGTCCTGGGGGGAGAAAGTTTCTTGTCCGGCCTGAGAACCAGAAAAGAATAGCCGTGGCAATAGCCAGGGGAATTGAAAATTATTTTAATTAAAGGGAAAATATGGATAATTTACAAAAAGCGTTTGAAATAGCAGGAGGAATTGAGAGAATAGCTGGACATATCCGAGAAGATTTAGAGTGCCATAATCCAGGTAACTCCAGCAGCATTAAGCCTGATTTAAGTTCGGTTAACTTAGATGCAGCAACTTGTGAAGCGAAACTGTCTCAGGTGCGGAGCTTAATTTGTGAGGTAATGCTCTGTTCTTAACTATGCACATAAGATATTCCAGTAAATTCAATAGTTTACTGGAATATTTTTGCTTTTTGGCTTTTGTTATCACATAAGATATGGTTTATATTTCGTTTTTTGTTATCAATTAAATCCATTAATAAACTCTTCAGCGTCTGTAATTGTTTTGTTTTTATTATGAGTGAAAAGCTGCTTGACGTTTTCGAGGACAACTATCGGCGGTTTGGTTCGGCTGCAACGACTGGTTGGATTTCGGATGACATACTGAATCACAGCTATGCCAATCCAATGTTTTTTTAATCGGATTTCCAATACCACGAATGAAATTGACTATCATTTCCGCAAGCAGAAAATCCGGCACATCACATTCATTTTCGATACAATGTGAGTTAATTAAACCTTCTAATTCTTTCTGAAATTTGTTCATTCTTTACCTCCATTTAAAATCTAACGTTTAAGTCAGCGGCTCGGCTTTTTGGGTCCGCTGTAACGACTGGTTATGCAGCGTATGTCGCCCATGCTGCTTCGATTGATTCAAATTTCCGGTAAAAATGTAAGTTCATGAACCGTTTGAACCGGCTTGTGTAGCTGTTTTTGCGGAACGGCATCGGATACGGCGTCATCCCATATTCGTGGATAATCTGGCACCGATGAAGATCTTCCGCTTCCGTTGTGTTGTAACCGATTAAGACATAAACTCCGTTTGAGGTTGATCTTAGATGATTACGATTTAAAGTTTTCAACCCCTCAACGATAAGTGGTTCATCCTGCATTCGATCCCAAGCGAAATGGAGCGGGGTAATCCATTTAGTACGGTGTAGGGCATCAGCTTTTTCATCATTGAGCAATCGTAAATCGTAACCGTTTTCATCAATGACAGATAAACCAGCGTCCCAAATTTCCTCGAATGTTTCCCGCCACCGCGGATCTTGAAATGTGTTATTGTTCAGAATGCAGATTTTTTTAAATCTGGGATCATGAAACTCCCATATCGAATGATGCGCAATATCTGGGTGATCCATTTTCGGCACAGTACAAAAATCGCATGTGTTTGAACACGGGCGGTATGTGTAACCAAGGGAATAATCCAGATTCAATAGAGTATAGTCCGGTTTCATCTTTTCGATTTCATTCGGCAATTTTGACCGAGGAAAAACAGGGCCACCGTATTCATCCGCAATAAATTTCTTCTCGTTCCACTCATACAGAATAGACGCATAACTATAATCAGCCGGGAAGATCGGCATGTTGAAAGATACAGAATCCCCACAAGCTTTGTGGTACGCACTCAATTTCATGAGCGCGAGATTATGTTTAGGCGCGTCTGTCAAAAGGTTAATGTTCATATTTCCTCCTTACACATAACGATTTAATCAGCCAGCCAGCGCAGTTTACTGGTCGGCTGGATTAAATCGTTAGGGTATTTCTCAAAATAAAATACGATCGGACTTTCTGTAATTGTAATTTGATTAAATCTTAATGCCCGGTTGAACTGTGCTGTCTTTTGCAATCGAGTAACCTGCAACGCTAATTCTGCCCGAAATGCTTCTGGACGCATGGCATGTTTGAAATTATTACATTTTCGGCATGATGGCATTAGATTTTCTGGCCTATTATTGTCCAAATCTGGCTGAAAATGAGCAAGAAATTGAGGCCAAAAATGATCAACTTGCATTTTCTTGATATCAATTTTATCCCCGCAATATGCGCAACGCCCGTTGTATTTTTTGTGTATTTCCTCTCTGACTATTTTCATTATGTCCCCTAACGTTTTGAATAACCTGCTAAAAAAGCTCTCGATGCTGCAAATTGCTAAAACGCACCGCTTTTTTAGTCGGCGTTGATTTTTTTGTTATGAGGTTTCAATTCTCTTTTTTTAACATCTTTCATGGCTTTGTGTACCTGTGCGTGCAGTTCCGTATCAATGTCATCTGCCAGATCCCCAAAGTAGGCAGCGGGCATTGAGAATAACAATTCCATCAATCTTAATAATTTTAATTTCATATTAATCCTCATAACGTTTGAATCAGCCGCCAGCGCAGTTTGCTGGTCGGCTGGAGGAGCTGGTTAGGTATGGAGCAAGCACAATACTTGTCCCCCCCTTAAAATCTTTTTGAAAATGGAATGCACCTACAGAAAACCCAAACGGGAAGCCTATCGTTGAACCGGAACCATAGATACGCATACCTTTTATAGCACCAAAAGAGTTAATAATATCCATGATCTTTTTTCTTTGAAAGATTTTGTTTGTTGGAACTAAAAAACAAACATTCTTAGCAAGCTCAAAACTATGGACTAAAAACTCCTCAAAAATGCTATATGGTGGATTCCCGATAATCCAATCAACTTCCTCATTAAAATCGAAGAAATTTTTATCAAGCTCAAGTTCACACCATAAGCGACCGTTGGGAAGAAAACCATAAAATGCCCCATCGCCTTTACATGGGTCTAAACAAATGCCAGAAGGATTTAACCAATCAATAATATCAAGCGCCACATAATCCTGCGTGTAAACAACATCTGAGGGATTCGGTTCTTCTTTAAATAACATTTTTTGCATATGCATTATTGATACCTAACGTTTTAACAACCTGCTAAAAAACTAACCTACTGTTGTGAGCTTGCTGAAAAAGATCAGTTTTTTAGTCTGCGTTCATTTGCTTGTTATGCTGTGTATTCTCACACCTTTGTTTAGCAATATCAAAATATTCTTTGTCAAGTTCAATGCCAATAAAATCACGGTTTAATATTTTGCAAGCAACACCAGTGGTGCCTGATCCCATACAAAAATCAAGTATTATATCACCACTGTTGGTGTAGGTTTTTATCAAATTTTTGAGCAAAGCAAGTGGCTTTTGCGTAGGATGGTAACCAGAATAATCTTTTTTATATTCTAAGACATTACTCTTATACTTTTTACCAATAGGTAAATTAAACCGCTTATTAAACCGCTTATTGACCCGTTTCATTTCATCAAAAGATTTAAACCCAAACATATTTGGTAATTCATATTTTTTTATAAGTTCATTATATGTTTCTTCAGTGCATAAATTAAATTGTGTAGAATCAATATAAAAAAAATGTTCCGCTTTTCTATGGCCGAGATCGTTATTGATTTGTTTTAATGTTTTATTGCAATATCCCATTATAGTTTTGGCGTATTCTCGCAAAGGATGTTGATTCAATGTGTCATACTTTTTAAAAAAAACACAAATATCTTCCGTATAGCTAACAGGTGCTTTTTTAGCTATTAATGCGTTTGCAAAATGATCCTTTAACCATGTTAGCCGGTAGCTGAAAGGCAAATTGCCGTGGGTATCAGTCATTAATTTGCCTGTGTATGGATCTTGCCCAAATAACAATAAAGCACCATTTACCCGTAAAATTCTATTGCATTCATTAAGCATAAGCGTGTGGTCGATTTGTATATCCCAAGCTGTTTTCCCTTTCATGCCATGTGAAACGTTACCATCCCCAAGCCCATACGCAACCCCATATGGAGGGTCTGCTATTATTGCATCTATTGACCCAGCCTTGATGCCTTGTATAATTTTTAAACAATCGCCATGTATTAATTTCATTTTACCTCATAGTTTGTTTAGCTGCATAACAGTGTTAATAAATGGAAAACTCTGTCAACCTATTCATACCTTTATCCCAGGTTGTGTTTTTCATAGTTCTCCTTGTATACTGCAGCGTTTTTGCTAAAGCACCCCACTTTTTTAATCCGAGTTAATTTGCTCATTATGTTGTTCTTGCATATTCCAACAATCTTTGCATAAGCACATATACTCACCTTTTATTAAGGATGAGTACATGTGAGATTCTTTTCTTTTCTTACACAAACCACATTGTTTACCAAACTCTTTTTTGTCTTTCATTTTTCATCACCTCCAGCTTGCCGAAACTGTTCAGCCTTCAAATCCAACTCAGCTTTTTCCAGGTCAGACAAATACTGTTCAAGAACTCCTGCCCGTCTACAGGTGCGTTGTAGGCTTTCCAACTCTAAACACTTGTCGTTGTATGTCTTCTCAAAATTAGCACGTTCAGGACGCTTCTGGAGTAAGTAATTAATCGCTAAAGCCCAAGTAATGAGGAAACCTATTGCAACAAGTACATAAAAAATGTCCACTATGTGTTCACGTCCATATTCAAATATCTTTTTTATAATATACATTACATCTGCCTCCATTTTATAGGTCTGAACGGAAATTCTGGAAATGAAGTTTTCATATTATAATCTCTCGTATTAGCTGGAAGAATCTCCCCGACACTATTTGCAAACCCGATTGCATAACTGCCGTCCTCCAACACTAACCGGATTTCAACATATTTGGGAGGTGGGTTTTCTGTAATGCTTACAAAGTTTTTGTGTTTCATTTTATTTTCTCCCGTGTATTTAAGTTTTATTCTTTTACTGAAACCCATTCGCTGTTTAATTTTTCGCGGGCTTTAAGCATGTTTTTCATTGCTGTTTCAGCTCCTTTAAAACTTTCAAAAAGCAGACATTCCTTGCTATATTCATCCACACCCCAAGGGAAGCAAGTATCCTTCCATCTCCCCTTTAAAGTAATAAAAAATATCTTTTTGGGAGGATACCAAAGCTGCAATTTGAACCAACCATATTTATTTTTACAAATTCTAAATTTTTTCATTATCTTGTCTCCGGTTTTTTTTGCTGACAAAATTATCAAGTGTTTCAAACGCATGCTCTACCCCAGGAGGCATATGTTGGCGTTCCTGAATTATCAACGGTTTTTAATGGTTCAATTTTGCCGCTACATTGTGAGCACACACCAATTATTTTTTTGGCACTTTGTTCTTTTGTTGTTTTATATTGCACGCCGCACCTCCCCTTTTTATCTAAATTGTTTTCAACGATTTCTTAACAAATCCCTTGCAATCAGAGGTAAAACTCTCCCATCCAATCTCGCAAAGTTTACTGGAGCACTCCTTCCGTTTTCCGCAAGCAGTCCAATTTTTACATCGTTTTGCATCTGAAATAATGCCGCCAATAAAAGGCTCTTCCTCCCAAGCACAACCATTATAATCAAGCTTTCTGGGAATGAATTTTTTATTTTTGTTCAGCATGATAGGGTCGGGAGTTTTTGCCACTGTAAGCGTTTCAAGAAACTCAACCTCTTTTTTTCTTTCTTCATCAGCATTTTCTTTTATCTGCGAAAATTTGCATTTTTGGCAGATATATTTTTTTAATTTGTTTTTCTTCATGTATGCGTATAGGTTGTTTTTTTCAACCGTATAAGTTTTTCTACACCGGCTACACATTACTTTTTTGTAGGAACAATCTTTTTTTATATGCGGGATGAGCTTATGGTTTTCGGCGGCTTTAATCATCCGGCAACATGGCCGGCAATTTGTCGCATCTGTTATCATTGCATGGTAACCCACCCAGCGGCCACGCCCACACGTGGGGCATGTTTTTCGGTAACATTTTTTTATTTCCTTTGGATCTTCCCTTTCATATCTTGTTTTGTGTTTCATTATTTGTGTTTCTATCTGTGTTTCTTTTTCCTGTAGTTTACTACAACCTTCTGAGACGTTCATTGCTTTTCTCCTATTTAATTTATAATGGGTGTTATTATAATTATCCTTTTAAAAAAACACCCTGCTTCAACAGTTTTAGAAACCTCCACAGGGTGAATGTACATTTAAGCAGTTAGCCTGGCTATCTCATTTTAATAAAAAAATATAATTTATTAAAAGTAAACTTATTTTTTTTCATATTATCACCTCCTTTCATTTTATTATCTCCGCAAAAATTAATAAAACCAAGACTGTCAGCCCTAAAAGCATTGATATTGCAAGGCTTTCGCTGATTATTTTCATCAATGTTTTCAAGCTTTATCCTCTTTTCTGTAAAAATATGGGCAATCCTTCGCTTTACAAGTGTAGATTCTATAATCTATTAGCAAGCTTGGTTTGTCAAGACTTAATTTGCAACATTTTATTTTATTTTATTTTGTTTACTATTTTTTTTAAAAAAAACTTGACAATGTGATAAATGTTTTTTATATTGGCTCAACTTTTAATAATTTAATAAAGGAAGGTGAATTTATGGCAACAGAATATATAGACGAAAACAAACGTGTTAATATCCAGAGTGAATGGCAAATTTATTAAAAAAGTTGAATATAAATAAAGGAGTGTGAAGAATGATTAAGCCGATAGAAAAAAATGAGAGACTGCAAGCTGAGATTGACAGGCAGGGGCTGAAACAGAACTGGATTGCGGAGAAAACGGGCATTGATACTGCAACTTTTTCTAAAATCCTTAATGGAATTCAAAACGCAACTCAGGGTCAAGCTCAGGACATAGCATCCATTTTAGGCGTTTATACTAACGATATATTTTAATTACTGCCCTCCTGACCCTGGTGGCGGGCTGACTGTCCTGGGTTTCAGCCTATTGGTTCAATTCCAAAGCGGGGGCGCCATAAATTAATTAATTTTTGAAAAAGGGAAACAAAATGAAAAAAACTGCAAACTTATACTGGGGAAAAATAAAAAAAATAAGAAAGGAATGTGCTCAACTTAAAAATGAGCTTATTACTCTTGCAACGCAATATAATATCCCTTACCAGGAAGTCGAAAATGATTTGAACAGGGAGCTTGCTGGTATACCCCTTTATATTTCAGAGGGGGCGCAATGACACCAGAAGAATATGAAAAAGAATTAACTGAGCTTGAAAATAAGTTTGATTCCGAGAAGACAGCACTTGATGAAAAATATGCAGCAGTAAATAATACTGTAAAAATTGGCGACCTCGTAACCGACCATATTGGCACAA
>Ga0190310_1000500_pt1 | contig 13145 bp, 11 predicted proteins | sample 48700778_MG_FD_165059 | JGI IMG/M metagenome (GOLD analysis project Ga0190310, IMG submission 165059) | Hydrothermal vent sediment bacterial communities from Southern Trench, Guaymas Basin, Mexico - 4870-07-7-8_MG | ecosystem: Environmental > Aquatic > Marine > Hydrothermal vents > Sediment ... | reverse complement strand
CCTCCAAAGTGACGCCACCAGAGTAACCTACATCGACCTTCTTTCTCAAGTCTAGAATTAATCTGGGCTCCCTCCTACTTAGTACCCCTATTTCAGTTGCTAGGGTATCCGCTAAAGCAGATGATAAAGAGGAGGAGAAGAAAATGGAAACTTGCGGATGTGTGTGAAATAAGAGAGCGGCGAGAACGGCTGGCAAAGCATTTGAGACGGCGTTTTTCCAACCTCTTGCCCCTTTTTTTTCCTCAATAACGCCTTTCGTTATCTTTTCGGATAGCCTAAATTTAGTAGCCGCCGAACCTATCAAGAAGAACAAAATAAAGACGATAAACCATTTCCAGCTACCAAATAAGATGATTACGAGGCCGAGTACTATACCGGATAACGTGCCGCTTAGGGTAGTCATTTTCAATTTATGGGATATGGAGGATAAAATTACTAAGAGGAGTAAGCTAACTATCTCTCCAATGTCTAATACCATCTTGATCTTTGCAAAAAAGTACTTAGTTTTAAGCCTTTCCTATCTCCGATAGGTTCTTAATTATCTCCTCCTCAGTCCCCAATTTAGATAAAGCTAGGATAACCTCCTCCATTTGAGCTAGCTTTATGGCTAAGGGATCTACGTCTCTTGGGCCATGCATTACCACTAATCTAGGCTTTAATTGAGAAACCCTTACGGCGACCATAGGACTTCTACCTAATCCAACCCTAGTAAACACTAAAGCTCTTTCAGATGTCCTCCCGAATATCTTATAGTACTCATTGCCGGTTAAGGAATATATCGTTTTTATGCTATCTAGGACCGTATACCCGTATATTGGACATTCGAGCATGTCGTGTCCCGTGAGAACCTCGGCGTCTAGAATATTGACTATAGCCTTAGCCGTTACAGCTCTTTCAAACTCCCTTATGGCTAAAATAGCTCCTATTGTCTCAACAGTTGGAACTTGTTTCAGTATCCTCTGTCCTTGTCTATCGAGCTTCAGTAATGCCATCACGTATCTTTTAATAAAGCCCACCCCTGGAGACTTCCTTCTCCCGTTTTCGTAATCGCTCAATACGGAGGGAGAAACGCCCATCTCTCTCGCTACAGCGCTCTGATTTATCTTCGCCCTTTCTCTCCATAACCTCATTTCCCTACCGGGATTAGAACTTAAAACGAGCTGACCCGCTATCTTTATAGCAAGTTCATCTTCTTCTATGCTCATCGTAAAGTAGTTCGTCGAACGTATATATAACATTTGCCGAATTTATATTCGACAATACTTATTTGTCGAATCTATTACCTTATTTTCAATAGGCTTAAAAAACCTTTTCGTATAACCCAACGTTTCAAATGGAGCTTCAGATACCTTTACGACGATAGGTAGATCGGAAACCACTTTCCCTATGACTAGACAGTAGTGCGGCGGAAGCATTTTTACTATGCTTTTTATAGTTTCGGAATCCGTAACGGATGCTTGAGATATCATATCTAAATCCTTCTCGTTTGTGAAGTTGTATAGGAAGATGTTATCCGCCTGTCTGTAAATACTAGCTCCTAACGCATCGGGCTGATTGGTTACGAAAATGGTAAATATACCGAAGTGCCTCATTCTAGTAACGAGGTCCTCCCAATAAGTTTCTCTCAAATATAGATGAGCTTCTTCGGCTATTAAAAAGGTCGGAGGTATAAGCCTTTCTTCTAAAAGCCTTAAGAGCTTTGATAGTAATATTTCTACTACTATCCTTCTAGTAATCGGGCTTGTTTTTCCCAATGAAATAATGAAAGCCGTTCCCCCGGTAGATTCCCCATACAGCTCTTCTATTCTAGTTCCCTTAGGCTCGATATCCGTAAATAGAGAGGAGGAAGCTAGGGTATAGTATCTGGAGAGTAATGCATCTCTTACCATTTCATTGCACTTCCATCTCAAGATGCATTCATATAAAGATCTCATGTTAAGCTGTCCTCTGCTTTCCAAGTAGTCCCAGATCCTTAAAAATTCCCTGAAGGACGCGCCTGGAGTGTCGAGGACGTGTTGTAACACGTCCATAAATACGATCTTGCCTATGTACCTTAATGTAAACTTTAGATTCACCCCAGGTTCCAAGACCCTTATCTTAGAGATATAGCGACTTGGGCCCCCATCTTTTAAAAATGAGAGGCCTGAATATTCATCGTTTATGTCGAACACGATGACGTAAGCTCCATGATCCAAGAGGCCAGCTACAAGGAGCTTCGCTAAATGGGATTTTCCAGCCTCCTTTTTACCAGTTATTATAGTTAGTCTTCCATCGATATCTTCAGCGTTTATAACGAACTCATCTCCAGTTGAAGTAGTACCTATCCGGATTTTCCTACCGTGTTTGCCTATTACCTTAAATAAATCCTCGTATGACATCCTAGTGACTTTGCTATGAACTCTGCTTGGTACCCAGCTTACGTTAGAGGAAATTTTTCCGTTCTCAACTGAAGCCCTCACTTTACATTTCAACACTCTAGCATCCTTGATTAAGTAAGATATGCTCCTCAAGTTGTAAGGGTCGAGCATCTGTCCTTTCTCATCCCTAAATAACTCATCCCTCAACATCTCTTCCTCCATTCCAGGGGAATCTAAGTAGGTTTCATCGTAAACTTGTAAGATAAGCGCTCTTTTCTCTCTTACATCTTCGACTAATATGTAATCTCCTCTCTCTATCTTTTCATTAGGTAAGAGCAAGATCCTGAATTCATCTCCATGTTTACTTAAGATCTTCATAACTACCACCTATAATCTTAGTGAGCCAAGAACGAGCCTTCTGATATCCTCGGTCATTAATACGTCTCTAGCTTTAGACGCTATTATCCCCTTTACACCCGCAATTTCGGCTTGCGTAAATATTGAAACTAGATGAGCAATTTTGAGTGATTCCGGATAGCCATTGTTCAGTATATCGCTATTCCTGAGAGATGGAAAGGCTTTACTTGGATCTACATGAGATGGTAGATCTATCCTGAAGACGAGACCTCCTCTATCTAGTTTTACTAAGTAGCTTCTTCCTAGCGATGGCCTGATTAGGGACTTTATAAGCTTCGTTATTTCTATGTAACAAGGTAAATCGACTTTAGATATTGAGGAAGCGAGCCTGTTCACGAGCTTTATCCTACTCGCTTTGCTTATTCCAACTAATGTAGCATCCTTGCTTTCCGAGAGCAGTATATCTAAGCTCGCCCATTTAGGTTCGAAGACGGATAACCTCAATGAACCATCAAGCAAAGTAAACTTAGACTTGAAGTAAGATATTGCAAAGGAGGCGAGTGATCTTTCCATGATTAACCTCATGCTCTTCATAGCTGCCTGTCTATCTAATAGGAGCAACATCGGATGTACATTGCTGTTAAAACAGGAAGCTATCTCCTTTGCATTTCCTTCATTAAGATACAGTAGAAAAGGCCCTACTCTATGTATTTCCCGTTCTCCTCTATCGTAGACGACGAGCGCTGCCTTCGCTCCGTATACTGAACCGTCATCGGTTTCAGCTATATGAACGACGCTGGAATCTATAGCAGCTATTGAACCTCTCTCACCTTTCTCACTAATAACCACCGGATTATCTAACGATATTATATCCCACCCCTGTATAGGTCTAACTTCCCGATCTTCTGAAGGTACGAATAATACCTTTTTGCCCTCTAATTTTCTAACGTCCATACGATCAAATACGGATAGAAGGTTAGAAAGGCCGTTAACGATAGGAAGATTTAATTGGTTGTTCAACTTGATCAACAATAGGATAGGCGGAGGGGGCTTATAAATATTGCTCAACTTGAACAATAACAACAACAAAAATGAGAAGGAGGAGAAGGTAAAGGTTAAATTGAAAAGGGGGGCTTGGGAAATAGAGATAGAGTGTCCTGAAAGCAGGCTTACTGATGTGATTTCTAAAGTCTTAGCCGGCTTAGGCACCCAAACCGTCCCAATTGTTGAGCGTTCAATAACTTCTAAAGGAGTAACGTGTAAAAGCCTTTTAGAAGATCTATGGAAGGAAGGTTGGTTTTCCGAGCATAGAACGCTATCTGAAGTAGATGCTGAGTTGGGAAGAAGAGGATATCACTATGACAAATCCGCCATTTCCCATACCCTTACGGATTTAGTGAGAGAGGGAATATTGAGTAGAGAAGGGAGTCCGAGGAACTACAGGTATGTCCAGAAAAGACCTCCTCCTTAGCGTCCTCTAGTCTTCAGGGTTTCGTAAAGCCATTTTATCCCTAGCGTCGTTATTTTATACGACGTTCCCGTCTTTCCCGTTATTCTCTTTACATGACCAGCTTTAACTAACTCGCTTAACCTGGAGCTTATCGATTTAGGATTAATCGAGGTAGCGAACTCAAGCTCTTGTACCGTCATGTGATCAGCGCTGCTCGATCCAGTTTCATATGCTATTCTATTTGCAGTTAATTGGAGAGCAATAACCAGTTTATCGCTTAGCTTTTTCTCAGTTATAACTCTAGGACCTTCTGGCGTTATTCTTATGTAATCAGAAAACATTTCAGTTAAGTCCTTTAGATCGTAGTTTAGGTAAAGCTTCTTAGCTAAAGCGTAAGTAGGTAGATTTTGAGCGAGGAATCTATTAACGAGTTCGGCGACTTCTTCAGGTTTTCCGGTGAACTGGGCTCTAACATCTCCGTAAGCTATTTCTACTTTAACGGCCTCCTCCATCCTATCACCTACTTAGCTAGTAAAACCGTTGATGCCGTATAAACATATTCCTCATCAGGACCTTTAAACCTTCTCAACTTTCCATCCTTAGCGAGCCTTAAGAGAGCTACGGCGACCGATTGTCTCGGATATATCAAACCATAAGATTCTAAGGCTTCTTTAACGTCCATTAGCTTCCTAGGCTTCCTCCCCCATTCAGTTGCAAATAGCTTAGTTATAACCGATGGCAACGATTCATCCTTCTCTATCTTAATTTCCGGAAGCTCCTCCATCTTTTCTTCTACTTGGGATTCTCTCTTTACAGGCTCGATGGACGGCTCAGGAGGAAGGGAAGAGATGTTCCTAAGTATATCTGGAATTACTTGAACTACGTCTTTCAAAGAGTTCTTTGTTGCTTCTATTTCAATCTCGTTTGCATTAACTTTAAGCCTAATCCTTACAGTTTCCTGTTCCATATGCAAACGTATATACTTAATGTGTAAATATCTTTTTCTAATTTATGCCTTCTTCACACATACACAATGTTTTCCCTCTTTTTCAATAATTGATTTATCGTTTACTTTCGTTTTGTAAAATTTCCTTCACTATCTTGCTTACCTTCGCTCCATCTGCTTTGCCTCTAACCTTAGCCATAACCCGTCCCATAATTAACCCAAAGGCTCCCATTCCTCTTTCCCTAACCGCTTCAACATTACTCCTTATTACTTCCTTAACTATTTCAATAAGTTCGTTATCACTAATGCCCTTAATACCTAATACTCCAATAGCTTCTTCCACCGACGAAGCCTTTCCGCTAAGAATAGCTCTCATGATTTCAGGTATGGCTTCTTTGGATACTTCTCCCTTATCTACCGAGAGGAACATCTCCTCAATATCTTCATCACTTAGCTTAGATACGTCTAATCCTTCCCTTTCTAGCATAGTTATCGTTTCGGTTAGAGTAGCCGCTATAAATGTTGGAGCTAACTTCACTTTGCCGAGAATTTCTTCAAATAGAACGTTCCTTTCCGAATCAAGGAGTTGCTCTGCTAACTTGCAGTTTATTCTGTACTTCTCGGCGTATTCCTTTACCATTTTCTCCCAAGGTTTAGGAACAAGTTTAGAGAGCCTATCAAGCCTTTCCCTAGTTATCGGAATTGGAGGAATGTCCGTTTCCGGGTACATTCTCGCTGATCCTGGCCTGGGCCTAGAAAACCTCGTCTTCCCATCTGGCGTAGGAGCTCTCGTTTCAGATGGAGGTCCGTAAAGCGCTTTTTTCAGTCTTTCCCTTATCTCTAACATACACTTCATTCCCTTCTCATAATCTCCAGCTAATAAAATGAAAGCGTCGTTATCATCCATTTCCAGTATTTTTCTTATTTCTTCAATCTCGCTAGTAGATATGCCGAACGCCGGAAGCTCGTCAGAGTGTAAAATGCCGGCAAAACCGAATAATTTAGCGAGATCCGCTAGATCCTTACCTAATCTAGCTCCTTCTGTGGGTTCTTCAATTAGCAGGCCTTTAAACCCCTTTGCTTTTAACGCTAATATCTTTCCTCCTTTCCTTATAGCCTTTTGAATTATGGTCGACTTCGTTTCTTTAAATACACGGGTCACGTCAATCGGTTCGACATTTAAGTCCTCTTCTTTAACCCCTCTTTGTCTTAATATGGAGGCAAGTTCTTTAAGCCAAAGCTGTCTCTTAGCCTCAAAATAAACTACTTTTCTAACTAAGTCGGGTTTCTGAATGCCCTTAACCTCTACTATACCTCCTCCCTCTATTGATATATTTACGTCCTGTCTAACGGTTCCTAGACCTCTCGCAACCCTCTTGCTAGCCTTTAGAAGCCTTCCTAAAGTTAAGGCTATTTCCTCTATTTCCTCCGGTGTTGCGGTTACAGGCTCTAACGAGATTTCTACGAGAGGAACTCCTAGCCTATCTAAATGATATACCTTAAGATTCTCCCTTTTCTCTATAAGTCTTGCAGCATCTTCTTCTAAACAAATGGTTTGAACTCCTATTTTTCTTCCTGCTGCCTCTAAATATCCTCCTATCCCAATAACCATTGTTCTTTGAAAGCCCGTCGTATTGCTACCGTCTATAACTATCTTTCTCATTACATGTACTTCGTTTACTATGTTAGAGTGAAGAGCGAGCGCTATTATTAAGGCGGAATCTAGAGCTTCTTGATTTAAATCATGAGGGGGTTCTTCGTCCGCTTCCACTAAACAGCTGCTTTTCTCACCCGCTATGTACTCTATGTGTATTCCCTTTTCAGCTTCAAATTTAGCTGCTGGATCTATTTCTCCCAATTCGCTTTCGGCTACCCTAAGCATTCTATAGAATTTCCTTTCTCTTTCTTCTTCAGGTTTCTTAGTTGGACACTTACAAAATAGCTTCTCCTTCGTATTAAGCTGTCTATGAAGCTCTATTCCTACCTTTAGACCTATTGCGTACGGATCGAAGGACATCACACCAGCCTCCTATCTATCATCTCCCCCCTCAAGTTCTGAACCATTAACTTCGCGAGCTTCTCTCCTCTAAATCCTTGTCCTAAGAGCCACATCGCTTTAACTAAAGCGGTTTCGGCGAGCATGCTTCCAAGTGGAGTTACGCCTATTCTCAAGAGCTCTCTTCCTGTCTCATAAACCGTCATTCTTACGCTTCCCCATATACATTGAGAGGTCATACCTATGAAGATCCCTTTATCTATAGCTTCCTTTAGATATGGTATCATCTCAGTCGATACGTGTCCTAAACCCGTTCCTTCAAGTATTATGGCCTCATACCCTTTGTCAACTAGGTAGCTTATGATCTCCGGGTTCTGATTAGGGAAGAACTTCAAGAGATAGGCCTTATTTGAGAACTTCGGTATCACTTTAAACTCTCCATTCGTCTTTGGGATTTCTCTTCTTATCACCACCTTTCCATTTTGAACGATTATAAGAGGTTCTTCGTCTATGGATTTAAAAGCGTCTCTTCTACTTGTGTGATTTTTTCTGACTCTAACCCCTCGATGTAACGCTATAATATCATCACCTAAGCCTAAATGCATTGATACGAAAACTCCTGAAATACTTCCAAAGCTTGCGACTTTAACAGCTGAGATTAAGTTAGTAGCCGCATCACTAGAGGGTCTATCGGAAGATCTCTGCGCACCAACCAATACTATCGGACCCGGTGGATTTTCTAAGGCGAAAGAGAGAGCTGATGCGGTATAGTGCATAGTATCAGTACCATGAGCAATAACGATGCCGTTAAAGCCGGATTTAAAAGCTCTATAAACCGCTTTAGCGATTTCTTCCCAATGTCTAACCGTCATATTTTCGCTGTAAACGTTAAACAAGTTCTCTACAGATAATGATGCGATATCTTTCAGCTCCGGCACTAATGTGTAAAGATCTTCAACCGACATAGCTGGCGAGACTCCTCCAGTTCTATAATCAACTCTGCTAGCTATCGTTCCGCCAGTGCCAATTAACTTAACTTTAGGAAGGTCCTTGACCTCCTCTACCGTTTCCCTTCTCCTTTCTATGGCCTTAGCCTTCTCAACTACGGTTATCGACCTTATTTCATCTACTTTAATTCCGATATTATATCCATTTTTTAATTTAATTACTATATGCTCCTCATCGGCAAATTCATATCTAGGCATTAAAATCCCTTCAAATTCATCTTTATCGGTTTTAACGATGATCTGATCTCCGACCTCTACGTTAAAAGCGTCTAGTACCCTTCTTCCCTTCCCTCTATAGCTACTTACTTGCACGACATAACGTAAACTAAGAAAAAATATTAAGCTTTAAGAAAGAAGGGGCTATGTGTTAGAAGTTATAAAGAAAGCGATAACAGAAGCTAAAAAGGTTAGACATAGGCGCATAATCGTATTATCTAACGTTAAGAACTTAGCCGATATTTTAGATCTTGTTAAAAGCTCCGTAGTTGATAAATTTGGCTCTCTGTACGTTACTTGGGAATCGAATCCGAAAATAGAGAAAATCTTAGGTGAGTTTGAATGGATAAAGCCGAATGAGACCGATAAAATATTAGGTACTACGTGGGATTTGTTAGTAGCAGAGGAGCCACAGGATCTTTCTCCTAATGCCTTAGGAAGAGTGATTGAAACTGTTAGAGGAGGAGGTATTTTATTCTTCATAACAAAATCCATCGAGGGTTGGGGTAAAAGAGTAGCTGATTACCACAAGAGGATAGTTAGCTCTCCCTACACGTTAGACGATGTAAAGAGAAGGTTTACCTTCAGATTGAAAAGGAAGATATTTGAACATAAAGGAATAGTAGTAATCCATAATAATAGGGTAATATATGAAGCTTTAGAGGACAAGGAAGTATCCGGTGAGTTCAAACCTTCTGTAAATAATGGAATAGAAGCCTTAGTGAAATCGAGGGATCAATTGAGAGTTCTGAGAGCAATAAGGAGTTTAGGAGAGGAAGAGGGAAGAGCCGCCTTAGTAATAAGAGCGGATAGAGGAAGAGGGAAGAGCGTAGCGCTTGGACTGGGTATGGCTATATTAATCTCAGAGGGATTGGTGAAGGGCGATCTTTTACTAACTGCTCCGTCTCCCTTGGGCATTTCTCAAATATTCGAGTTCTTGGAAAGAGGTTTAAAGGCAAAAGATGTAAAGTGCGAGCGAGAAGGTTTTGAGTTAAGAGCGAATAAAGTAAGAGTTAAGTTCGTTTCTCCTTACGTTTTATCGCATAAGAAGGGAGCCATAGCTATAATAGACGAGGCGGCCGGTATACCTCTTCCCCTTCTTTTACGTTATCCCTATTTCTTTGATAAATTGATCTACTCTTCAACAGTTCATGGTTATGAAGGATCCGGTAGAGGTTTCGGATTGAGGTTTAGGAAAAGATTGAGGGAATTTGAAAAGTTAAAGATGATGGAAATTGAAATGACGGAGCCTATAAGGTATGCGAAGGACGATCCTATTGAAAAATGGCTTTACGACGTTCTTCTGCTGGATTCCGAACCAGATGAGATTAGGCCGGAGGAGGTAAAGGTAGTTGATTATCAGAAGGTAGATAGGGATTACTATTTTGGAAGAGGAGAAAGTAGATTGAGGGCCTTCATAGGTACTTACGTAACGGCTCATTATAGGAATAGGCCGGATGACCTCGTCTTACTAGGCGATGCGCCTCACCATTTTGCAAGAACTTTAACGTTACCAGATGGCAGAATAGTTGTAGCTATGCATCTTGCAAGGGAGGGGTCCTTGACGAGAGAAGAAGTGGAGAAAATTAGCGAGGGAGAGCAGCCTCCTGGCCACCTTATTCCTGGTGTATTGTTGAAACACCATCCTGTTTATAAGAACTTCGGTATGTTAAAGGGCGTTAGGATAGTTAGAATCGCAACTAATCCATCTTTATTTAACAGGGGGTTAGGGAGCTTAGCTTTAAAATGTCTCGAGGAGGAAATGGAGGGGAAGGTGGACTGGTTAGGGGCGAGCTTTGGCGCTAGTAAGGAGCTAGTTAACTTTTGGCTTAAGAACGGATACGTACCGGTCCACATAAGTCCTATGAGAAACGCCGCATCAGGAGAATATAGCGTTATATTCGTTAAACCTCTAACCAGTAAAGCTAAGAATTATATTGAAAGGATGAATATAGATTTTAGGAATAGATTATTTAATTCCCTTCACGATACTTACTATGGACTTCTCATAGATACAGCTTTGATGTTGTTCAAAGGTTTTGAAACGAAGAGAATAGAAGGAGCTAGGTTAACTGAATCACAAAAAGCTAGGTTAAAGGGATACGTGAGAGGAGATCTATCTTACGAATCGGTAAGCGACGTAATTAAGGAGCTTGTAAGAGCTCATTTATTCACTGGTGTTAATAAACGAATTGGAATACCCGAAAAGGTAGAGAAAGCGTTATGCGCGAAATGTTTACAGGGCAGAAGCTGGGAGAAGGTTAGGGATATACTTGGAACAAGGGATCCGCATCCTACGTTTAGAAGGTTTATTGAAAAAATGAGGGAGTACTACATTGGTTAAAAGACTTGTTTTCTCAAAGGAATACAGAGAAGTATTACTTAAAAGAGGTAAGGTTACAACTATAAGAAGAAGGCCCTTAGCTTCTCCAGGAGAATGTGTAGATGTATATGCTGGAGAGGAGATGGTGGGAAAAGCAATGATCGAAAAAATCATTGAAAAGAAGGTTAGCGAGCTTTCAAATGTAGACGCTAGAAGGGACGGCTTTAGGAATATTAAAGAGCTTAAGAGAGCGTTAAGGAAGCATTATAAGGATCTCAATGAAAATTCAGTAATATACGTCCACTTTCTGAAATGGATTGAGCAATGATTTTATATTTAACCTAAGCAAGAGCTTTCCTAGTTAATGATCGTTCAGGACAGCGTGGAACAAGAGTGGGAGAAAGCGCTAGATGAAATAGCTCAAAATATACTATCTAGAAGAGAGGAGATAACGAAGAGAGACATTTTACATATCAAAATGGAGGTAGCGAGAAAGTATAGGTTACAAAGGATTCCTAAGAATTCCGAAATTTTATCGAGGATAAGAGATAAAAAAGTGAGGAAGTTCTTAATCATTAAGCCTGCTAGAAGCCTTTCCGGAATAGCGGTAATAGCCGCTATGAGTAGACCGATGCCCTGCCCTCCACAAGCTAACTGTATCTACTGTCCTGGAGGAGTTAAAGTGAATACACCTCAATCTTATACGGGCAAAGAGCCTGCGGCGAGAAGGGGGATGGAATATGATTACGATTCTTTCAAGCAAGTAACCGCTAGGATTAGACAATTAGAAGCTATAGGACATCCTACTTCAAAAATCGAGCTAATTATAATGGGAGGAACATTTCCCAGTTTTCCCACAAAGTATCAAGAAGAGTTTGTTAAGGGATGTTATGACGCTTTAAATGGATTTAAGGCAGGCAGCCTGGAGGAAGCGATACGTCATAACGAAACAGCCGAGAAGAGATGTGTAGGCTTAACCTTTGAAACTAGACCGGACTTCTGTAAGGAGGAACACGTCGATAGGATGCTGTACTATGGCGGTACGAGGGTTGAGATCGGTGTTCAAACCTTAGATGATGATATTTTAAGAAAGGTGCGAAGGGGGCACACGGTTAAGGATACTATTGAAGCATTTAGGATAGCGAAAGATGCAGGATTTAAAATCGTGGCCCATATGATGCCAGGATTACCCTACTCTGATCTAAAGAAGGACTACGAATCGTTCTTTAAGCTATTTTACGATGACAGATTTAAGCCCGATATGATAAAGATCTACCCTACGCTTGTAGTTGAGTCTGCCCCACTACATCAAATGTATAAGAGAGGAGAATACGTTCCTCCACCTTTAGATGAGATTATAGATTTAATCGCTAGAGTTAAGATGGTAGTTCCTCCTTGGGTTAGGATTATGAGGATACAGAGGGATATACCCGCTGATCAAATAGTTGCTGGAGTAAAAGCGGGCAATTTGAGAGAGCTTGTAAAGATGAGATTAGAAGAGTTAGGTGGAAGATGTAGGTGTATTAGATGTAGGGAGGTAGGGTTAAGAGGGCTGACTCCCGAAAGGCTAAAGGAATTCCGCTTAATTAGGAGAGATTACCGAGCATCGGAAGGAGTGGAGATATTCTTGTCGTGGGAAAACGAGGATGAAGTTATTGCCGGCTTTTTGAGGTTGAGGATCCCCTCTAGGAAAGCTCATAGACCGGAGATTAACGATAGAACAGCTATAGTTAGAGAGTTGAGGGTATATGGTCAGTTAGTCGATGTAGGAGATAGGTTAGAAGAGGGATGGCAACATAGAGGGTTGGGAGCGAGGTTGATGAAAGAAGCGGAGGAAATAGCTTTAAGTGAATTTGGAAAGGAAAAGCTAACGGTAATTAGCGCCGTAGGTACTAGGAAGTACTATGAGAAATTGGGGTATTATAGGGATGGAGCCTATATGAGTAAAAAATTGGGGAAGATTTAAGCTAATTCGAACGGTATTCCGAATTCTTCTGCTGTCTTCTTGAGCATATCAACGGTTTTCAGATCGAGAGCTACGCCTTTTTCTTTTCTAACCTTCTCAGTAAACGCCGATTTTTCTCCGGGAATGTATATCTCCTCTGCTCCTGGTATTTTCTCCGTCTTCTTTAATATCTCGATATATTTGCTCATCCTCTCCTTGAATTCTTCAACAGGCATGAATGCATCTATTCTTATAGCGGCGAAGAAATGCCCTACGTTAGCCGGAGTGGGGCCTTGCGTTTGTCCAACGTAAGGACCGAAGTTCGCTCCTGTGAGAACTCCTGAAAGAACATCCACAGCCATAGATAAACCGTAGCCTTTGTGACCTCCCAGCTCTTCGCCTAACCCCCCTAGTGGTAATAAAGCTCCTTTAGATATCATGTCTGGATCCCTAGTTATCTTTCCTTCTGGATCTATTCCCCAGCCCTCAGGCACCTCCTCCCCTAATCTCTTAGCTACCTCTAGCTTACCGCTCGGAGCGACGCTAGT
>Ga0190310_1000498_pt1 | contig 13165 bp, 14 predicted proteins | sample 48700778_MG_FD_165059 | JGI IMG/M metagenome (GOLD analysis project Ga0190310, IMG submission 165059) | Hydrothermal vent sediment bacterial communities from Southern Trench, Guaymas Basin, Mexico - 4870-07-7-8_MG | ecosystem: Environmental > Aquatic > Marine > Hydrothermal vents > Sediment ... | reverse complement strand
AAAGAGCATGAAGCCTCCTCGAGCCAAGCCCCTCGCAACTCCGGCCAAGTCCTCCGCAGACAATAGGGCCGCCTCCAGCCAGATCTAAATCCAGCTCAGCCAGATCCCTAATGAACGTTTTTATGAGCTTAAGCCAGATTTGGATATCTACGGCTTCAATGATAAACTAACGGTTATAGGCGAGATCGAGAGCAGGCTAGCCCCGATGAATGTAAGAGAGCTTGAGAGAAAGTTCGACCTAGTCCTAGTTAAGAGGAATGAGCCCGAGCTATTGAAAGACAAGACCATATACGCCATATGAGTTCACCCAGAAGCAGTAGGGGGGTGCAAAGCCCGAGAGATATGGCTCAACACACCAAACAAAGAACTAACACAGCCAGATATATTAGGAAAGCGGAGAACGCGATTTTGAAGACGGCCTACTTGTCATACCACACCTGCCTGAAAAACTTTGGGAGATCTAGCACTCTACTGGAGATAGGGCGGGTGCATAGCTTTCTAACGATTCCAACTCTTAGAGGTAGCGAAAAAATATATGGTTCAGCAGACTTATAGAAATAAGTAATGATGTGGGATGTGGGTCTTCCCCTAGAAGCGACTTCTGCGGGGGAGATCCGGCGACAACTCAGAGATGTCATACACAGGCTAAAGGTTAGGAAGGTCTGGTGGAATCTGGACCCAGCCACTAGGGGCTGGCTAACCCTGGCATCAAGCCTAGAGAGTATAAAGTTTAAGAGCCGTGAGGTCTTATCTGTGCTCATCAAGATATTAAAGCGAGTCAAGTCCCTCCTAAGCCCCCCAAGATTACTGTCCGAGATCGGGGTGAAGTATGCTTGGAGCGCTTGGAAGATCGCGTCAAGCTGGGGCAATAAGGATGCCGAGCATTGGAAAGCTGATAAAGCATATCAACTCTACTGCGGGCTAACCGCTCTCCAACTATCGAGAATCATCCCAGAAATAGGGCATCCAGAGCTTAATGCCCTAAAAGATATTCTAAGCCTCAGAGGATTTTGGAAATTCATGAGATGTTTGGAGAGAATCTTCTGAATTCAAAAACATTGAAACCTATTTTGGCCCGTGGTTTTAGGTGACCTGTCGAGTTGAATAGGGATCAGGTGATTGGGCGTTGATCCTAATCGCATCAGTGATTGGAATAGTACTCTATGGATGGATCCTATTCTTCGCAAAATGGACCACACTCTTACTCCGGCTAACAGGATTTGTGGGGGTTGCCGTGGTTCTAGGAATCCTTGCTTGGATAGGATATACCCTAGCCACAACCCCGCCTCCAAAGCCCGTCGAGGAGATAAAGAGGGAGCTTGAGGGCGAGCTGAAGAAGCTCGAAGATGAGGCGAGGAACCGAGCGGTGAAGAGGAATTACGAATGGATTGAGTACAGCGGAGATCCTATCTGATAATCTTTTAAGTCGGGAGAAGGACTATACTCGTTAAAGCAGACTCAAAGGATGAGTAGAAAACGCATCCTCCAGGATACTGGTAAAATGGATAAACGCTCAAAGCCCGAGGAGAATGGGAGAAAGCCCTACATCATAGCATGCATACCAGCATACAACGAAGAGAAAACCATAGCTAAAGTCATCTTGAAGGCTAGGAAATATGTCGATAAAGTGATCGTATGCGATGATGGATCAATAGACATGACAGCTGAGATAGCCAAAGCCCTCGGAGCTGAAGTAATAAGACATGAAAGAAACATGGGTAAGGGTGCTGCCATTCGTAGCCTATTCAGAAAGGCTAGGGAGGAAATTGCTGATGTAATGGTTACCATCGACGGGGATGCCCAACATGACGCTGACGAGATCCCGTTACTTCTCAAAGTTATAAGAGAGACGAGTGCTGATATCGTTATTGGAAGCAGGTTCCTAAACAAAGAAACCGCCAGAAAAGTTCCTAAGTACCGATATATTGGAAACAGAATACTTAATATCATAACCTCGGTGGAAGGGATAACCGACACTCAAAGCGGATTCCGGGCATATAGTAGGAGGGCTATTGAGCTGATCCAACCAGCCGAAATGGGATTCGCAGTAGATTCAGAAATACTCTACAAAGCTGCAAAACTAAATCTAAAGATAGTTGAAGTTCCGGTAAATGTTGAATACCGAGTGCCCAAACCGTCGAAACGTGGACCGATACTTCATGCCTTAGACGCGGCCCTTAGTATGATAAAACAAGCGTCGTTGAAGCATCCGTTAATCTTCTATGGAATGCCTGGAATAATATCGTTACTAATAGCGTTAGGGGCGGGCTTAATGCTAATCCATTTATTCAACACTACGAGATACTTTAGTCTGCCACTGTCAATAATAACTGTAGGATTCGGAATAGCAGGAGCAATACTATGCTCAACAGGAGTAATACTATGGATACTAGTAAGCCTTATTATGGAGCGAAAATGAGTCATGTCTCCAAGAGATAAGGGCGTCATCTTTAGAATGGCTTCTGATATTTATCCTCTAACTCTAGGTGGAATAGGGCTACATGTAGTTGAACTCAGTAAATCGCTTGTTAGAATTGGATGGAAGCATTTAATATTTACAATAGGTCCTAAAGCTTATTTGAATCTACAATTCAGTCATGGTCTTAAATTCCTTTATGATAGCTTTTACTTATCTATACAAGGCAACAAGATAGCCCCTTTTCTACCTCTGAGATTAATAAGGCTTCTAAGGAAAATCGATTTTGATATAGTTCACGTACATTCACACTTATTCTACTCATCGAACGTTATTGCACTTTTGAAGAAATTCTATTTAGATCGTCCAGTTATAATAACCTGCCACGGAATCTGGAGCCAATCCATTCCAGTAAGCTTACAAAAAATATACATGAAGACGCTAGGAACATTTACTTTAAATTCTGCAGAAAGGATATTATGTTACACAAATGAGGAGAGGCGGCTCCTAAGCAAGATGGGAGTTTTTCTATCGAAAATTGAAGTAATTCCTAATGGTGTTGACACGGATTTTTTCACTCCTCCTAAGAGAAGAAAAAGAAGTAATATAGTTCTTTGGGTCGGACGATTCGTGAGCGGTAAGAGGCCGGATCTAGCAATTAAGGTATTGGCTGGAGTGAGACATAAAGTACCTGAAGTAACGTTGATTATGGTCGGCGATGGCCCGCTTAAAAGATCATGTATTAGGCTTGCAAAAAAGCTAAACGTGGAGAGAAATGTAAAGATGATAAGTTTTATTCCGTATCGAATGATGCCAAGAATATACCAAATGGCCGATATATTATTAATCACATCTGTCACAGAAGGTATCCCAAGAGTTATGCTTGAAGCAATGTCATGCGAAGTACCTGTAGTAATGGCGGAGATATCGCATTTAAAATCGATAATTCGCAGATGCGGAATGCTTTTTAATAGAAACGATATATCATCCGCGGTCGAGGAGATAGAGGCTTTGTTAAACTCCGATGAACTACGTTATGATTTAGGCCGTAATGGTAGGCTAAAAGTTATAAGGAACTATTCTTGGAATAGATATGTAAATAAGATTGATGAACTATATGAGAGGTTATTATAAGAATGAGTGATAATCCCCTCGTAAGTATAGTGATAATAAACTGGAACGGTATTCGCTTTATCGATAGATGCATAAAATCGGTACTTTCCTCTACTTATAAGAACATAGAAATAATTGTTGTTGATAATGCAAGTACCGATGGTAGTCCTGAATATGTTTCCAAAAGGTATCCTAATATCAGACTTATTAAAAATGCGCGAAATGTAGGGTACGCAAGAGCTTGTAATATTGGCATTAAATATGCGAAAGGAGATATAATAGCGATACTAAACAATGATGTTTGGGTAGAGCCTTCGTGGCTAGAACCACTAGTTAAGATATTATCCGATCCGAGAATTGGTGTTGTTGGGCCGGTAATAGTAGATCCCAATAATAGGATACAAAACTTAGGATACTTATTTCATTTTTCATGCTATCCCATTTCAGTTGATGTAAACAGCCAAGATGAAAAATCTGAGTTAGATTATATTTCAGGGGCTGCTATAATTGCAAGAAAGAAGACTTTAATTGAAATAGGAGGATTCGATGAAAAGTTCTTTGCCTTCTATGAAGATGCGGATCTATGCTTCAGACTTAAGACTAAGGGTTATGAATGCTGCACGTGCAAAGACTCTAAGATTTATCACATGGGATCAGCTTCATGGAGTAAGTTTGGATTATGGCAATTTGTCACTAGTGAGAATAGCAGATTAAGATTTATAGTCAAGTATTTTGGATTAATTCGCCTTCTAAAGTCCTTATTACTGTATGATATACAATACTGGGTAGGGCGTATAATCGATGTAACGCGGGGAAGAACAAAATCCCAGAGTTGGGGCAATACGAATTCATTATTAAAGACAACATTAAACATCTTGGCTTCGCGGATCATATTAATTTTATCACTTCCGAAGATATTATCGAAGATCCTGAGAGATAAACATGTCTAAATTAAAAATACTATTTGTTACTCCGAATTTCTTGCCTAATATAGGCGGAACTGAAATCGTCATTTATGAACTGGCTAAACGGCTATCTTTAAGTGGCAATGAAGTAGAAATTTTTCATGGAGCAGGATATTATGATGCAAACGCTTCTGAAGAAGGAATTTCGCTATTAGAAGAGCTACTCAATCTAGGAGTAAGGGTTTATACGTATGAAAGCTTACCCTTAAGAAAATTCGTTTTAAATCGATCATTCCTTGATTTGTTCAGAAAAGTTAATAAAAGGTATGATATTATTCATTTGTTCCATCATTTCCAGCTTGGATGGCAGACTGCTTTGCCGTGTTATTGTAAAAAAATACCGCTTGTTACATCGCTTATGGGTGGAGATACTTACGACCCCACGAATCCTTCAGTATATGAAGTCATTAACCGAATACATTTTCCCATCGTTTGTAAATTATCGGAGAAGTTAACCGCCCCCTCATTACACACGGTGTACGCAGCAAGTAGACTGTCTAAAAACGTGCTTAGAAAAACGGTAATCATCCCACATGGCGTAGATCTAACGCTTTTCAACTGTAAATACGATAAAAATAAAATACGATCTGAGCTTGACTTAGCAAACTATGAAATTATTTTTTATACTGTTCAAAGGCTGGTTAAACGGAAAAAGCCAGAGTTTCTGATTTATGCATTTAAGAAATTCTTAGAGGAGACGCATACTAAGGGTAGTTTACTAATAATCATTGGCGATGGACCTTACTATGAAGTACTGAACAAGTTAGTGGAGAAATATGAGCTTAAACAAAATGTTAAACTATGCGGCTTTCTTTCAAGAAAGTTATTAGCAAAATACGCGATGGCTAGCGATATTTTCGTTTTTCACTCGTTACACGAACATTTTGGATTAGCAGTTTTAGAGGCAATGGCACTTGGAAAGCCGGTTATTTGCACAAAAGTAGGCGCTATCCCTGAGCTCATAGCCAATATGGAAAATGGAATTCTTGTAGAGCCGAATAACGTTTCAGAAATGGTCAAAGCCATGCATATACTTTCGAACGATCATTTATTACGGATGACTATGTCAGAAAATAATGAGAAGAAGGCATCCAAGTATGCCTGGGATAAAATCCTCAGGAAATACATCAAAATATATAATAGCACATCTTCAAAATTTAGTTAAGAGAAATGATTTATGATTTAAAAATGTATGGAGGGCGTCCTAAGAAGTTAACATTTTTGATATTGATCGCATTATTTTTGGCTCTGCTTATATTTCGGTTAGCCCCCGAGCTCAAGACGTTATACCCAATAGGGCAGGATACCCAACAATATTTACTTGCTGCGAAGAATTTCGTGCGGATCCCCATTACCACGCCTTATCCACTATTGTACAATATCCTTGGCTTATTATACTACTTTGGAGTAGACGTTGCAATAGTGATGAAAGTATTGCCAGCAGTTATGTATGGTATTTTGGGAATTTCCATATTCGTATTCTGCCATAAGTCCCTGAATTGGGATTCATCAAAAAGCTGCATATGCGCATCTATCATCTGCTTTTCGCCAGTTACGTTAAGGATTAGTTTCGAATTACACAATCAATTCTTCTCTTTAATAATTTTCTTCATTTTGATGGCATTTCTTGATAAATATATGGAGAGTGCTAGATTTCTATATCGAAGGGATGTTATGTTCTTACTTGGAATCGTGCTACTAGGGTTCAGTCACTGGTTTACGGCCATATTTCTATTGTATATCTTAACTTGTCAAACAATCATAAAAACGGTCCTTATTCTTAGGGGGAAAATATCGGAAAGCAAAGTTCTTATAAAGTTAGTACTTGCATGTGTGGTTTTAATCGCTTCTTGCTTGATTGGGTATATCTTGATTCTATATCCCTTTAAACCAGATGTTAGGGGATCTTTGTTTCATGTGGATTCTAAAAGAACAGTTAGCTGGTTATGTCAATTACTTTTTTACAGCTATTACGTAAATATAATTTTCGCTATAACGGGTATTATGTGCAAACAATCTGTATTATATATGTTCAGTTTTCCGATTCTGGGAATTCTGCTATGGCTTGTTTCAGGTTTCTCTTTCATTCTTCCAGTAGAAAGGTATGTATGGCTTCTTGTATTTAGCTTGGGGATTTTTACAACTAATGGGATCTATAAAATAGTACACTGGACTTGTTCAACTCGCATGACTACTACCTTAAGAATATTTTCAAGATTACGTTTAAGAATACCTTTAGAATTAGGCTTACGAATGTTTTTAATAGTGGTGGTGACAACATTATTGTTATGGCATAGTTTAAGCATGAGCCAAATAATTTTACCGCCTGATTTTCTAGGTGAGGCTCCTTATACATTTCCAGGAAACATACTTTATAATGGAATACTCTGTCGTGACATGAAACATTTTGATAGACTGGTCCGTTTTGTTAATAACGTTACAACATCAAAGGATTTAATAATCACCCACTATACGATTTCAGGCTGGATTTATTATTACACAAACTGTCAGGTCGCTAGGTTGAATGATGTTGCCTTCTCCGATTCCTTCATAATAATCTCGAGCGATCATTCAATAGAAATTCATCATGTAACTGCAAAAGATGTTAATGAATTAATTACTATTGTTAAGAAGTTACATTTTTCAAGAATTTATTTCATTGACGCATACGGCAAAATCACCAAAATTCTGCCGTTAGAAAGGGTTAGACTAATTTACACAGATGGGCCATTTTCAGTTTACATATTGAAGAGCTCATGATGAGATTGGCGTTTATTACATGGGATTTAAGAAGAAGTGGTGGAGTTCGGGCTATATTGGAGATTGCTAATAGACTTATGTTAAAAGGATATAAAGTTGACATTATATCATTATACGGTGGTAGCTATTGGTTCAAAAATAAAGTTCCTACATTTGTATTACAACATAATATACAAGCCAATTATTTACGCGAATTAAAGAACTTGGTAACGATTGTTCCGCCAGAAGCTATTTATTATGCTGATAAAGTGATAAAAAAGATAAACATTAAGAGTAAGAGCGTTTTTCTTGCGAAAGCTATATCAAAATTATCCGAAGCGATAACGAAATCTCGTTATTTAATTGATCCAGAGATTTACATAGCTACCTATTTTTTAACAGCTTTAGCTCTATTTCGTTCGAAAACTTATTCAAAGGAGTGTTACTATTTTTTACAAGATTTTCCCGAATTGGTAATGGAGGTTAATGGCTTACATGGTTTGAAATTGTTTCTTAGATCGTTAAAGTTGCCTTTCAGGTTCATTTGCAACTCTAACTATACCAGACATATTGTTTTACATCATAATCCTTTTGCAACCGTAGATGTGTGTGGAGTTGGAGTGGATTTAAATGTTTTTAAACCATGTAAGCCATTAACTCTTCTTAGCGGCTCAGAGAAGAGATATGTAATGACTTTTCTCAGGGGTAGAAAATTTAAGGGAGATGAAATCGCCGTAAGGACACTAAATCTTCTCCATAAAAAAATGCCGATACACGCACTAATCGTGGGAAGTGCATGGGCTGCAAGAAGAGCGTTCATCATAAAACCAAGATTTTCATATACTCTCTTTCAAAACATTAATGACTCCTTACTTGCGAAGCTATACTCTACAGCAGATGTATTCCTATTCACCTCTCTAGTAGAAAGTTTTGGATTGCCTCCGCTTGAAGCTATGGCATGTGGTACGCCTGTGGTGACGACAGATTGCAAAGGTAACCGTGATTATGCCAAGCATGGATATAATTGTTTAATAGTTCAGCCAAATGATCCTGTATCTGCTGCAGAAGCTATTACAACATTACTTAAGAATGATCAGCTTCGTGATAAACTGGTCAAGAATGGCTTATCTACTGCTAGAAAATTTAGTTGGAATATAATAGTAGAAAAATTCGAGAAGTTATTAAGAGGATGAAATGGAGAAAATAATCACAATCTCGAAAAACTCATTTAAGTATCTTAGTGACGTACTAAGAACCTTTTTCAGAGGAGAATTGAATATACTACTTGCCGTGGGAATGATCCTCGGTTATGTAAATCGATTTATCAAAATTGGTATATATCCCAGAAGGGTAACCATGCCTAACGGAACTAGCTTTTTCACAAATAATGCGTCAACGATAAGTATAAATGCTTTTGATCACTATGTTAAAAAAGAATATAGCCAACATCCTGATTTTATTCCCAAAAAAAGTTGGTTAGTATTAGATGTAGGAGCTTGTATAGGTTTATATACAATTTATGCATCGAAACTTGTAGGCGATCAAGGATGTGTTATTGCTTTTGAGCCAAACCCTTACTCCTATTATTGGCTTAAAAAGAATATTATTTTAAATAAATTGTCGAATGTGCAAGTATTTCCTATCGCATTAGCAGATTATGATGGATTTTCTGATTTTTATTGCTTAATTGAAGGAAATATTGGAGAGTCATCGTTACTTAGCAAGCATATATTAAGATCGGGGCGAAACTATATCTTAATTAAAGTTTTGACTAAGCGGTTGGATTCCCTCTTGGAGAAAAATAGAAATGTTCTCTCCAAATATGATCAGGTAGATCTTGTGAAGATAGATGTTGAAGGTGCAGAATTAAGAGTACTAAAGGGTTCAGACAAATTTTTACAAAAACAGTCCATACTACGATTCATCATTGAGTGCCATTTAAATCTTACGAGCTTTCCCAGTATAATGGATTTTCTTAAAACATATGGCTATACTATAGAAAGAGTTGTAACTTTTAGTAAAGTAAAAAAGATAATCTATGCAAAAGCTACGAGGTGATACAAGAGGAAATTTTATTAGTCAAGCATGGAGGTGCTATTTTCTCTGGCTATCTTTATTCAGAATTTGCGAATAGATTAATTTTGAGAGATTTTAAGTTTGGGCTACGGATTGGGTAAGGGTTAGAGCTGATGAGATCACTCGATTTAGCATAGTCCAGCCTGTCCATGAGCCTGCCTGCAGGCTCTTACTGCGATATCATATTAAGTTTTACTGGCGTAATGCCTCTTACCACCATGCATAGGTTTCCATCTTTTAATCGCTATCGCAGGACCGCTTATCGTTCCACTAGGAAGCGGCCCTAATATCCAGCTAATCCGAAAACTCTGAAGAGTTTCACCTTAAAAATGACTTCGATCCCGGCGTGGAAAGTTTATTTAGGACGGCGCAGACAAGGCGAGATGATGTCTCAGGTTAGAGAGTATCCTCTTGAGGGTGTGAGGGTGTTTGAGCTTAAAGTTCTTCCAGATGACAGAGGCTTCTTTGCCGAGGCATTAAGACAGGATTGGCGCGAACTATTGGGCGATGAGTGGATTGTGCAGGCGAACATCAGCTATAGCTATCCCGGCATTGTTAGGGCTTGGCATAGGCATGAGCGCGGGCAAATAGACTACTTCCTAGTGCTCAAGGGCGCTATGAAGATATGCGCGTATGATGATGAGACGAGTAGGCTCGTCGAGGTTGTCGCGAGCGAGCACAAGCCCTGCATAGTCAGAATACCTGGCAAGTATTGGCATGGGACCATGACCATTAGCGACACACCATCCCTAACGATCTACTTCGTTAACAGACTCTACGACTACGAAAACCCTGATGAGCTCAGAAGACCATGGAACGATCCCTCGATAGTGCCTAAGGAAATAAATGGTAAAAAAGATGATCCAAGAGTGGGAAAGCCATGGGATTGGTTGCGTCCTAGACACAGGTGAGATACGTTGAAGATATTGGTGACTGGTGCCAGCAGTTTACCCGGTTACAGGTTTATAAGAGAAGCGTTGGGAAGAGGCCATGAAATCACGGGTCTTCATTATTCGAACCCTATTCCAATAGAAGATGAAAAATTGACGAAAATTAGGTTGGATATACGGGATATAGGCTCCCTGTCTGATGTCATTGTCAATGAACGACCAGAGGTGATCGTTCATATGGCAGCTCTAGGTAAAGTAGATCAATGCGAACAAAACCATGATTTAGCATGGAATGTGACGGCAAGGCCGAGCATCGCCATCGCATCCATAGCTAAAAAGGTCGGAGCCTTTCCCGTCTATCTTTCCACAGACTACGTGTTTGATGGCATTAGTGGCGGATATAGGGAAATAGATCCACCCGCGCCCGTCAATTATTATGGTCTTGTAAAGTTAGTTGGGGAGATAGCTTTCCAGAGTATAGGCGGAGGATATGCCATAGTTAGAGCAAGCTCAATTTACGGTCTAGGCCCTGGAAGAATGAACTTTGCAAAGTTTCTAATAATGAAGTTACAAAACAACGAAGAAGTGAAAGCGTTAATTGATCAGTATACTGCACCTACTCAGGCAACCCTTTTAGCAAAAGCATTGATGGAAATAATTGAGAGAAGGTTAACGGGAATATTTCACGTGGTAGGAGAGCGTTTGAGTAGATACGATTTCGCCATTAAAGTCTCTGATAAACTTGGGCTCGATAGAACACTAATAAGACCGGCTAAGATGGAAGAGATGCGGTGGATTGCGAAGAGACCTAAAGACTCTAGTCTCAATTGCGAGAAGACAAAAAAGATCTTAAAGACGGAATTTCACTCCATGGAGTATGGCTTAGAAACATTAAAGAGGGAATACGAGGAGGAAAGATCGCGATGAAAGTTTTAGTAACTGGAGGGGCAGGGTTTATCGGATCGATCCTCTGTGAGACTCTCCTTAAAAAAGGATACAAAGTGATGTGCTTGGACAAGCTATATTTTGGGGATATCGGAGTAAGAGATCTTATCGGGGAGAAGAATTTTAAACTCATAAGGGAAGATACTCGATACTTTGATCCTGAGGTGCTTAGCTCGGTCGACGTGGTCATCGACTTAGCGGCAGTAGGTCAACCCGATCCAGGAAAGAAGCTAAAACCAGAGCTATTCAAGGAGATGAATTATAAAGGACCTGTTAGAGTTGCGAATCTCAGTAAGAAGCACGGGGTCGGTAAGTATTTCTTTGCCTCAACATGTAGTGTTTACGGTGCACAATCACAGTTAGTCGATGAAACTTCTCCCCTAAATCCGCTTGAGGAGTATGCGAGGACGAAAATGATGGCGGAGAAGGAAATCAGATCGTTGTCATCAAAAGATTTTTCCGTGACTATTTTCAGATTTGCAACTGCCTATGGACTATCTCCGAAGATGCGATTCGATCTCGTTGTTAACGGCATGACCTTAGCCCTATGGAAATATAATAAAATTATGGTAATGAGGCCAGGAAATCAAAAAAGACCGGTCGTCCATGTAAGGGATATAGCCAAAGCATTAACCCTGGCTATCGAGGCAGAAAAGGAGGTAATTAACGGTGAGATATTTAACGTGGGATCAAATGACCAGAACTATGAAATATATGAGCTTGCCAAAAGATTAGGAGATGCGAGCGGCAGACCTTATGAGCTTGAATGGTACGGTGAACCCGATAAGAGAACATATATGGTCGATTTCGGAAAAATAAATAGGACTCTTAACTTTAAGGTTGACTATCATCCGGAAGACGCTGTAGAGGAGATTATAAAGGCGCTAGATGAAGGGATAATAGAGGATGCACCTTACACTAGGGTAATAGCTTGGTGGGAGCGACTACAATCCCGTGGTGAGATATGAAAGGAGTAATTCTTCATGGAGGAGCTGGAACTAGGCTTAGACCCCTGACGTTCAGCGGCCCAAAGCAGCTGATACCCGTGGCGAATAAGCCCATATCTCAATACGTCCTAGAAGACCTTAGAGACAGCGGTGTAAGGGAGATTGCAATAATCCTAGGGAACGTATATCCGGAGAAGGTAGTAAATCATTATGGAGACGGATCAAGATTCGGAGTAAAGATAACTTACATCTATCAAGGAGAGCCGAAAGGCATAGCGCACGCAGTAGGACTCTGCAAAGAATTCATAGCTGGAGATGAATTTGTAGTATACCTAGGCGACAACCTAATCCAACACGGGATAAAGAAATATCTGGATGAGTTCCAAACTGGGAATTATGATGGATACATACTCCTGAAAGAAGTTAAAGATCCGACAAGATTTGGGGTGGCGAAATTCGATAATAACGGGAAGCTAGTAGATGTCATCGAAAAGCCTAAACGTCCGCCAAGCAACTACGCGATAGTCGGAATATACTTCTTCAAACCGATAGTCTTCGATATAATCAAGGAGCTCAGACCAAGCTGGAGAGGAGAATATGAAATAACGGACACTATACGGCTAATGATGCAGAAAGGCCATAAAATTGGGTATAGCGTTATCGATGGATGGTGGTTTGATACTGGGAAGAAAGATGACATACTCCGAGTAAACAGCATAATCCTAGACGAAACGATAAAGAGAGAGATCAAAGGAGAGGTGATAAGCTCTAGGATTAATGGAAGGGTGACCATTATGAAGGAGGCAAAAATAATCAATAGCACAATCAGAGGACCGTCTATAATCGGGGCAGGTTGCGAGATCAGGGATTCCTATATCGGCCCTTACACGAGTGTAGGTGATAATGCGAAAATCATCAGAAGCTCAATTGAATATTCAATAGTGCTTAGAAATGCTATTATCGAGGGTATTGATAGGCTGGAAGAGAGCCTCATAGGAGAAAACGCGAAATTAATTAAGGCCAACAAAGGAAATGCCATAAAACTCCACATCGGGGACTACTCAGAACTAATCT
>Ga0190310_1000495_pt1 | contig 13184 bp, 13 predicted proteins | sample 48700778_MG_FD_165059 | JGI IMG/M metagenome (GOLD analysis project Ga0190310, IMG submission 165059) | Hydrothermal vent sediment bacterial communities from Southern Trench, Guaymas Basin, Mexico - 4870-07-7-8_MG | ecosystem: Environmental > Aquatic > Marine > Hydrothermal vents > Sediment ... | reverse complement strand
GAATAAGGCGAATATTGTTTGGCTCTGGAGCGGTGGCGTCGCACCCACGATGCCTGCATTCAAGCAGAAATACGGCGTCGGCGGTGGCGTCGTCTCTGCGGTGATGCTCGTTAAAGGCATAGGCAGATGCATCGGCTTGGAAGTCGCAGAAGTTGAGGGCGCAACAGGCTTCTTAGACACGAACTACGAGGGAAAAGTGCAACACGCCTTATCCTTTCTTCGCCGCTCAGACTTCGTGCTTTTGCATGTTGAAGCGCCTGACGAGGCTTCGCATCTCGGCGATTTTGAATTGAAGGTGAAGGCAATTGAGGATTTTGACAAGAGAGTTGTCGGAAGGATGCTTGACAACCTTTCTGCATTTGACGAGGATTTCCGCATATTGCTTATGCCTGACCATGCGACGCCAGTATCGCTGAAAGTGCATACGAAAGAACCCGTTCCTTTTGCTATTTACGACTCAAGAACAAATAAGAACGCAAAGGAAAGGCGAGGTTTTGACGAGAAATCCGCATCTACAGGCGAGCTTGGGATTGTTGATGCGTTAAATTTGATGAATATGCTATTGAAACAAAAGAGATAGTGGCGGGATTTATAAAGAGAAAGAAAATGAGAGCGAGAATCGAATTTGAAACGTCAAATGCATCCAACAGGAAGCCTCAAGCGGAATATCCGCCTGATTCTCCATTCCATCGTCTCACTCTCACCCCTCTTGAATTTCTATGAAAAAACCGAAAATTTTAAATAATAGTTTTGAAGTGGAAAAATACAATTTAGAGAGGAGGAGAGAGAAATGCATGAAAACAAAAAACAGATGATGAAGCAAAAAAGATTGTTGAAAATGCAAATAAAAAAGAAATACCAAGCGTTGCACCCCAGGTGTCAGAGAGGCAAATACAAGAATTTACCTTCGCAACTCTCCGCTTCGCTTCGGTGCTATCGCACCCGGATAACAGGAGGATGTGTGGCTCGCTTACGCTCGCCAAAATTTCGTAAGGCGAACTTCACATATCCCCAGAACGTTAAGTGAAATGCCCGCCGTCGCCTTTGGAGGTAATAAATGATGAATAACCAAAAATTCATTCCAGAACTCCATGATATCGGAAAATTAGTTGATGAAAAAGCTAAAGAAGAGGTTAAAAATAAAATTGGAAAAGCTTGGGGTGGACACGTTTTTGTTGACTTTGACTTTCAAAAGTTTGGAATTTCGCAGACAACTTCTCCATCTTGGTGGGGACAATATCACCATAAGATAGAAAACAACAAAGACATTAATGATTGGGATGCTATTCCACAAAAATTCAGACTCAGCCTATTTCTACTTATACTTGCTGACCACCTGGCTTCTTCGGTTTCAAGGGCAACTCTTGAAAGGTATCCTGGAATCCCCAAACTAATGCCCAAAAATGTAGGACTTAAAGAAGGTATTTATAAACTATGGAATAAGAATTTCTACCGAAAAATGGAAGAGAAAGAAAAATTTTGGGCAGCATTTAAGACCACCGATGATTTAAAAATTTTGTTCAATGAAATTGAAAACTGCCAATCTGGAGAAGAATTTTTAGATAAATATAGAGACTATCTCCTGCTAACTCCTGAAGATAAATCCGTTCCCAGAAATATTACCTCTCTCTATACGCATGTTGAGCTGGTGGGTAAAATCTACAGAGTTCTTGAGAAAAATGCCAGATTAATTACAGAACCTAATGGTACAATAGTTATAGAATATAATGGTGAAAAAGTAAAAACCATAAAGGAGGCAGAAGGAGGTAAAAGAACAATAGGCAATACAAATATTGATAAAGGTAAATGGCAAGCAAGATTAATAAAATGCTGGATAAAATTTCCACATTCTTTTGTTAGGTTACGAGATATAAATCTACTCAGAAAGAGAGAAGAACTTGTAAATTGCATTACAAGTTATTATAAAGATGAAGTTGTATTTGTCACCTCAGACTTTATCACTCTGTTTCTTCCTCCGGATCAGGACTTAAAGGAAATACTCAAACCGCTTTTAGATTGGGGTTTTTATATAGAAGTGGAAGAAACTTTGGCTGATTTGGGAATATTGAATTCAATACTGGATAGAAAAACTCTGGGAGCAAGAAAATGTGTTGAAGAATATGAAAAAAGAGAAGACTGCAAGAAAAAACCAAAAGAAGAATTTGAAAATCAACTTAATGTTCTTAATAGTAGAGACACTAAAGTTTACAGAAGATACCTTATGTCAGAAATTCCAGACGAAATACAACCACATATCTGCGATATATGTCAGCAGAGGAGAGGGATAGAACGAATAAAAGAAACCATAAGGGAATGGGTATGTGAGAAATGTCAGGAAATAAGAGATATGGGTGAGCCCTTTAGGGAATATGCAACAGTGTGGGAAGAAGAAGGTGTTAAGGTTTGTTGGTTTAAATTCTCTTTAGACCAGAAAAAATTAGAAGATTGGTTACAAAATGCATTCGGAGAATATGTAGATAAAATTATTAGGAAAAGGAAAAATGAGTGGAAAAATATTAAGGAAGAAATTAATAGAAGGATCTCCATTAAAACAAATAAGGAGAATGAAAAGAATAAGCTTATAGAAGAAGCCAAAAAATTAAGTGACAAAGAAAAAAAGAAAACAATGGGTCAAAAAATAAAGGAAATTAGTGATGAAATTAAAGGCATAAAATTCGATATAGGAAAATTGGAAAATGAGAAAAATAATTTAAGGAATGAAATAAATGAATTAGAGCTTTCTAAGGTTAACTTCAGGCCTCTTGCTTTACAAGTGGATTTCAACAAAGATTATAAAGAAATGCTAAAAGAGTTCTGGTATGAGTTTGACGGAATCGAAGATATTAAAAAGCCTATTGCTGAGTATGATGAGTTAGGTGTATTCAAGTATTCTCCAGAACTAACAAAAATGGTTATTGAAAAGTTTCTGGATCTTTTCAAGCAATATTTCCCAAATTGTGCCAGTGATAATAGTTCCCCTATAAGTTTATCTCTAAGCATTGCCAATATTAAATATCCCATAAGAGAACACTGGGGATTTTTTGAAAGAAGCAATAAGAACTTCTTTAATGTGAGGTATTATAGAGTGTTTGAGGATACATATACAAAGGATGAGCTGGAAAATATCTTTGAAATCGTTGAAAAAGCTATCAATGTAAAAACTTCAAGTTATTTCTTACATAAGCTTGCACAGTTAGAAGAAAGTCTTCAATCCGAAATTCATATTACTGTTGAGATATTTAACAATAGAAAGAAAAATCCTGAAATTTACAACTTATTCTCTAAAGGAATAAAACCTTCAAAACTCTTAAATCTTTATAAGCTTCTTGGAGGTGGGGATAATGAAATTACTTGAGTTACACCTTGAAATCGATTCCATAATCGTAGGTGAAAGGTTTAAGGGTGGCACATTTAGACCCTGTCAGACTACCATTCCCTCTTCCACTATTGAAGGAGCATTAAAACACCATTTCGGCGTTGAAGTTCCTGCTGTTGGGTTTTTTGAAGAAAACACCTATGAGTTCGATGAGTTTACGTACTCTGTCAGGGACAAGTTTCTTAACGTCTCAAAGATGCCCATAACTACTGCTTATCTGAAGCCAAAAGGTATACACAGAAAAATCAAAGCAAAAGTGTACATCCCCTATAGTAGAGGAGCTGGCCTGAAAAATGAGCTAAAGGATGCTGAATTCCAGCTTGGTGCTTTAAAAAGTAAAGGATTTGGAAGATCAAAAATTGTTAAGGTGGGAGAAATTGAATCTGAGGTAAAGCAAGGAATTTTAAAGGTTAAAGTGTTTGAAGAAGAGGCTGGAGAATTCGGAGTTGAATCAATATCTCCAGTTTACGGATATCTGTTCAAACCTGATATGTTTTCAATTGGGGGTGTTTACAGGAGGGCACTATTTCCTGGTAGTTTGGTTAAAGCTCCTGAAGTTTTATTGGGAGAGGTGACATACTATGATGAGTAAGATAGATGAGGTGTTTAGAAAGGTGTTGAACGATAGAGATATATTCTGGTATAAAGTAGAAATATTTGATGAAAAAGAATGGGCAGAACTACAGCAAATATTCGACGACTATATTAAAAACAAGAAAAAAGACAGTAAAGATCTTGTAAAAAGAAAAATTGATCAAAAAATCAAATTCATTCAAAGACGAAACATAAGACACGAGGATAAAAATAAAATTTTAAAATTATTAACAGCCTTGAAAAATTCTGTAGATGAGATGCCCAATCTACTGTATGAGCTATTAAACACTCTCAATTCATACGGTCTTGTAAAATGCAATCTGCCAAGTTCAAGAAGTATGGAAATTTTTAGAAAAGTCATTGAAAGATATGATATTTCAACAGTCAGACACTTTTTCATTACAAAAGCAAGTAAGGAAAGCAACCCTCATGTCAGAAAAGCGTTAAAGAAAGTATTAGAATACGTTGAGGAACTTCATATCTCAGGTGTCTCTTCTGAAAAAATAGCTTATTTTGTAAGAAAACTTAATTCATTAGAGAAATATTGGGAGGTGATAGAATGAGTGAGATAATAAAAATAAAAATTGGTAGAGAAGAGAAAGAATTTAAAATGAAAAGAGAAGGAAAAATGACCGTCTTAGAACTTCTAGTAAAAATAGAGGTCGCTAAAGATAGCTTTTTACACATAGGTGCTGCAGCATCTCCGTTAACGGAGAAAGATGCTGCAATATTCAAAGTAGATAGAACTCCAGTCATACCAGCAACGAGCTTCAAAGGGGCATTGAGGCATCAGCTAGAGTTACTATTCATTGAAAAAATTGATGAATTTGCCCAGCTATTTGATATACACGAGGATAGGAAAAACTTGTTAAAGCCTTGTATTCCATCTCCAAGACCCACAAAGGCCGAGGAGGAGCTAATCAATACGGGAAAATATAGAAAACACTGTGAGATAAAAGTTGATGACAGACAAATAAGTGTTGGAGATCTTGGCATTTGTCCCGTATGCTACTTCATGGGAACTACAGGACTCATGGGATTTCTTAGATTTAGCAACTTTTATCCTGAGGGTGAAGGTAGCGTAATAGACCAAACAAATATAAGGATTGATAGGAAAACAGGGACTGCAGCCCATGGTGCAAAAGTTGAAGGCGAACAGGTAAAACCGGGAACAGTATTTAATGGCAGTATAAACATTGTAATCTCCGAACCGATATTAGAAATGCAGGGAATACAGTTCGGTGATGCAAGAAAGATTGATAATGAAGTAATTGATAAATGGTTAGAAAATTGGAACGAAACAGGCAAAGACAAAAGAGTCAAAACACTAATTGAAAAAATACTCATTCCAGCAATTCAGAACATAAAGGTATTAGGTGGGCAAAAAAGCAGGGGAGCAGGGAAGGTAAATGTTAGTGTTAACAAATAATTACAGCGACGGCGGTCACTCTGCAGTGCTTCGCACTTTGCCCTTTGTGTCACTTAACATGCGGGTATGCGGCTTCGTTACACTTCGCCCAAATGCCCTCGCTACCTTTTTATTGGCCAACACTTCCGATGATAGGCGATGGCACTTCGCATACCCTCTGGACGTTAGGCGTAATCGGGCGGTGCGGCTTAAAGTTAAAAACTATTTTTTATAGGTGAAGAAAATGCAAACAAAGCAAGCAACATTACTTGGATTGAGAACGCCCGAACAAGAATACTGGGAAATAATTGACGGTAATTATTCTTTTTCAGAGGCATTACAGATATTGGATAAAATTGATTGGGATTTCAAGGACTTCACAACTCAATACTTAACCCATAAATTTCATTCATATCCCGCAAGATTTATCCCACAAATTCCCTTGACATTTATAAAACTATTCACAAAAGAGGGGGAAACTGTGCTTGACCCAATGTGCGGGTGTGGAACGACTTTAGTGGAAGCCTTCTTAAATAATAGAAATTCAATCGGCAATGATTTTAATCCACTCGCTACTTTAATAAGCAAAGTTAAAGTTACGCTAATACCAGACGCAGAGTTTAGATATCTGAAAAATAAACTGCGAAAAATGAAAAGGTATTTAGATATTGACTATAAAAGGATTGATAAACGATTGGGGTCTCTACCGAACAGGAAAATAAGCAGAATATTTAACAGAGTAGTAATATCAAAATTAGAGGTTATAAGAGAAACTCTTCTTGAAATTAAAGAGGAAGGCGGACATGATGACATTTATGATTTAGGGAGAGTTGCTTTATCCGCTACTATATGGTCATTAGTGGAAAATGGCGGAGGACTTGAAGTAGATGATTTATTCTTAAAGAAAATAAATTCTATGGAAAAGGAACTAAAAAAGATGGCAAAAATTGTAAAAAATCCGCCAAAAGTGAAAATTATCACAGGAGATGCAAGAAAACTTGAAGTTGAGAGCAATTCTGTTGATTTAATTGTTACTTCTCCACCTTATGTTAATGCATTAGATTATTATAGAGTTCACATGTATAATATGCTTTGGCTGGGTATGGATTTTGACTTATTCAGAAAACATGAAATTGGTGCTCATTCCCATTTTATTTATAATCGTTTTAGATTACTTTCTGAATATCTTGGTGATATGCTTAGAGCGATGATAGAAATGAATCGTGTGCTTAAAAAGGGCAAGTTATGTGTAATTGTTGTTGGAAACTCAAGTTTAGAATACGAATTAATAGAAAGTCATAAATTCTTTGTTGAAATGTCAAAGTTTATAGGATTCAAACCTATAAAAACATATTTCAGAAATATAGATAAGACACGAAAATATACCAGTGCTGACATAGGAAAAATTGATGATGAGTATATTTTAATTCTACAAAAGGTAGCCGATTCCGATGTAACGGCAGATAATGATGATTTTATAGCAGATGTGGTGACTCAACAAATGACGAAGTTCAAGAAGCAGATAGAAAAGGTTCAAGGAACATCAATTAGAGGTAGAAGACCTACAAAAGAAAGATTACTGAAAAACATAGATAAAATAGAGGAGGCAATTCAATATATCCGTAAAGATATAAAAATAAAGAGGTGAGAAGAGAAAAATGAAGGAATTAATAAGCAAAATTATCCATTCCATTTTGACAGGACAAGATTATCGGACATTCGTTTTAGCCACGATTAACAAAAGATTCATTGACAAAGTAGAAGAATTAACAGCGGAAATTTTTGAATATAAGAAAAGAGGAGATAATTGGCTTGAGAAATTATTAGAAGATACTTCCAGAAAGAAAGGGAAAGAAAATAAATTTAAATTGTTATGGTATGGCGGGTTAAATGATAAAACTGTAAAAAACATGACGGGTGGGACATCTAAGAAAGAAGTTTGTTTGGAGATTGGGAAGAAAAATTTGGAGTCATTCAGATTGTTATTCTCGGAAATAGAGGGCGAAAGCCTATATAAAATTAAAATAATAATCAAAAAGGATGGCGAACAGGTTGAACTTGACGACCTTGAAAGCATTTTATTTGTGAATATTATTTCTGCAATGAAACTAACTATTCAAGGAGGAGCGTGGAGTGAGGTGGGAAAGCAGACAGAAAAGAGCCTTTTGTATGTGATTTTCACAATTCTTGGGATTCCAGAGGACGATTACATTTTAATTTTTGATGAGATGAAAAAGAAGGGGTTGGTTGAAAACAGAGAAATTGACGCCATTGTATTCAACAAAAATAAGGAACCTATTACTATTGAATTAAAGTTGCTGGGAATAGGGAATCCAGAGATTGGAGATGAAGCATTAGCTAGGAAAGTAAATCTATTTTTGATTGATAGATTGACAGAAATGATGATTAAGGAATCTGAGAAAATGGGGGTAAAAGTTATAGAGTTTCGGCAGGAAAATTCATTAAAGGAGATTTACAAATTCTTTTCATCAAAAAATGTCAATTGTAGCGAGCCTGAAGATATGACTTCTGAAGAATTGAAGGAAAAAATTGAACAGATAATCAAAGAGTGGAAAGAAATAAAGGAAAAATACAGAATCTTGAAGAAGTTGAAGGAGTTGACAAAATGACGCTGCACCGCCTGCCCCTCCGTTCGCTCGCTTTGGGTCTATCGCCCACCTAAATTTCGCAAAGCGAAGCTTCACATATCCCCATTAAACCACAATCCGCTGGAGGAGCTGAAGAAATGGAAGAGAATTTAAAGAAAGAGCGAGGAAATGAGAAGGAGATGATGGAGAGACGGCGGAGGGTCGTGGTGCGTGGAGAAGTTCAAGATGTCGGCTTCCGTCTATTTTTGTATGAGAATGCGTCTGCGATGGACATTTCCGAGTTTTATGCTCGGAACATCCCTGAAGGCGTTGAAGTCCTCGTTGGCGGTCCTGACGCAGAGAAGTTTGTTGCGTTTGTGCGAGATGCGAGATTTGAGCGTGGAGAAATCAGAGAAGTCGTAGCGGAGGAATACACGGGCAAAATAATGCCAATTGAGCGCTTCGCTCAAAATTTCATGCTCTCTCAAATGAGCAAGTTCGTAAGCGTGGGTTTGGATATGCTCAAAACGCAGCGAGAAATGCTCGAAAATCAGCGTAAAATGCTCGAAAACCAGCGTAAGATGATTGAAAACCAGGATAAAATGCTTGAAAATCAGTGTAAGATGCTTGAGAAGCAGGACCTAATGCTTGAGAAGCAAGATAAAATGCTTGAGAAACAGGATAAAATGCTTGAGAAACAGGACTTAATGCTTGAGAAGCAGGACGAGACGGTGAGGGAGATAAGAGCGTTAAGGCAAGATTTGAAAGCATACATGGAGGAAAGATTTGAGAAGATAGAGCGGGAAATAGCGGAGATTAAATCAAAATTGGGCATGTTGTAATCATTTTGGAGATTTATATGCAAGAATGTGCGAGAGATGCTTTTGAAGTTTGGATGAGGCAGGAGCAAAATGTATCTGACGAGGGAAGAGGAACAGATTTACGAAGGAGAGCGTGGCTGGACGCTTCAGAAGGCAATGCAGATATTGGTGGCGATTGGCGAATTGAATGGTGCGGAGCGTCTGATTCCGATAAAGAGTGCGCATGTCTCTGGAGCGTCTTACAAGACAATCGGCGATGCATACGAGTTTATTGAGCGCCTTCAAGGCAGGGTTGCGGTGAAAACGACGCTGAACCCTGTTGGTATGGATTTGGAGCGTTGGCGTGAGATGCACATTGACGAAGATTTTGCGAAGAAGCAGCGTGCAGTCCTCTCCGCTTACGAGAAGCTCGGCATACTCGCTGAATGCACTTGCGTCCCCTACGAAATTCCCCCTCCTCGCTCACACCCCTTAGAGACCTCACTTGCTTCTTCACCGTTCAGACCGAGGGAAGGCGAGCATATCGCTTGGTCGGAGAGTTCTGCGGTGATTTTCGCAAATTCCGTGCTTGGAGCGAGGACGAATATGGAGGGCGCACCTTCGGCGCTTGCAGCGGCTCTTCTCGGTAAGACACCGCTCTACGGCTTGCACATCCCTGAGAACAGAAATGCGACGGTGAAATTGCTCGTTTGTGATGAGATTTCTGATGCTGATTTCGGCGCTTTGGGGCTTCTCACAGGCGAAATCGTGGGAGACAGCGTCCCGCTTTTTGAATTCAAAGGAATTCCGAGTGAGGATGAATTGAAGCAGCTCGCAGCAGGCATCGGAGCAACAGGCTCCGTCGGAATATTCCATGTGAAAGGCGTCACGCCAGAAGCGAAAGAGGACATGATTTCAGAGGTCGTGCATGTTGAACGCTCACAATTGAGAGATTTCCTTGAAAGTTGCGGTGATGCTGGCGCTGGCGTCGGAAGCAGCGGTGGTGGTGGCGAGCCGGATGTCGTTGCGATAGGATGTCCCCACTGCTCTTTGAACGAATTAAGGCGTATTTACAAGATATTAAAGGAGGAGAGCAAGCGCTCACGCAGAAGTAAAGTGGCGTTGCCTTTCTTCATATTCACTGCAAGAGCGTTCAGAGGGAGCGAAATTGTGCGTCGCATTGAAAATTTCGGCGTTAAAGTCTTCTGCGACACTTGCTTCGTCGTTTCTCCTGCATTTGAGCGCTTCTCATGCATACTCACGAACTCCGGAAAAATGTGGCGTTACGCACCCCTGCTCTCACATCGCCACCCGAAAGTCATACTCGCAAGCACTGAAGAATGCGTGAAACAGGCTTTCTCTTAAAAAGTAATTTGCAACTGATAGAATTATCCGGGGTGTAGTAAGGGATAACAGCTCCGAATATCATAATAATTCCTATAACAGTCAGTTCCTTTTTTGTTTTTGAAAAATTTTCAACGCCTATTTTCAAGCCTCTCATTTTTCCCAACGAAGTCGCTTTTAACGAACAACGCATGATGCTCCACACCGATTCCTTCCAATTTTTCCCTCGCACCCTCCTCCCTTTCAATTACTGAAATGACCTTAACAACAGTGCATCCTTTCTTCTGAACCTCTTCTATTGCCTTCAGCACACTACTGCCTGTCGTCGTGACATCCTCAACAATTACGACCTTCGCCCCGCTTTCCAAGTTACCTTCAATCGTTTTCATCGTTCCTCGTGGCTTCCGCTCCTTGCGAACATAAAAACCTCGCATCGGACGACCTTTCTTCCAGCTTAACATGCAAATTGCCGCTACAATTGGGATTGCGCCCGACTCTAAACCCCCTATATATTCCGCATTGCACCCTTTTATATGCTCATACATGCATTCAGCAATCAAATTGAGACCTTCAGCATCTAACAGAACGGGCTTTAAGTCAAAGTAATAATGACTTCTCTTACCACTCGCAAGCGTAAAACCTTCCTCACTGTAAAGAAATGCTCGCTCTTTAATTAACTCCTTCAATCTCTCCATCTGCTTCGCCATTCCTCCCTCCCATGCATTTTTATTCATACCACTACTCACATGTTAAAACGCTAACTCAAAAATTCTCTCAACTCTTTCATGATTTCCCGCAGCGAAGGGACATCTTCAAACCAAATTCTGCCCGTTATTTCATTGCAGAACGCTTTGTATAGCGAAGATGTGAGGTTTTTAAGCGTAGTGGGCAGTGCAGGAGGCTCGCTTTTCACAAAATCCCGCCAATTCAACGCATCTCGCTTCTTCGCAGCCTCCACTTCCTCAAACCAAGCGGTTCTTCGGTAGAATGCTCGCAAAACTTCCTTGCTCACTGGCATTCCATCGTAAGAGAAGCGACACTCGTCAGGCGTTCCAACGGCGTCCACGACTAAAAGTCTGCGATGCTCGTCAAAGCCGAACTCCACCTTACCGTCCTCAACTGTGAGACCCGCTCTGCTCGCTGCTTTCCTCACGCACTCATTTATTTTCAGCGTAATTCGTTTGATTTCCTCAACTTCAGCGTCGCTCAACCCCGCAATCTCACGAGCAGAGCTCCAACTCAAATATCTGTCCTTTGCTTCCAACTTCGTTGAAACTTCCAAGAACGGCTCCTTAAAGACGAAACCCGGCGGAGGTATTTCATCCAAGCCCAAATCTGAAACGCTCAAACTGCCTTCTCGCAACCTCCTGAACACGCTTGAGCCTTCAGGCAGGGCGTTCCTCCAAATTACTTCAAGCGGAATGAGAAAATTCCCCCGCTCACTTTTGTAAATTGAGTAGTCGTAGCGAAGAGATGCTTCTCCCGCATTCTCCCTCGCCAGCTCCTCCCTCGCAAACTCTCTACTTGCTTCACCCACTTCACCCACTTCACCCGCTTCACCTGCTCCACCCGCTACGCTTGCTCCACTCGCTCCACTTGCACTCACCACAGCAGGCTTCAAAACACGCAGCAGTTTTATCTCCATGCATGCCTGCGGCTTCTTAAGTTCGGACAATTCCTTGACTTTTCCATCCTCAACTACACCCAAATAATGCGTTTCTATGCCGATTTCATGCAATTTCTCAAAGAAGAATGCGGATGTTATGCATAGAGAAGCCCCTTTCCCATCTATTCTGTCGGGCATCTCGCCCCAATCAAATACAGAATAGCGGTCAGTGAAAAGGAATCTTCCACGACCCGCCTTCTCCTTGCGAGGCGCTTCAAGCACAATGATGTCTTTCACACTGCCCATTTAGCACTCACCCCCTCACACAACCCAACATTTTCCGACCTCTTCCTGAATCGGTTTAATATTCCTTTCCTTATGCTAATTGAGTAAGAGATGGGAGAGCGTAGGAGAGTGGGCGTGCTTGACACGACGCTGCGAGACGGCGAGCAGACGCCGGGCATCTCTTTCACGCCAGAGGCGAAGTTGAAGATTGCATTGCAGTTGGACGAAATAGGCGTTGACATTGTAGAGGCGGGAACGGCAATTGTCTCGGAAGGAGAGAGGAAGGCGATTAAAGAAATTGCGAATGCGGGGCTGAAAGCGAAGGTCTGCTCTTTTGCGAGGATGCTTCGTGAGGATTTGGACGCTGCTTTGGACTGCGATGTTGATGCTGTGAATATTGTTGTGCCTGTTTCAGATGCACACATTCAGAAAAAACTGAGAATTGACAGGGAGACGCTGCGAGAAAGAGCAATTGAGGCTGCGGAATATGTGAAAAAGCACGGAGTTGAAGTTGAAATCAGTGCAGAAGATGCATCAAGGGCGGACTTCTCATTCTTAAAGTCGCTTTTTCAAGATTTAGCGAGTGTTGCTGACCGCCTTTGCGTTTGCGACACCGTAGGCGTGCTGACGCCAGAGCGAGCGAAGGAGATTTTCAGCGAGTTGAGCGGGATGGGTTTCACGCTCTCCGCACACTGCCACAACGATTTCGGAATGGCAACAGCAAACTCAATCGCAGCGGTGCTTTCAGGTGCGGAATATGTGCATGTGACGGTGAACGGCATGGGCGAAAGGGCTGGAAATGCTCCGCTTGAGGAGGTCGTCGTTGCGTTAGAGCTCTTATACGACATAAAAACGGGCATAAAAAAGGAGAAGATTTACGAGACTTCACGGTTAGTGCGAAACCTTGCGAAGATGCCTGTTGCGCCGAACAAGGCGTTAGTGGGCGATAACGCATTCACGCATGAATCGGGTATGCATGTTCACGGCACGCTCGCAGATGAACGCCTTTACGAGCCTTTTGACCCCAAAATCATAGGACGCACTCGCAGATTCGCCTTCGGAAAGCACACAGGCAAGGCATCTGTGAAGATGGCGTTGGAAGAGATGGGCATTCCAGCCGAAAATGTGAGCGAATCGCATATAAGAAGCATCATTGAGCGTGTAAAAGAGCTCGGAGACAAGG
>Ga0190310_1000494_pt1 | contig 13189 bp, 16 predicted proteins | sample 48700778_MG_FD_165059 | JGI IMG/M metagenome (GOLD analysis project Ga0190310, IMG submission 165059) | Hydrothermal vent sediment bacterial communities from Southern Trench, Guaymas Basin, Mexico - 4870-07-7-8_MG | ecosystem: Environmental > Aquatic > Marine > Hydrothermal vents > Sediment ... | reverse complement strand
TGTCTGATCTCTTTACACGTCTTACAGCCAATATACCCTTCTTAGCAAGAAAATGCTGAGCAACCTCATCAATACCCTTCTGACAAATAACAACATTAGCACCAATACCAGCTATCTTATCAACCATTTTCTTAAGAATCTCTTCTTCTTCCTCTAGGAATGCTCTCATTTGACTTGGATCAGTTATTCTGATCTCTGCGTCTATTTCTGGCTTCTCAACCTCTAGTGGTGTATCTAGTAGGGCAATTTTTGCATTCTCTATCCTCCTAGGCATTCCAGGATGAACTACTTCCTTGTCAAGAACTACTCCATAGACTAGCTGTGTATCTAATAGACTTCCACCATGCTTCTTAATGATCTGTATGTTATCTAGATCAATATAGTATTTATCACCACGCTTCTCAGCTATTTGTCTAACAGCCTTAACAGCTATTTCTGCAAAATATTCTCTAACACCATGGACTGCTTTACTTGTTAATGATGTTGTTGCTACTTTCCTAAGTATCTCTTCATCATTAACATCTATTGGTTCAGCAATTTCATAAAGCTTCTTAATAGATTCTTCTAGAGCCTTCCTAAAACCACTGACTATTAGAGTTGGATGGATATTCTTGTCAAGTAGTTCTTCAGCGAACCTTAGTAGTTCACCAGCAAATATAACTGCTGTCTTAGTACCATCACCAACCTCCTCATCCTGTCCCTTAGCAATCTGTACAAGCATTTTAGCGGATGGATGCTGTACATCCATCTTATCTAGAATAGTTGCACCATCATTAGTGATCGTTACATCGCCGAGAGTATCAACAAGCATCTTATCCATTCCTTTAGGACCATAAGTCGTTCTTAAAGTCTCTGCTACCGCCCTAACAGCCATAATATTTGTTCTAAGTGCATCTCTACCAGCTGTTCTCTGAGTACCTTCTTTTAATATGAGTACAGGTACACCCATAGGCTCGATAGCCACTTCCATCACCCTCCATGATAAGTATTGATGATTCCATCTAATCAAATACCATGAGAGAGGTTCTATATAAACTCTACTGTCATGATCTGGTTAATGCAGTACTAGTACAAGAGATCTAAGCCTAATGGAGAATATGTAAAGTTTTATAAATATCTATTACGATTCCACGTATATAGCTGTCTACTACTCTACACTATCTGTATAAAGCTTAGAGGGATATAGCATGGGCAAAGTTAGAATAAGACTAGTTAAAAGAACTGCTAGAGAACTACTAGAAAAGTACCCTGATCTATTTACAACGGAATTCGAACATAATAAAGAAGTTGTAAAAAGACTCATAAATACTAAGTCTAAGAGAATAAGGAATAGAATAGCAGGTTATATAACTCATCTAGTAAAATTAAGAAAGAAACGAGAACTGTTATCAGTTTCAAAGATCTAATTTCTAGTTTAGTATTTTATGAACAATTATACATACACATTATACATTAAGAAATTCATTTAAAGATACAATCTACTCTTTAAAGTAGGGAATAGGAAAATGAAAAACTTACATGACATAATACCAGAAATATTAATCCTTAAACCCTATTCATATAAGTTTAGGCTTCATAAAAATGAAGTCTATGGATATGTCTTTATATGCAACTTTAGGAGTGAACCTACTACTTCTATTCTTGAAAGACTTTCTAAAATTATGGATAGATATGAAGACTCAATAATAGCATTAGCACCTATGCATATCATTCCATCAATAAGGGTCCTAGCATTAGCAACACTCTATACTTACAACATATATCTTAAACAGAAGAGAAAGGTACGAAATAGAGCTCTACTTTTATTATCAATTATTTTTGCTAAAAGACAACTTTTTGACACTATCAACATTATAAATAAGTATATTAGCAAAAAATCTAAACTCATTATAATAGGTTATAAGAAATATATAGAGAATTTATTAAATGATTTAAAAAATATCCTTGTTTATTGTAGAAATTGCCAAGACAATGACTGGGAATTGAGTGCTCGATTTAAAGAAGTTTACGGCATAGAACCTTTTACTAACCAGGAAGTTAATGAAAAAATCGTAATCACTAAAATCACTAGACATTACTTATCTCTTTTATGAGCAATCCTAATTATTATCTACCATTCCTCTTCTTCCTCCCACCATTCCTCTTCTTCTTCAAGTTCTTCTTCAAGCTCTAGTTCCTCTTCTTCCCACCATTCTTCTTCATAGAACAGCATCTCCCTTTCACCTAGGGAATTCTCTTATCATTTTCAAGATAACCCTTACATTTGATTAGATTAAAAACATTTCCACTATAGAGAAGCCATGTATGTAACTAGTTTATTGATAGAAAGGTTATATAGGGGGTCTATACCTAAACTAAAAAAGATTCAAAGCATGATAAATGGTGTAGATTAATGGTAAAATTCTGTCCCAAATGTGGGGGCTTAATGGTACCAACAAAAACTGGTAAGAAAATATATCTGCAATGCAGTAGGTGTGGCTACAAGATTGAAATGGACAAATCTGCTAGAGAGAAGTACAGGATATCATATGAGGTTGAGGAAGAAAAAAGAGTAGTTACTGCAAAAGCTACAAAAGGTATTAGAAGAGCATTGACGCCGGAAGAGAGAGAAATGCTACAGGAATATTATGAGGTATTCTTAGAATCATTCGAAGCTGAAGAAGGCGGAGCCGAGTAATATCATCTCCTACCTATTTCTCTCAGATAATACCAGTTCTTCATCCAAGAAGTTTTCTTGTCCGTGCCGTCACCACTCATCATCTATTTCAATTTATATTAGGTTTTTACTAAGCTATATAAGTTGGGTATATCCATTTCATATATCTAAATATTGATGCACTGGGAATCTTAGGGGATCAATTTGACAAGAATAGCAATAATTGATAGAGAGTATTGTAAACCTAGTAAGTGTAATTTAGAGTGTATAAGATTTTGTCCAATTAATAGAAGAGGTGTTAAGAAAGCCGTAGAACTTTCTCCGGATGGGAAAGTAGCCGTTATATACGAGGATATATGTATTGGCTGTGGCATTTGTATAAAGAAGTGTCCATTTAAGGCAATATCTATTGTTAACATACCGGAGGAGTTTGAAAAAAATGTTGTCCATAGATATGGAGAGAATATGTTTAAACTCTATAATTTACCTATACTTAAAAAAGGTAGAATATTGGGTATTATAGGTAGGAATGGCAGCGGTAAGACGACATCAATAAAGATCCTAAGTGGGCTCTTAAGACCTAATCTCGGTAGATATAGTGAGCCTCCTGAATGGGATGAAATTATTAGAAGATTTCGTGGAACAGAGTTACAGAATTATCTAAAGAGTCTAGCCGGTGGTAAGCTTAGGGCTGTTGTTAAGATCCAATACGTAGAACTTGCTAAACGAGCATTAAAAGGTACAGTAAAAGATCTACTTAAAAGAGCTGATGAACGGGGAATATATAGAGATGTCATAGATTATATGGGTTTAAAGGAAGTTATGCATAGGAATATTAAGCATCTTAGTGGAGGGGAACTACAGAAATTTCTTATATCAGCTGTACTCGTAAAAGATGCTGATGCATACTTCTTTGATGAGCCATGTAGTTATCTTGATGTCAGGGAGAGAATGAGAATAGCTAAGGCGATCCATGAATTCATTAATGTATCTGACAGGTATATAGCTGTCATAGAACATGACCTAACTATTCTAGACTATATATCGGATAATGTAGTCGTAATTTATGGTGAGCCGGGAGTATATGGTATTGTCTCCAAACCTTATGGTGTTAGAGCAGGTATAAATCATTATCTACAGGGATACTTGCCTGCAGAAAATATGAGAATTAGGAAAGAAGCAATAAGGTTTAGAATACTTGTATCAGAGAGAATATCGCCAACAACGGATTATCCGATAGTCCAGTGGAGCTCCATGATAAAAAGTTATGGCAATGGATTTAAACTACTAGTTGAAGCTGGAGAAGCCTACCCGGGAGAGATCATAGGTATTCTTGGACCTAATGGCATTGGAAAGACTACCTTCATTAAACTATTAGGTGGAGAGCTAGAGCCTGACGATGGAGAAGTACTCATTGGTGTTGAAAAAATTAGCTATAAGCCTCAAGAAATATCGCCAAAGATTTTTGATGGAGATACTGTAGCTGCTAACCTTAGATTAGCTGATCTAAATTCATTAAATCCTGCTTCATGGATTTATGCGGAGCTTATTAGAAAGCTCGGACTACATAGAATGCTTGATCGTTATGTAGAGGATCTTAGTGGAGGCGAGTTACAGAAACTAGCAATTGCTGTATCATTATCACGAAAAGCACAGCTTTATCTACTTGACGAGCCGTCAGCATATCTTGATGTTGAGGAAAGACTAAGTATTGCAAGAGTTATTAGACGTATTATCGAGGAGAAACGTGTTACGGCATTCATTGTAGAACACGATCTTATGCTTCAAAACTTTGCTGCAGACAAGATCATGGTATTTACCGGCGAGCCGGGTATAACGGGTAAGGCTTTAAAACCAGTTGATCTTAAGACAGGATTTAACATGTTGCTCAAGGAGCTTGACATAACCTTTAGACGTGATCCAGTTACTGGAAGACCGCGTGTCAATAAGCCAGGTTCGTATCTTGATCGATATCAAAAAAGCCGTGGAGAATATTATATGCTTGAAGAAACTTGCGAAAGGCGTGGTGAAACCTAATTTTTAAATATATATTTAAAAAATCAAAGTATATTCTCCAAGATATTATATAGATGTTTAAAATAACATTTTTAACCCCTACTACATATAGATACAAAGTGAAATCATTAATCCACATATGGTGAACTATGCATGGCTAAGAAAACAACTCTTTCAATAATTAAAGCAGATGTTGGATCCATTGCCGGACATCACATGCCCCATCCGGATCAGTTAGCTGCATGTACAAAAATACTTGCTGAGGCTAAAAGGAAAGGTATCATAATAGATTTCTACGTAACACACGTTGGAGACGATATACAGTTAATTATGACCCATGATAAGGGCGTTGATCACCCGGATATTCATGGACTCGCATGGCAAGCTTTTCAAGAGGCTGCAAAGATTGCTAGAGAACTAGGATTGTATGCTGCAGGCCAGGATCTTTTAAGTGAGGCTTTTTCAGGTAATGTACGCGGTATGGGCCCTGGTGTTGCAGAGATAGAATTTGAGGAAAGACCTAGTGAGCCTATAATAACGTTTCATGCTGATAAGACTGAACCTGGGGCGTTCAATCTCCCACTATTCAGGGTATTTGCAGATCCATTTAATACTGCTGGATTAGTAATTGATCCTAAGATGCATGATGGATTCATATTCGAGGTCTATGACGTATTTGAGGGTAAGAGTGTTAAATTAAATGCTCCAGAAGAAATGTATGATATACTTGCACTCATCGGTACTCCAGGTAGATATGTTATAAAGGCTGTTTATAGAAAAAGAGATGGCTTACAGGCAGCTGTAGTAAGCACTGAAAGACTAAATCTTATAGCTGGTAGATACGTTGGTAAAGACGATCCAGTAGCTATTGTACGTGCGCAACATGGTTTACCAGCTGTTGGTGAAGTACTAGAGGCCTTCGCCTTCCCACACCTAGTAGCTGGATGGATGAGAGGCAGCCATCATGGACCACTCATGCCTGTATCTCAGAGATATGCCCGTGTAACAAGATTTGATGGACCACCTAGAATCATAGCTCTTGGATGGCAGATTAAGAACGGCAAACTCATTGGACCAGCTGATCTCTTTGACGACGTAGCATTTGATGAGACTAGAAGACTAGCACAATTAGTAGCAGAATATATGAGGAGACATGGACCATTCATGCCGCATCGTCTAGGTCCTGAGGAGATGGAATACACTACGTTGCCAGCTGTTCTTGAAAAACTTAAGGATAGGTTTGTAAAAGTTGCTGCAGCACCTAAGGGTATCCATAAGCATCCAAGTGAAATGTTAAGTACAACCAGAGAATCAAGCGAGTAAATGAGTTTTTCTCTAAACTAAAACTATTTTTCCCATATAAATAATAAATAATATATATTGTTAGAAGGTGGTTTATTGTGGCTCTAAAACCTATAATTGCTGTAAATTTTAAGGCATATTATCCATATAGTTTCGGTGAATATGCATTAAGACTTGCTAAATCAGCTAGAAAAGTGTGGGAAGAGACTGGTATAAGAATAATACTTGCACCACCATATACCGAGATAAGGAGGATCATTGAAGTTGTTGAAGGCACCGAGATAGAGGTTTATGGGCAACATGCTGATCCCGTAGAACCAGGTGCTAGAACAGGCTATATTCCATTAGAAGCTCTTGTTGAAGCTTGTGCACACGGAGTTATACTAAATCATAGTGAACATAGGCTTAAACTAGCTGATATAAACTGGCTTATTAAGAGAGCACAAAAACTCGGTTTAAAAACCCTTGTATGTGCAGATGTGCCTGAGACTGGTGCAGCAGTAGCTGTCCTAGGTCCTGACATGGTTGCTGTTGAACCTCCAGAACTTATAGGTACAGGAATACCTGTTTCAAAGGCTAAGCCTGAGGTAATCACTGGATCTGTGGAGCTAATAAGGCGTGTAAATAAGAATGTACTTATACTTACTGGAGCAGGTATTAGCAGTGGCGATGATGTGTATGCAGCAATTAAACTTGGTACTATAGGTGTACTTGTAGCATCAGCTATAGTAAAGGCTAAGAAACCCTATGATGTAATAAAGGATATGGCCTTAAAGGCTCTTGATGCAATAAAATAGAATCTTCTAATTAATGCATAGGAATATCTTTTTCTTAAACTTAAAATAAATAGAGCCGCCGGCGGGATTTGAACCCGCGACCACCGGCTTTCCCGACTCCGGAACATTCTAGAGCCGTTACGAGGCCGGCGCTCTACCCGGCTGAGCTACGGCGGCATTCCTAGATATCTAGATTACTTCTACTATCTTTATAACGTTTAGCAATGCTTCTCTAGGACCGTATGTTAGTAGAATTATGTCTCCATAGGATATTTCATGTTCTGTAAATAATTTTTTATATAGCATATCGATACCCTCTTCATAATCTAGTGTTTTATCTGTTTCTATATAACATGGTTTTACACCATAATTTAGAGATAATTTTCTAATAATTACCTTATTACTTGAGCCAGCATATACTTGTACGTGAGGCCTATACTTAGATATTCTTGAGGGCATGAGCCCTGTCTTTGTATATACGAGGATCTTTGAACCTATGCTTTCAGCTAATAATACTAATCCCTTTGCATATTTTTCTCTAGGATTTAATGGTTCGATCCTACGCGTTATAGGCTCTCTTCCTTCCTCAAAGAACCATTTTTCAGCTTCTCTCAATATTTTCTTCAACCACTTAACAGATTCCACTGGATACTTTCCCATTGCAGTCTCATTTGTTAATAGTATAGCATCCACACTATCAAATACCGCATTCATTATATCAACGACTTCACTACGAGTAGGCTGTGGACTATTAACCATAGATTCTAAAAGCTGAGTTGCTATAAGAACTGGTTTACCAAACTTTATTGATTCATTAACAATTATTTTTTGAAGTCTGGGTATTTCTTCAAGACTATAGTGCATACCAAGATCTCCTCTAGCTACAATAATAGCATCCGCTTCACTAACTATTGATTTTAAATTTTTAATTGCATTCCTAGTCTCAATCTTAGCTATAACACCAATGTTGCCTCTACCTAGTCTAGACAATAAATCTCTAAGCATTACTATATCTCTCGATGTACGTACATAACTTAATGCTAAGTAAGTAAACTCTCTTGAAACAGCATATTTAACAGCTTCTATATCACTTGATGTAAGAGTAGGTAATCCTATCTCCTTTCCAGACACAATAAGCGTTTTCCGTGGATGGACAATTGCATCATTCAATGCTACAAGTCTAGCATGATCTATATATACTTCCTCAACTCTAAGCCTAACTCTTCCATCATCAAGCAATATAATGTCTCCTACCTCTAAGAATTCAAATAACTTATTATAATTAACTGGGACAATCTTTCCTTCGCCGAAATACTTGTTTTCAGGAAAATATTTTAGAATAACAATATCACCTTTAGATACTTTGAATGCCTTAAAATCACCTATTCTAAGCTGTGGCCCCCTTAAATCACCTATAATTACAGGATATGCATTAAGCTCGCTGGAAACTTCATTTATGACGCCTAAGTATTTATCCCATGTATTAGGATCGCCATGACTAAAGTTTATCCTAAACCCTGAAACTCCTTCTCTTAAAAAAGACTTAACCACATCATAATCACTTGATGCAGGGCCCATGGTAACTATTATTTTTGTTCTAAGCATTCTCCATCTACTCTTTCTCAGGTTTCCCTATCTCTTCATATTCCTTAATGAATTCTTCAACAGATTTAGGTTTTGGTGTAGTTACTATGAGGTATCCTATATATCCAATTATACAAGCTATAATAAGCATTATTACTAATATGGTATATTTTATGAGTAATTCACTTAATTTAATACCATAAACTATTCTATTGGGATCAATAATTAATCCATAGATATATAGAACTATAATTAATATAGCAATTATAATTAATAATGCACCAAAAATTTTTGAAGCCAATACATGCACCACACTATATTAGATCAATTATATCTTTAACCTTAACCCCATCTTTAATACCTATCTCTTTAGCTCTAGAAGTAACGTTAGAAACTTCTTTCTCAAGCATTTCCTCAATACTACTAACTCCAGATACTCGAACAACAACTAGGCCAAGCTTCTCAGCAACATCGAGATTAATATATCCACACATAATAAATCCTCTCTTACCTCTAATCAGTATCAATGGAGGAGCATTAGGTAACTCGATCTCGAATCCAATAACTCCATCCTTAATGTTCTTAACCCTTAAAATAGTATTAACTTTCTCAATATCCATAATAATCCCCTATTTAAATCATGAATAAATAGAATCAAAAATATTTTACTCAAACATACCAGGCCTTAAGAAATAATCTTCCTCTGACAAAGTATTGACTAAAAGAAAGACATAGCTAAGAAATTGTTAAAAACAAGAGATAGTAGCAAAAATTATGGTGTATATAAATACGGAATTAATGCCCATGGCAAAGCATAGCCCACTGCAATTGAAACTATTTTATACTTATCAATCTTAGCTAGCCATAAAGAGCACCCGACAATTATACATAAAACTAGTGAAAGAAAGTAATGCTGAACTAAAGACAGTTCAAGACCGATATAGGAAGCTATAGTAAAACATAGTAGATTAATTGTTCCAAAAAATAACGCTACAAAGAACCATGAAGCAGCATAAACAAGCCTACCAATTCTCTCAGAAACAACAACCTCATTCATTCTATACCTACCAAGTATAATTTGTATCTAGACTTACATAAAATTTCTAAATATATTATAGAATAGTGCTAAAAAATACAACACCATTGAGTATAAAACATAATGTAGACTATTTATAATAGTTATACGTTATTAGGTTTAATGATTATTTAAGCCATGCTTTTTTCACCTATTATTTCTGGATAACTACTATAGAGAGCTAGAACAACCATACTTGTTGTCTCAGTATTCATATCATGACCATTTCCTTTCAGAACAACTATCTTCCCATCTACTATCTCATAGCTAGTATATATACCACCGTAAACAGGATCTTGTGCTATAGCTATGATCTCTAAACACTTATCAAGAATATATCTGTAATCCTTAACAACATTGGAGCCAGCATAGTACAAGGCTCTATACAAGTAAACGAATAAAGCACACTTATAGACATCATAAACCTTACTTGTTTTCGTAGCACTATCATTAAAACCATATCCATCCCACATATTAGTGAGGTTGAGGAAAGCCTCTTCAGCCTTAGACATGGAATCATGTAGTAGGTAATCAAGTGCACGATAGACAAGTAGATCAGCATATTTATACCAGTCCAACATAGGGCGAGAATAATTATAGACTTCTTTATAAATTGTTAAGTTAAAACCCAGTCTCTTTGAGTAAACAATACCATAGTTAATACTAGCTCTAGCATAAAACATATCAGGTATATCTTTTCCAAGGAGAATATCTATTTTCTCATTCCATCCACCATCATATTTATTATTTAATGTTATAAGTACTTTATCTGCTAATGGAGAGCCAAGTACTGCTAAAGCCCTAGCGGCTAAAACATTATCATTAGCAACATAGATCGTTACATTCTCTGGATAAGCTGTCGTAGCTACTCTTAAAAGCCCTGCCTCCTCAATATACTGGCTTTCAAGAAATTGTCTAAGGAGATCCCTGTCAAGCAATGGCATTGTTATCAATGTTTCATGACTAGTATTATGTATATTTTGTATTGTTATAGCTAATGACGCAATCACTATAACTAGTATAATCACCAACGGCTTCCATGTCAACCAAGACACCTTTATTTATAATTATACAATTATGAAAAATATTAATTAAATTTAAAAATCTTTTAGCCAATGACAATGATGGGCTACATGGATACTTTTCTCAAAAATTACATAATCCTATTAGATAACCAAAACATAATGTATCATTAATACATTTTTCTTAATAAGGAACTTTTATGTTATAAATATAGGAATTAGTTTGTATCTGTAAAAATACTTGTGGAGCCAGAATACCTAATGGTATATTTTCCATAGATAATAACCATACTATATGATATAGCCAAGATCATTATAACTAGTACTAGGCCTAGCCTCATATTCTTCACCAAGAAGAGAATATGCATTTATAACTTATCATGTAAACAGCTCAAAAAAGCTAGATTGTGAAGAAATGAATTATTGATAACATGAACACGTATGGTACTGTACTGCTTGCTAAAACAGTCCCTATAATTGCTAAAGCTATTTTATATTTTTCAATTTTAGCCAGTCTAAGAACTACATATACGATAGTAGCAGAAAATAACGAACCATAGATAAACACTCCATACCAAGAAAACAAAGTGAATGGCAACAGGATAAAGGGAATAAATATCAGAATAATAAAAGGTATAATCCAGATAAAGCAGCCAAAGAATAATCCCATGAGAAACCACCATGTACCATAAACGATCTTATCAATTCTCTCAGAAACAACTACTTCATCCAATATAACACACCCAACATTTATCATCTATGTATTCTAGAGAAAAAATATTACGAAGCAAATTATACTTCTAAAAAAGACTTGTTCACATAGCTTTTCAATTTAAAGGATACTCGATTTTAATAGAAGTAGTGGCGGCCCGATCCCAGCTTGAGGCGGCTGCGAGGCCTCTCGGACAACAAGTATTTAGCATTCAAAGGTTTTCTGGAGAGAATTATTTAGCAGCTGCTAAATCATTTCATTATCTGGAGACCTCACAGCAAGATAATATGGAGCTTATCCTTATACAAACTATAAGCTTGATTACCACAACCTCCTTCAGGGAAGAGCTTAGAGGCTATATGTTCTCGAGGTATGTAAAGGATGATGCTAGACTAAGGTACAGCTACCTATACAAGAACATCAAGATACTGATAGACCCAGCCCATATAACTAGGCTCACTCCTGGCCAGGCCAAACACTTGTTAAATGGAATAGCTACTCTCAGAGATTATCTAAGACTTATAGGGTATAAGAGGACAGCCGATGCAATAGACGATTATCTTAAACAACTACGGAAAATAGCTCCTAAGCCCCAGAAAGTCAGAGTACTAGACTATGAAGTTGATACAAGCATTATAGATAAAGGCCTAAAAGAGATCAAGCAGATAAAAAATGGTAAGCTATGGAAGATCCTAGCACTGATAAGCTTCTTCACAGGCCTCAGAGGAACAGAAATAGTATTCCTATGGAACAACTGGAGAAGACTTAGAAAGATCTATCACAACGGCATAGTGATCATAGAACTAGGATACAATAGGAAGAGCAAGAAAGCATGGATAACAATGCTCCCAGAAAAACTAGCCAATATCATCATGAAAAACTCCAGCAGTACCACAATAACATATAATGCAATAGACAACCTAAGAGACAAGGCAGGGGTCCACGTAGGCCTAATGCGAAAAGTTCACCTGGCTATACTATCAAAAACCATGATGGAACACGAGATAAAGCTACTACAAGGCAGAGTATCAGAGATAACCGTTAGACATTATACCAGGCACCTAAGGGTCATTGCAGACAAGTATAGAGAAGCATATAAAGAATACTTTACTCTCCTAGAAGAGCTATAGCCCTAGAAAATAAGAACACAAAATCCTCTCCTTTTTTCGTTAAATAGAATCTACGCTCCTTATTAGCCTTCTCCTCAACTAATCCCTTAGCCTTCATAATCTCAATATACTTGGCAACAGTATTAGGGCTATATCCCGTCTGCTTCACTATTTCAGTAAAATTAAGAGACCTGCTAGGACTATCCCTGATCGCCACGAGAATATAATACATAATACCTACATCAACCTTCTTAGGCAAACCACCCACCCTAACAAAAGCCGATACACTAACCATAACCTCTGAACCCAATATATTTAAACCCAACATACCCACACACCCAAACAGTAAAAGGCGAAATAATCGGGCCCCCAAAATTATAAGCATGGATTTCTATAAAAACTAGTAGAGAGAAAATGAGCTCTCTAGGAAAAGCTATAGAAGACGATATAAAGATTATCATGTTCCTGTTCATTCTAATGATATTTACAATTACATCTACATACATACTTTTAGAAATGCAGAAAATATTTCCATCACCACTATATTCAACAACCATAAACACTTTAAACACAACAACAATGCTAATAATAACAATAATAGCATCACTTCCACCAGCAACACTTCTTGCAATAATTAAAATACTAGAAAAACTCTAGTTTTGAAGCAATGGAATAAATATAACTACCTAAAACAGGTATACCCAAACTTCCAGCCAAGACTACTAAGAGACATAAACACATGGATACTCACAAAAGCAGGAATCCAGGAAACAATAGTAAAATTCATACATGGATGGACAAGCAAAGAAGTCTTCTACAAACACTACCTAAGACCACGGATGACACGGGAAGAAGCACTCCTAGAAATACTCCACATGCACAACCAAGCACTAAAACAAATAGACCAATGGATAAAAATACTTTACAAGTCTAAGCT
>Ga0190310_1000492_pt1 | contig 13241 bp, 14 predicted proteins | sample 48700778_MG_FD_165059 | JGI IMG/M metagenome (GOLD analysis project Ga0190310, IMG submission 165059) | Hydrothermal vent sediment bacterial communities from Southern Trench, Guaymas Basin, Mexico - 4870-07-7-8_MG | ecosystem: Environmental > Aquatic > Marine > Hydrothermal vents > Sediment ... | reverse complement strand
GATAAGGCGCCGTTCCTGATAGGCTCATTCATCTCAGGCTCCGTGGATCTCGCCGCGATCGCGATATTGATAACGATCCTAGCGAACATCGTATACTATCTGTTCTCGCGGAATCCGAGGATCTGGGGGGCTATTAGGGGAGCCGTACTGCTCCTCTGGATCTGGGCATTATTAAAGAGGGCTGGCGTCATCCTGATAGCTGGGGCAACGGGTGGATTGGAGAATCCACAAGTCTTCTTATTGGCGATAACAGCGATCCTCGGAGTCGTCACGCTTACCGTGACTCTGATAGTAACCCGGATGCTGAGGAGGATGTATTCGAAGTACTTTAGGAGGAAGGCATAGAGATTAAACTTATTATCGAGAACCTCGACATGAATTCCGATGCCGATCCTCGAAAAATTGCTGAAAATCTTTGGAGTCTACAAATTGTATGAGAAATGGCTTGAGGAGACCATCAGGAAGGGTGAGATTCCATCTCATATAGCTGTGATCATGGATGGGAATAGGAGGTGGGCGAGGAAGAGGGGATTATATCCATGGCTGGGTCACAGGGTCGGCGCGGAGAAGGTGGATGAGCTCATCGAGTGGTGCATAAATCTCGGGATAAAGGTGATAACTATCTACGCTTTGTCGACCGAAAACTTCAAGAGATCTAAGAGGGAGCTAGAGGAGATATTCAGGTTGTTGAAGGAGAAGAGTTTGGAATACGCGGTCGATGAAAGGCTCCACAAACATGGGGTCAGGGTTAAGGTGATAGGGAGAAAGGATTTGTTGCCGAGGGATGTCAGGGAGGCTCTTGAAAAGCTTGAGGAGGCGACCTCAAAATACAGCAACCTGTATCTCAACCTGGCGGTCGCCTATGGTGGGAGGGCTGAGATAGTCGACGCGTCGAAGAAGCTCATCAGGGATGTGCTGGCCGGGAAGGTGGGGGTCGATGATATAGATGAGGATGTCTTGGAGAGATATCTCTATACGGCGGACATCCCAAACCACGAGCCGGATATGATCATAAGGACTTCGGGGGAGGAGAGGATAAGCAACTTCCTCCTATGGCAGTCGGCTTACAGCGAGCTAGTATTCCTAGACGTTTACTGGCCCGAGTTTAGGAAGATAGACTTGATGAGGGCCATCCGAATCTATCAGAGGAGGCAGAGGAGGTTCGGAGTATAATCCTCTCCACCCTAGTATGGGGTTAAGGTGTATGGAGCTGAGGTTAATCTCCTCACTCCATCCTTCTCGACCAGCAAGGTATCCTCAAGCCTAATCCCGAATTTTCCTGGGAGATAGATCCCGGGCTCAATGGTTATAACCATGTTCTCCTGGATCATCTCCTTGCCGGCCTTCGAGATTCTGGGAGGCTCGTGAACCTCTATCCCAACTCCATGGCCCAGGCCGTGGATGAAATAGTCGGCGTATCCCATCGCCGCAAACCTGTCATAAACCTTATCGTAGAGGGCTGATGAGAGGGTCCAGGGCTTTACAGACTCCTCGGCGAGCCTCTTGGCCTCCAAGACCATCTCATAGATCTTCGCGACCTCCTCAGGCGGATCTCCGCCTATATAGAAGGTTCTAGTCATGTCTGAGCAATAACCCTCGAAGACCGCCCCGAGATCGACGACGACCACATCTCCATTTCTCATAACCCTGCTTCCAGGGGCTCCGTGAGGCATGGATGACCTAGAGCCTGAGGCCACGATGATGTCGAAGGATGCTCCGTCGGCTCCGAGCTTGAGCATCTCCTCTAGGACCTCGGCCTTAACCTCGGACTCCATCACCCCGTCTTCGAGCATCTCGCTAGCCAGGTCCATGACCTTCGACGCTATATCGCACGCCTTCTCGATATTCCCGATCTCCGACCTATCCTTGATCATCCTGAGCTTCCAAACTATCTCCGAGGCCGGTTTAAGGGATTCATGGCCCAATAATGCTGAGAGCCTCAGGTAATCCTCCGCGCTCAGGGAGTCGAATCCAAGCCTAGACTTAACCTCATCTGGGAGGCCCTCGACCACGTTCTCGACCCTAGCGGTCATGCTGAGTTCCTCAACCTCAACACCGCCTCGAACACACATCCTCGCGAGCTCAAAGTCCAATGGATAGACGTAGAGCTTTGGGCTGCCGTTTAATGGGATCAAGAGATATCCGGGCCCCCTATATCCCGTGAAATAGAAGATGTTCGCCTCGGAGTGTATAAGGATCGCCGACAGCTCATTCTCCTGGATTAAGTCCATCAGCCTACTTATCCTATTCCTCCACACACCGCTCATCTCATCCAAACCAAATATACATAAAGCTTATTTAAGGCTGAGGCGAGGCCTTTGGAAGTACCCAGAAAACTTTTAGGTATGACTTTAGACGTCCTCGATGAAAACACTTTAACATCCTGCTCAACTCATTAGCGGTAACCAAGAGATGGTCTACATTAGGAGGCTGACGATCCAGGGATTCAAGTCATTTGGGCCGAGAAGGATCTCAATAACCCTAGAGAAGGGACTGACGGTGATAACCGGGCCGAATGGAGGCGGGAAATCAAACGTCATGGACGCCATAAGATTCGCTTTAGGCGAGCTCAGCGCCCACAACCTAAGAGTTGGTAGGATGGCGGAGCTAATCCACGACGATCCCAGGACGAACTACGCGAGGGTCTCGATAACCCTGGACAACTCTGAGGGGGTCCTGCCCGTAAACTCTCCCGAAGTAACCGTCGCTAGGAGGATAGATAGAAGCGGTGAGAGCACATACTTCCTCAACGGAAGGCAGGTTTCGAGGAATGAGCTGTTAACAATCCTCTCGATGGCGAACATAAAGCCGTCTGGATTCAATATAGTGCCGCAGGGCTCGGTGATCGAGATAGCTGAGATGGGTGGGGGAGAGCTTAGGAAGATGATCGAAGACATATCTGGGATAAGCGATTATGAGAGAAAGAGGGAGGAGGCGGAGGAGCAGCTCGCAATAGCCGAGAAGAATCTCGCGATAGCGAAGGCCAGCACGGGTGAGGTTAGGCTCAGGGTTAGGCAGCTTCAAAGGGAGCGTAATCAAGCATATAGGAGAATCCATGCCGAGAGATTCTTGAACTCCATAAAATCCCTTGAGTTTAAGAGGGGAATAGCGCGGATGGAGCCGGAGCTATCGTCGATAGATAGAGAGTTGATGGAGCTTGAGGAGGAGCTAAACGAGCTCAACTCCAAGCGAATGAGAATCCTCGATGAGAAGAGAGATCTTGAGGAGAGGTGGGAAGAGGATTCGCGCAAGCTACAGGAGATCGAGGCGAAGATCGATGAGCTTAAACGCGAGAGGGAGAGGATAGCCTCCGAGATAGGCCGGCTGAACACCTCGATCTCCGTTATGAATGAGAGGATTCGGAGGATCTCTGATGAGAGATCATACATCGAGGAGAGGTTGAAGAACGTAGATCGGAGGATGGCGGCCATCATGGATGAGATTGAGAGATCGAGGGAATCATTGGAAATCTTGGTCACCGAGTTCAGTAAAGTTAGGGAGCTGGAGGGACAAAAGAGGGAAGAACTCAAGCAAGCTGAGGAGGAGCTTGGGCGAAAGACCTCCGACCTAGATCGGAGGAAAAGGGCGGCTCAAAGAAAGCTTAGGACATTAGAGGCCGAGATTGCTGAAGCTCAGGCGGAGGTCGAGCAGCTTAAACGATTCGTCAAAGACTCGGAGAGGGAGCTGAACCAATTATCCGATAGGTCGTCAAAGAACATGTTTAAGGTCTCGGATTGTCTCAAGAGATTATATGATATCGATGAAAGCATAGAGAGTATTGAGGAGGGGCTCGGAAAATCCAGGTTGAGATTTGAGGAGAATCTCAGCAGGCTTAAGACCGCAAGGAAGCTCGAGGCGGAGCTCAACGAGGCGCTCAAAAGGGCCAGCCTCTCAGGGCTGATAAAAGGGGTTGAGACGAGGAAGGCGCTCCTCGAAGAGATTAGATCGGCTGGAGTCAATGGAATTTATGGATTCCTAGACGACGTGATCGAAGCCGATGAAAAGGTTTTCGAGATGCTCGAGGCGGCGACCGGTGGATGGATACACGCCCTCGTCGTCCAAGACCTTAACCTCGCTCTAAGGCTTGCCGAGGTTCTCACGGAATCTGGAATAAGCTTGAAGCTGCTGCCGCTGGATGTTGCTGAAGGCTGCGGCGGATCTAGAGCTCTGAAGTCCATGAAGTTGAAATTCAGATTTGATTGGGCCGAAAAAGCGTTAGCATATCTCCTGAGGGGGGTTAGATTCGACCTCGGCGTCAAGATTCCGGGAATTGGGGAGAAGGTCGTGTCTCCGAGTCTAGTGATCCACCCCGATCTGAGAATAGAGGTGAACCCTGGTAGGAGGACATTGCTTGAAAACCTCTTAACGAGAGAGTATCTGAGGTCTATCGAGATCTTAGAGCAAGTGAGAGAGGAGATCACGAAGCTTGAGAATGAGACGAGGAAGCTTGAAGACCTCATTCAGAACTATGAGAAGAGGCTCGTGAACTTGGAGGCCGAGAGGGAGAGGCTTGCCCAAGAAGCTTGGATGGAGTATGTCTCGGCCTCAGAGGCCATCCTAAGGGAGGTCGAAGTAGATTCGAGGATAAAGAGGATGAAGACCGAGATCTTGGGCGCCGAGAGGAGGCGGGCTGATGCTGAGGAGACCATAGAGCGGCTGAGGATGGATGAGCTTGAGAGGGAGGAAGAGGCGATCGAGAGGCTTAAGGAAGAAGTAAGCTCCTTGAGGACGGAGTATGAGGAGGTTAAGATGAAGGCGGCCGAGGTTGAGGCCGTGTTGACGGAGACTAGAAAGAACCTTGAGAGACTTGAAGATTCTAAGAGAAAGCTCTCCGAGGAAAAGATCGAGCTGGAGAAGCGGATACAGAAGCTCGATCACGAGTCGAGAAACGCGTTGATGGAAAATGAGAAGAACACCGAGATCTTGAAGAGGCTTAAGGAGGAGCTTGAGAAGAAGTCCGCCCAGCTAAGCGAGTTGACGGAGCTCTCGGAGAGCTTATCGGAGAAGATAAGTGGTTACTCGCTTAAGCTCAGGGAACATGCTCGCGAACTTGATGAGATTGGAGTCAAGTATCAGGATCTATCATCGAGAATGGCCTCGCTTAGGGTTAGGAGGGCTCAGCTTGAGGCGGAGCTCAGCAGGCTGAGGGAGGGGCTTAAGGAGCTGGGAGACCGGGAGACGAATTTACCGGAATTCGATCAAGAATTATTGGGAAAGATCTTGGCCGGATTGGAGGAAGAGCTTAAGGAGCTTGAGATGATCAATCAGCTCGCCCCAGCCCAATACGAGGAGCTCGTTCAGAACTATAAGCTGAGATCCACGAGGATAAGCGAGCTTGAGGAAGAGAGGGAGAAGATAATCAAGTTCATAGAGTGGATTGAGGGAGAGAAGAGGCGAGTCTTCCTCGAAACATTCGACAAGGTCGCCGACGCATTCGAGATCTTCTTCAACAGGCTGACCGGGGGGCAAGGATGGCTTAGGCTTGAGAATCCAAACAACCCATTCAGCGGCGGCGTCGAGATGATCCTGAGATTTCCCGGGAAACCCGCGAGAAGCGTTAGAGCTGCCAGCGGCGGGGAGAAGTCGGTTGCGGCGGTCGCCCTGCTCCTAGCCCTTCAGGGCTTGACCCCGGCAGATTTCTACATCTTCGATGAGATCGACGCCCACATGGATCTCCAATATAGTAGGAGGTTGGCCGAGCTGTTCCAGGAGATGGCCGAGAAGACTCAGATAATAGTGATAAGCTTGAAGGATGTCATGGCCGAGAGAGCGGATCAATTGATCGGAGTCTACAATAGGGGTGGGGAGTCGAGGGTGGTGAAGCTTGAGCTCGAGGAGGTGGTTAAGGCTGGCTGAGAAGAAATCCATGATAACCATCTGGGATAACCCGGAGTGGAGGATCCTATTTGATGTCACTAGGCTTGAGAGGGTTAAGCCCTGGCAGGTCAAGCTCGCGGAGATAATCGAATCCCTGATGAAGGAGCTCAGGAGCATCGGGCTAATAGACCTTCACTCATGTGGGGTTGCGGCGTACTCCGCCGCGACCATTCATAGGATGAAGACGGAGCGGTTGCTGAAGCTCGATGTTCCGAGGGCTCCTAGAGAGAGGCCGAACATGCTCCTCCCGCCGCCGGTCAACCTACCATTAATCCCAGACTTCATGATCACGACCATGAACGAGCTGGTCGAAGCCCTTCAAAGGCTCCTAGCAAGGAGTAGGGAGAAGGGGGTTAAGGAGGAGAGGCCGCCGCTCGAGGGATTTGACGTGAGGCTCGACGAGTTCTTGGTTAAGCTTGAGGAGGAGCTTGAGAACTTCATCTCAGCCCTGAGGAGGAGGTTTGATGGCCGCGAGCTCATCTCAATCTCAGAGCTTATAGAGGACGGCGACAGACATGAGGTAGCTAGGAGGTTCATCCTACTCCTCTTCACGGCGGCTAGGGGACTGGTGGAGTTCGTTCAGGATGATGAGATGAGGTTGATAGGGGTGAGGTGGATTGGAGGATCTGGGAGAGCTTAAGGCGAGGGTTGAGGCCATACTCTACGCATCCGCGAGGCCCGTCCACCTGAGGATTATCATGAGGGCGTGTGGGACCAGATCTAGGAAGCGCGTCCTAAAGGCCATAGAGGAGCTCAGGAAAGACTATGAGAATGATGGAAGGGCCCTAGAGCTATTGGAGCTTCCCGGGGATAGATACTATCTCAAGCTTAGGCGGGAGTATATGGAACTCGTGAAGAAGTTTATCAGGAAACCCGTGCTCAGCAGAGGCGTCATGAGAACCCTATCCTTCATAGCCTATCATCAGCCGATCGAGCAGAGCAAGGTCGCAGCAATGAGGGGTGGGGCGGCCTACAAGCACGTGAAGATCTTGCTGGAGAAGGGGCTGATAGATGCCGAGAAGTCGGGAAGAACCCTGATCCTTAGGACGAGCCAGCTCTTCGCAGACCTCTTCGGAGTCGAGAACGATCCGGCCGCGATAAGGCGGAAACTGAGAGCCCAGCTCAAATCATCTGGGAAGGAATCCGAGAGAAAGATCATAAAATTCGAAGAAACTTGACCATCATCTAATCTCCTCGGTCGCATCTCATTTCTCAGAAAAGTTCCACAGAATTCCTTCATATTCTCTAAAGCCGGGCTCCTTAGGTTTTAATATAGGCTTAGGGCGGAAATATCCGGTTAGAGATGCCTCAATGGCACGGAGATCTCCATAAGCGTAAGCCCACGGGTGGGAGGAGGAGACCGTATAGGAAGAAGCGTAAGTATGAGCGGGGCGGAGACCCGGTCTTAACGGTCTTGGGCGAGCGGAAGGTTAAGGAGAAGAGGACTAGGGGAGGCGGGGTGAAGTATGCCTTGGCCTCAGACTCCTATGCAAACGTATTAGATCCGAAGACCAAGACCGCGAGGAAGCTCAAGATCCTCAGGGTCCTATCGAATCCGGCCAGCAGAGACCTTGAGAGGAGAGGGGTTATAACCCGAGGGGCGATAATCGAGACCGAGGCGGGTAGGGCGAGGGTAACCTCGAGGCCTGGGCAGGATGGGGTTATAAACGCGGTCCTAATCGAGTAGGTGGTTCGATGATTAAGAAGAGGGGATATATTCTCTGGCCAATATACTTCGATAGCTCGGCCTCGAGGTCGATCTGTAGGAGGGTTCCCTTAAGGCTTGCGGTGAAGAATCCCACGGCTGAGAAGATAGCGTCGGCGGCCAAGAGGTTGGGCTGGAAGGCGGTGGTCGAGGAGGGGAGCCATCCGGCGGCTTGGTGGCAGAGGACGGGGAGGGTTATAATTGAGCCGGATAAGCCCATGAAGAAGAGCGAGGTCATAAAGTTGATCGCGTCGAAGCTCAGGGAGATGAGGTGATGAGGAGGAGAAGGCTGAGGAGGATCGGCAGGGTTCGCGGAATCGTTGAGGGCCGGATGGTCGTCGAGGGAGAGCGTCTCCCAAGGCTTGGGGAAAAGGTCTATGACTCATCGCTAAACGAGGTCGGAGTCGTCTTAAGCATACTTGGGCCGAAGAACAAGTTCTTCATAGAGGTTAAGCCCTCGAGAGCCGGGGATCGCTTAATCGGAGAGCCGCTCTACATAATAGAGGCTTGAAGGTAATCTCTCAACCGTCTCAGGATAGGATTCTGGGAACATCTCGAGGTCCTCGACTCGATGGAGCTAATAGGTCGGCGAACAGGGCCACGGTGGATTGGAGAGGGTCTGCCCGATCTGCGGGAGCGAGGAGATAGTCGAAGATAGGGTGAGCGGGGAGATCATATGTGGTGTATGCGGCCACGTATTGGGTAGGGTTCCGAGCCGGGAACCTGAATGGAGGGCTTATGGATATGGCGATAGGATTAGGCGTGAGAGGGTTGGCGCGCCCCTAACCCCCCTACTCCACGACCTCGGGTTCTCGACAAAGGCTCCGAGAAGCCTCGGCGAAAAGGGATCCAAGAATGGGAGGATGATCGGGATCCTCTCTCAAATCCATAGATTGGCCTCAAGCATGGGGCTGCCTAACGCGGTAGCGGAGACCGCCGCCCTAATCTATAGGAGGGCTGAGAAGCTCGGGCTCCTAACGAGGAGCATGTATAGGGTGGTTCCAGCGGCCTCGCTCTACCTCGCGGCGAGGGTTCACGGGATTCCGAGGATGATTAGGGAGTTTTCGGCCACCTCCGGGGCTGGTGAAAAGGCCATCTTCAGATGCTGTATGAAGCTTAGGCTAGGCCTGAAGCTCAATCCGCCGAGGATCCAAGACGCCTATATCTCGAGGTTCGTCAAATCCATGGGCTTGGATGGGAGGGTTGAGGGCCTCGCGAACACCATACTCGAGAGGGCTAAGAGGCTTAACCTCACCCAGGGTAGGAGCTCCAGACCCATGGCCGCGGCGGCGATCTATATTGCGGCAAAGATCCTCAATGAGCGGGTGAGTCAGAGGAGGTTAGCGAAGCTCGCTGGGATAAGCCCCTCGACTCTGAGAAGGAGGTATAAGGAGATTCTGAGGGAGATCGGCGGGATTCACGGAGTCCTTCGATGAATATATAAGAGGGCTTGGCGAAATATTATCGAGAGGGGTGCTTTTTGCCTCAAAAGCTCACAAACCTCGAGGAGAGGGCCATAAGGCTTTTGCTCAAGCATCAGAAGGAGGGCTTGCTTCAATCGGAACTCTGGCACAAGCTAGGTGTAACGAGTAGGGAGGGCTCGAGGATAGCGATAAAGCTTGAGAAGAAGGGGATGGTTAAGCGGGTTAAGGAGTTCGCGAAGGATAGGTGGACTAGGAGGCTCATCCCCCTCATACGTGAAGTCAAGCTAGATCCCATCAGGGGGGCTCCATGCCTCTCATGCGAATACGAGCATATATGTGGGAGGGAGGGAAAGATTAAGCCTGAGAACTGCCCAAAGCTCGAGAGCTGGGTCCTCGAATCCTATCGCAGTAGCCTGAAGAAGTCTTCTAAGAGATAGGTTTAGATGAGCTTCCCCAACCCTATCAGATAAAGCTCCGAGCTACCTCTCCTCGTCGCCTTGGGGATGAATCTCCTAACGATCTTAAACCCCTCTCTGAGCTCCCGCTCAAGCTCGCGGAGCTCGCCGCATTCAAGCGCCTTCAACATCACGGATCCGCCCCTCCTAACGAGCTCCCTCGCGATCTCATAGGATCTCTCGGTTAACTCGATCTGCCTCAGGACATCTATATCCCTTATCCCGGTGAAGCTTGGTGAGGCGTCTGAGACTAGGAAGTCGGCGGGCTTTCCGCCCAGGATCCTCCTGACCTCGGAGACCACGTCATCCTCTAAGATGTCTAGCTGGAGGGTTATGATGTTCTGCTCATCGAACCTCTTGAACCTCCTCCTATCGACCGCTATCACAAGCCCCTCAGCCCCAACCATCCTAGCCAATGCCTGCGAGATCCCGCCGGGCCACGCGCCAAGATCTATGGCGATGTCCCCCCTCTTCACCAGCCCATACTTCTTTTGAGCCTCTAGAAGCTTGTAGGCGGCCCTAGACCTATATCCCTCTTTCCTCGCCCTCCTCCTATAATGATCCCTCTCGGCCTCCTGAATCCACCTATTAGTCGGCAACTCGGAAAGAGGTGGGCGATTCAGTTCTTAAGTTTAAGCTCTTTGAACAGTTTCGCAATTATGGATGGGGGCGCATCGGTCTTAAACCCGCTTGGATCTATGTGGGTGGCGGTGGCCCTATATCCCGTGGCCTTGAGCCTCTCGATCACCTTTCTCGGCTTCACGGGAGACTGCTTAAGCACCTCGGCCACATAATTAACCGGATAGTATCCTATGATCTCCGTGTCCTCGGCGCTCAAATACCTGAGGAGCTTCAGGACATCGCGATATATCTCCTGATCCTCTAAGGCGCTTCTATACATCTTCTCGACCAGATCGTTATCCGATAACCTGCCTATCCAGAGCGGGCCGATGGGGTTCAGCTCTCCGCCACACTCAACACATCTCATCACGGGCCTCTCATCCCTTCCGGCCGCATAGATCCTCATGCATCTATGGCAGTAGGAGATCCACCCAACCTGCTTGAGCAGCTCCTTGGCCTTCGTGATCCCCCTCTCGACAACCGCGAATACCTTGATGTAATGATCTTTCTGGAAGGAGAGGATGGGCTTGGCGGCGAGCCCCAACCTCGCGGCAGTCCTAACCATGAATCCCGCCAAGATTCTCAGGGCGACCTCCTTCGAGAACGGGGTCTTTGAGACGATGACATCATATTTTCTGAGACATGAGGCTGGCTTGGCGCCTGTTAGGGCGGACATATCCGTCGCCGTAGCGCTCAGCACCCCTCCCCTATCGCATCCCCTGAACCCATTCTCCATAAACTTGGCGGGAGATCCGGCCGGATCTATATCCACGTAACTATATCTCGGCCTCCCCCTCCCGCACATGGAGAGGAGCTCGTTCGCTTCCAGGTTCATCGGCCTGACATACTCTCCAACATCGTTCAACTCGATATTCAATTTCATGAGCTCATAGGCTTTCTTCGAGATATCGTTTGCCACAACCTCATCCACCACATCGGTCTCCAAAACTAATCTAATGCTCCTGACGCCCGTCCCGGCGAGGGGCTCGCAGATCCTAATCCTCTTACCTTTGAAGAATGTCTTTGTGAAGAGTATGGCCATGTCGCGGTTTGGCTTGGAGATCGGGTTATAGAATACTGGAAGACTTGTCGGAGCGTATCCCTTCTCGCTTGGAAGTCTTGGAGCATAGAATTTCGCCTTACCCTCAACCCTGAGCTCGACCCCGTATCCAAGCCTCTCAACGACATCCATCATCTCTTCCCCAAAGTTTCCAAGATCTTGCCGACTATGATCCCCGGAACCTCATCTCTATTCAGCTCATTCAAGGTTATGAGGTTGTCTCCGGCAAGCCTCCTAACCCTCATCGCCAGCCTATCCCTAGATCTATAATGAACCGTTAAAATCGCATGTTTATCCGAGTTTAATAACCTCTCAACGGCATCCCTAAATCTCTGGCTGAAGAGTTCCATGGGCCCAACCTCATCCACAACAACCACATCTGCACCTCTAATGCCGTCAAGTATCGCTGAGACCCCAACCCTCTCAAGATCCTCCAGATTCACCCTATATCTCCCAAGTCTCGGCCCATCCCTCAGATTTACGTGGGCGAGTATGCCCTCCCCTCCACCAATCCTCTTAACCATGAATCCAACCCTCCTACCTCCAACTCTCACCTCCTCCGTATACATTCCATCGACCCTGACGCCCTCATTCTCGAGCTCTCCAACTATCTTTAGGATCGCCGTGGTCTTCCCGCATCCAGGTCTACCGGTTAAGGCGTAGAGTATGCGGCTACTGCTTCCCGCCCCCATCCCAACTTGAGGAAATCTCATCTGGTTAAAAATTATCTCCTCTTCAAGGCTTTTGAGAGAATGAACTTCTTCTCAAGTTCTCGGCCTATGGTCTTGATCGGGATTATCGTGAGGCTCTTGGAGTCTGGATCGTATTCTATCTTCGCCTCAATCTTGAACACTTCCCTCAAGTTCTCCTTGGTCAAGACCTCCACTGGCCTCCCGATGCCCTTGATCCTCCCACCATTTATCAGGATTATCTTATCGCTGTATCTAGCGGCGAGGTTCAGGTCGTGGATCGCGCAGATTATCGTCAATTCAAGCCTCTCGACGAGCTCCTTCAAGAGGTTCATGATCTCGATCTGATAGCATACATCCAGGTTTGATGTCGGCTCGTCTAGGAGTAGGATCCTCGGCTCCTGGGCCAAGGCCCTCGCGATCAAGACCCTCTGCCTCTCACCTCCGCTGACCTCCCTGATCGATCTCTCGGCGAGGTGTAGGGTGTTCGTGAGCTTCATCCAAAACCTAACCTTCTCCTCATCGGCCTCCCCCTCAAATGAGAGCTTCCCGAGATATGGATACCTCCCCATCATGACTACATCGAAGACCTTTAGATCGAAGCTTAGGTCGGCTGTCTGGGGGACCATCGCCAGCTCCCTCGCGAGCTCCTTCGGATCGAGTTCTGAGACCCTCTTACAATCCAGATAAACCGATCCAATCCTGGGCTTCAGGATCCCATCTATGATCTTTAGGAGCGTCGTCTTCCCAGACCCATTCGGCCCGATCAACCCTATGAACTCCCCTTCACCCGCCTCGAAGCTTATCTCATCCAAAACCCTTCGCGCCTCATAATAGAATTGGACGCGGTCGATCCTCAGCCTCATTGCCCCCTCCTCCTTAACAGGTAGATGAAGAACGGCACCCCGGTCAAGGCGGTTATCACCCCAACTGGAAGCTCCAGTAGGCATCTGGCGGCCGCATCCGCCCAGGCCAAGAATATTCCACCTGCCAGGGCCGATGATGGTATCAGTATTCTGTGATCCGGGCCGACGATCATCCTCATTATGTGCGGCATCATCAAGCCTATGAAGCCTATAGCTCCGGCGAAGGAGACAGCGGCGCTCGTTATCAGGGATGCGAGGATCGGTAAGAGTTTTTCAACGAGCTTCACGTTCACCCCTATCGATCGAGCAGTCTCCTCTCCAAGCAGTAGCGCGTTCAGATCCTTTGAGAAGATGAATGCTGTGAGTATCAGCGTGAGGATTATCGGCGCGATCACCTCAACCTTGAGCCAATCAGCTCCCCACAACCCGCCCATTATCCATAGGAGTATGGTGTGGGCGTCCCTGCTGAGAGTCCAGACTATTATCGAGAGGATCGCGGAGAAGAGATAGGTTACAGCTATCCCGGCAAGCAGAAGGGATTTGA
>Ga0190310_1000491_pt1 | contig 13243 bp, 30 predicted proteins | sample 48700778_MG_FD_165059 | JGI IMG/M metagenome (GOLD analysis project Ga0190310, IMG submission 165059) | Hydrothermal vent sediment bacterial communities from Southern Trench, Guaymas Basin, Mexico - 4870-07-7-8_MG | ecosystem: Environmental > Aquatic > Marine > Hydrothermal vents > Sediment ... | reverse complement strand
TTTCTACATTAATATCTGATAAATCAATAACAATTGGAGTATGAGCAAAAACACTAAAATGTTTTTTCTTATACAAATTAAGTAAAAATTGAGTTCTCTTTTCTTTATCTAAGAATTTTTCTTCAAATAGAATTCTGATAGGATAATCTGAACAATAGCAAATTCTTGCTCCTAAATAACTGAAAATTAAATCTTTTTTTAAATTTTCTTTACTTATTCTTTCATACAACAGTTCAGCATAATATTTCCTCTTTCTTTTTAGATAAATAATGTAATTTTCCTTCATTAACATGTTTTTTCTCCTGTCTGACTTCTTTTTTACTTTCTTCTTTATCTTTTTGTTTAGTTTTTATATCATCTTCAACAATTTCTTTTAGTTTATGCTCCAATTCCTTTCCCGCATATTCTAATAACAGTCCTATATCCTTACCAGTTTTACTGAAAATTTCATGAACTGTTTTACTATTCACTATTTTCGGTAAAATATATATAAGAGCAAACTGTTTAGAGGTAGGTAAAAGAAATGAAGCAATCATAAAAATGATTGCTAAAGTAAATAAAATCTTAAATGTAAAACTCTTAAGACCTTCTATAAATACTCCAAGATCTTCTTTAAGAGCAGCTTTCAGAAAATAAACTGCAATATAAATACAAAGTAAAAGATAAAAAATACCAAAAATAGAGGGTAAATCATCTAACTTTAACCATAAATAAACTTGCCACCAAGTTAAATGCATTTTTTATACCCCCTTTATATTACTTTTTGCTCAATTCTTCTATCAATTCTGGATTATCATAAATATTACCTATAACTTTTATTTCATAATAGTTTATTATCTCTCTTGATAAATCTAAAAAGAAACTTGTATTTGGTATTGTAGCATAAAAAGAACCGTTGCCAAATTTAACTATCCATTTATCATAACCAGTATCTATTATATCTCCTTCATAAATTTCTGTCCTATCTATATCATACAATCCCGTAAACTGCCCAATCGTTTCTGGAATGACTTCTACTACAAACACCTTTGGAAGTATTATTGCTTTCCATTCTTCTGCCTTTCCAAATATTTCTTCTTTTCTGTAAGAAGTAGCAATTCCTTCAGGATGCAGTATCCAAGCTCTTCCATCACATCTAACCAAATAACCTGTAGTCCATAATCCACTTTCAACTTTTTTTCCTCTAAATTTTATCTCTCTCATTTTCTCCTCCTTATCCCACTAACTCTGGATTATCATATATATTACCTACTATTTCATATTGAACTTTTATAATGTTCTTTGCTTTAGGAAATTCCCTTAAAACAATAGTCTCACTACCAAGATCAACTAAAGGAATAAACTTATAACCAATTCCATTTACAATTTTATGAGAAAAACGCTCTTTATATGTTCCTTTCTTAACATTTTTATAATATGGAACAAAAAATCCCCACTGCCCAAAAGCAAATTCTATTACGGCATTATAATCAATAGGAAAATCGTTAGAACCTATATAATACCTAACTATATCTCCTTCATAAATTTCTTTCCCAGAAATATCTTTAAGTCCTGTATATTGTCCAACTGTCTCTGGAATAACCAAATAGACTTCTGGCATAACAAAGCAATCTTCACAAATAGTAATTGGAACAATATTACAATACATCTGCTTACCGTGATACCCCACTATCAAAGAACCATATATCCATTCTTTATTATCTACTCTTTTTCCTCTAAACTTTACTTTTCTCATTTTCTCTTCTTTCTAAAGTAAATTCAACTCTAAAGCTTTTTCTTTTAACAAGTCTTCAAACTTACAAATGACAAAAATTTCATCTGCAATTTCACTTTCAAATGTAATAATTGTCTTAACATACTTTCTTGTTCTCACTGAAAGCAACATCTCTTTGAAAGTTTTCATTAACATTAAACATAAAATTGGAAAGTAATCTTTTGTAAAAACTAATACAAGTCTTAATCTTTCTCTTTCATTTTCTAATTTATCAGCAAAACCAATCCACCATCTTAATAAAATATTCTTTTCTGGATTATTGAAAATAGTTTGCAAATTAAATTTCTCACTTTTCTTCACTGCCAAATAAACTGGAAATCTTTCAAAGTATTTATTTAACTTTATAAATCCTTTTTCTTCTTCTATATCTTCTAATGAAATATTGAAATATTTACAGAGTAGCTTCTTAACTTCAAAACTAAAATCTTGCTTCTTTATATTTTTCTTTATCTGATCATTTAACTCTGCAAAGTTTATCATTTTTTCTTCTTCTTCTTTTTTCTATCCTTTCTGTAAACTTTATCATAGCAAGCAGCACAAAGTCCTCTTGCATAAAGTCTCTTTTCTTTCTTGCATAAAGGACAAACAATTATTTTTATACTTCTCTTTTTCTTCTTTTTTTCTCCTTTAACTTCTTTCTCCTTTTGAGCTTTCAATTGCTCCAAATATTTCCTTCTTTTTTCATAAACTTCTTCAGAAAGCTTTTCCCATTCTTTACACTTCTTACAACAAATAGGTTTAGTCAAATAAGTTTTATCATCTATCTTTTTAGCAGAAGATAATTGCTCTGCTCTTTCTCTTAACTTTTCACAAGCTTCGGGAGAAAATCTTCCATATTTACACTGAAATGTATTTATCTCTAACCACAATTCTTTATCTTCTACATTAACAGGAGGAGCTTTATTCATTTATTATTAGATAATAAAACTCTTCTCCCATATTCAGCAATCAATAATGCATCCGCTTTCCCATCATGTTTACCAATATCAAGATAAGGAAAAAGACTTTTAGCTTTTTCTAAAGATAATTGCTTTATTTCCTTTCTTGTTTTCTTTCCATAATTTCCTAACATAACTTTTTGCCATTTCTTAGCAGTAATTTCTTCATAAGGAATTCTTAAAGTTTTGAGAATTCCTAAAATCATTCCATATTGAACACCTAATTTGAATGTAGAAACAACTCCTTGCTTTGGAAATGCTTGCTGTTTCTCTACTAATGTAATCAAAATATTTTCCTGAAGTTTCCTTTCAAAAAGAGAAATAACTTCTGAAAAATCATCTGGCATTGCATAAACTTCAGCTCTTAATGTTTTTGAATTAATAAAGGCAATTGCTCCTTTCTTTCCTATATCTATCCCTGAAATTAGCATTGTATTATTCTTCCAATTTCTTATAAGCTTGAAAGACACACTCTTCTATTTTTAAATCTAAAAGTTCACATAATATTACCAAACTTATAAAAGTCTCTCCTATATCTCTTTTTATTATTTCCAAATCTCCACCATACTTTTTAGCTTTTCCTATTATTTTCAAAGTCTCTCCTAAATTCCCCAAATCCAAATTTGCTTTAGCAAGCTCTATATGATTCTCTATATAACGATATGCCCAAGGCTTATACTTTTTTACCCAATCCCTTATCTTTTTAGCAAAATAATCTAAACTATATTCACTAACAAATACAAAATCCAGAATAGGTAAAGTTTTTCCTGACTCTATACAATCAAATTCTTTACTTTCTACTAATATGTAAAAACAATTTTTCTCATAATTATAAAAAGCTGTAATAAAGTTAATATCTTTAGGCAATTCCTTATCAAATACAATTTTTGTCTTCCCCAATAAAACTTCAAAAAAGATAAAAGGATTTATAGGAATTAAAGCCCTTCTTACACAATTTTTCTCATTTTTATTCATCTTTTTGCTCTTCTTCAAAACCAAACAATTCTTTAAATTCTTTAAATTTTTTCTCATAACTTTCTATTATTTCCACAGCCAGATCTAAAGTTAACAAAGCTGGAGGTCTCTCAGATGATAACAATATTGCTTGTTCTACTTGTCCTCTTTCTTTATACCACAACATAACTAAAAAACCATAAAACTCATCCAAATCTATTGGAAGAACTCCTATTGAACCTATACTATCATCCCTCCAAAATAATCCTGCTTTCTTAACAATTTTTCTTAATTTATTCATAGTAGCACAATTCCAATTATCACTTGAAAAAATTCCATTTGAAAATGCACATTCAATTCGTTTCATTTTCACATTAGAAGAAATAGAATGATAACCATCTTTATCAAGTGGATACTTTTCATAGAATTCCTTACAATATTTACACAAATACTTCATTTTCTCTTTCATCTCAATTATCAATTACACTTCTGTTCTATCTTCAATACTTGAAACTACTTCTGTATCAATCCAACCCATTTCTTCAAATAGCAAAAATAAACCTTCCTTATTAGTTTCCCATCCTATCAATCTATCTATAAAAGTAAACCCATCTCTAAAAACAACAATGCAATATCTTCCTAACTTACCTTTTAAATCTTCAAAACTAACCATTTTACTCTTTTCTTTATTACTCACATCTTTCATTTTTTCATTCAAAAAGTTTAAAAAGTCTTTCTAAAAGTTTTGAACAATCGCTTGAAAAATTTTCTAAAACTATCTGAATAATCTTCTTTTTATCTTTATCATCAATACTTTCATTATTCAAAACTAATTCTACTATTTTCAATCTCTTTATGAACAAATTCAAATCACTCAAAATATCCCATCTCTCTAAAGTTTCTTCAAAGTCTTCATTCATATTCATTCTCCTATAAAAGGTTTTCTTTATTCAATTCAATATTCAACTCTTTTCTCAAAGAAAATTCAAGCTCTCTATCTTCTTCAAGAACTTGCATTAACTCTTTTCTTCTATATTTCTTATCTTGATACTCATACCAACCTTTTCCTTTATCTTCAATCATACCTTTTCTCACTAAGAAATGTAAAATATTAAAACTGTTTCTGAATCTTAAAGTTTCCATATCAAATAACAAGTCAAGTTCTCTGAAAGGAATTGCTATATGATTCTTTGTTGCTTTTAATCTGAAATATATAAAAGAAACATCTCCATTATCATCCTTTTCTTCTTTTATTCTCTTTATCTCTAAAGTAAGAACTGGGGCAAATTCAACTGCATGTCCTCCTAATCTTGCAACTCCTCCACCAAAAGGAAGCATAGAAATCTTTTCTTTATTTTGAGAAATATAAACTAATGTTGCATTCCAATCATATAACTGACTTCTTATTTTTCTGAAAATATGAGATAATACTCTTGCATGAACTCCAGGTTGATATTCTCCTTTCTCTATTTCATATTCAACAGCAGCACTTAAAGAATCAATAACTGCTAAAATATGCGATTCTTTTCCATATTTCTTTCTTACTGTCTTTACTAAATTCTCCAAAATTTCAAAAACTCTTTCTATTGTTTTAGGAGTAAAAATAAGCAATCTTTTAATATCTCCACCTAATTTAATAAAGAAATCTTTATCAAATGCATATTCAGTATTAAATAAAACTGGAATTCCATTTTCATATCTTTTTTGAAATGATATAAGAAATTGTTGAGCAAGTAAGCTTTTACCACTATCTTCAAAACCTGCTATCTGAGTTATTCTCCATGCAGGAATCCCTGGTCTTCCAATTACATAATCTACTCCAATTAAACCAGTTGGAATACATTTAACTTCAAATGTTTCTTCTTCAGCAAGTCCTAATATCACTTCATCTTTATATTTTGACTTCATTTCATCTAACAATTTATTGAAATCCATTTCTTCTTTCTTTTTCTTGCTAAATTTTAAACTCCTAAATCAATTTCTTTCTTTCCAACTTCTAATGGAATATCTTCTGGTAATTTAGGCTCTTCTATTTCATCACTTTCTTCTTCTTCAGTTCTAATAACATCAGCATAAATATTCCACAACTCTTTCTGTTCATCATAAGAATGAACTATCCAGATATTCTCAAAATCATCCAAATTATATAACTCCTTCAAGTATCTTTTATCTGGAAGAGGAGATGATTTTCTTGCTGGAATTACATTATAATCTGGATATAATCCTGCTGTTTCCTTTTCTATCTTTATATCATAGCCATTTTCAGGGTGAGTAAAATCTCCATATTCAGGATCTTTTGCATAATTGATTAAAGATTGAACTACCTTCTTAATAGGTAAACTCATTATTTGAACTCCTTTATCAAGCTCTTTTAAATCTAATCCATTACAGAAAGCTCTCTTTACAGCATAATATACTCTTGCAGTTTCTTTAGTTAGAACTTCTGCTGCTAAAAGCTTCTGAATAATCTCACAAATATAACATCTTTTCTGAAATTGTCTTAAGCATAATGTAGCAACTCTATTATTCTTAGAACCAAACCAATGCAATGCCAAAACTTTGAAAACAAGCCCTCTTTCATTCCAAGGTGGAAGTATTCTAATTAAGTTTTGTCCTTCCTTTGGAGTCCAAATAGGAACTTTACAATAGGATGGAGCAGTTCTTTGAGCAACTTCTTTTTCTGTTAGATCAAAGTTTGGTGAGTAATAATTTACTACTTCTGAATTCATAGCTTCTTACCTCCTTTCTTTAGTTTTTTATTTAATGCAAAAACTTTTGCTCTATATCTTTAATTAATTTTGAATTTCTAATCTCTAAATAGTTAGCAAGCTCTGGAATGGATATAAGAAAGAAAGTATAAACAACAATAGTTTGAAAAACTATTTCTTTTAATAGTTCTTTTTTATCTTTGAATTCATTTAAATCTTGTCTATTATATCCCTTTACAACTCTTTGTAACAATTCATAAATTTTCTGCTTTAAAATTTCATTTTCAGAAGATTTTATTAGATTATCAGGTAAGCAAAATACAAATTCTTTTACAAAAGCCTTATAAACTTCTTCAAAAACCTCCTTTCTTGTCATAATTACTCTTCTTCTTTTCCTCTTTCTATAATCTCAAACCCTTTTCTTTTTACTAAAGAATATGCCTGTCCTGAACTTATCTCTAATGGAGACAAACCGCAAACAAGAGCTACTACTTGAACTATTGGAAACATAATTCCATTTATGTTAACGAAGTATTTATGCCTTTTACTTTCAAAATAAGGTTTGAAATCCTTAAGGTATTCTTCAATCTCTTCCTTTGACATATTGACAAATTTCTCAAACTTAGGGTTTACCTTCGGCATATTTATCCCTCCTTTCAGTTAGCTTTATTTTCTATTATTATATCATAAAAATAAGAAATGTCAAGACTTTCTATCTTTTTCTAACCAAATTTCAAGAAATATACTTAACCTTGTAAAATCTATCAATCTATTAAGTAAAAACTCTATAATATAAAGCTTATCATTCTCATTATCAAATTTGAGCTTCTGAATTGTTTCTTCAAATTTAACTGCAATTTGCTTCACTTCTGGTTCAATTTCTCTTGATAATTCTTCTTCAACTTTTCTTAAAGTTTTTATACATTCTTTCATTTTCAAACCTCACATAACCATTCTCTATCAACCAAATAAGCATCTTAGCACGAGCATTTGCCTCAGTATCTTCCCAAAAAGACTGAGCTACATTTTCTTGTCTATTTTCATATTCACAAAGAAATCCTCTCTTAAAATCTCTAAAACAAGTTACCTCAGAAGGAAAAAATTCTCCCAATTCTCTTACAGTAGGAGCTTTAATAGTTCTTCTTTGCGATTTCCATACATGGATATACCTTGGTTTTTCATTTAAATTATTATACCAAAAGCTCCATATCTCATCTTCCAATTTACTGTATTTTACACAATAACATAATACCCATTCATTCTTATCTTCTAAGAAAACCCAATACCAACCACCTGTATTTTGAGGATAACCTAATTCCTTCAACTTTTTACATAATTCTAAAGAAGGAACTTCCAATTCTGGCTTAAACATTTTAACCTCCCTTTAAAGTTTATTTTCAGGATTCTCATAAAGTAAAAATAACATTCTACCTTGATCTTCTAAAGCTTCTTTACAAGCTTGCAAAATTCCTACCTTTTCTTCTGCTTCTAAAACTTTCTTAGAAGCTTCGATATATTCTTCATCTGTATAAATTAAACTTTTTACTCCTTCTTCTGTAATCTTCAATCCTTTCTCTATTGCATCTTGTTTGTATTTTCTATACAATCTATAATAAGTTTCTTTCTGTTGTAGTTTCAACTCTGCTAATTTGGAACGCATTCTTTCAAGAGCTAATGCATATCTTGCTTTTCTTGAAGGATAATCTCTTATCAAATCATCCAAATTGAATTCTCCTAATCTAACCGACTCTATGAACTCTTGATATTGTTCTAAAAAAGTATCTAATACTTTCTCATCAAACTTTCCATTAGTCATCATTACCTCCTTTTTCTTTTTGAAACTTTGTTAGTATAGCTTCAACATAAGAATTATGATACTTGCAAAGTTGTTCTAAATCAAATTTAATCATTAGCAATAACTGACAAAAATTCTTAACAGTTCTATATAAATCTAATTTTGCACAAGCAGAAACTATTTCATCAATACAATCAAAAACAGTTTCCAAAATAACTTTTTTTGGCAATGCTTTCTTATTTTCTTCATAAACATATAAAATTCTACGAGCAATCTCTTCCAAACTTCTTTTTGCTATAAAATGTTCTTCTTGTAAAATCCAACCAATTAAAAAAGCCCAAGCCTTTACTAATCTATCTTTTACTTCTAAAAGATTTTCATCATTAATTCCTTTATATAGAAGCAAAACAATTTCTGAAACTGTTCCATAAACTATTCTATTCCAAAAAGGATTTTCATTCTTTTTCCAATCATAATCACTGAAAAGCAAATTATTGAATTTCATTTGATTAAGAAAAGATTTTTGTAACAATTCTAAATAATTTTCTTTCATTTCTACTGCCCTTCAAAAAACTTTTTTAATCCTTCATATTCTTCTTTTGTTATCATCTTACTGGAATAATCAATCCACTTATTAAGTTTATCATCCCAAAATTCTTTTGTTATAAGAGCAGTTCCTTCATCTAATTGAGTAATTTTAATTCTATAATCATCTTCTTTACTTATAACAATTTCTTTCATTCTTGCTTTCCTTCAAATAATTTCTTTAAAGCTTCATATTCTTCTCTAAGAATTATCTTGCTATTGAAAAATGTGCAAAAACTATTTTCTGATTGCCAAAATTCTTCTACTATCTGAACCATATTTTCATTTATTTTAACTGCATAAATTCTTGAATTTTGACTTTGTGATATTAAAATCTTTTCCATTTTCTTATTATTATATCATAAAGCCGAAATTTGTCAAGATTAAGTTTTATTTCTTTTCTTATAAAATTCACAATCTTTGCAATTTTCTTCAGAATGAATATACCCAAATACTAAAGCCCAACATCCCATCAATCCTTCCAGAGCATTTGGATAAAAACACCAATCTGGTTGCTTAAACTTTTTCATAAATTCTCCAATAGTAATCTTTTCTTCTTGAACAAATTTCTCTTGCTCTTCTTTGCTCAATTCATGCCAATACTTTCTACTTTTCATTTTTTCAATCTCTCAAAGTTTCTTTTAATATTATCAAAGTTACCTTTATTAACATCAACAATTAAACATCCATTATCATACAAACATTTTCCATTTCTCCAGAAAGGGCATTCCTTTTCACTACAATGATTTATCGTTTCTTCTTTGTATTTTTCTTTTACATCTTTTATCCATTCCTTTACTGCTATCCATAATTCTTCCCAATCCTTCTCACTAATTCTCTTAAATTCTTCTTTCGTAAAAAACTTTTTCATTACTTCTTTTAAAGACTTTATAGATTTAATTCCTTTTAATTCTTTAAAGGTCAATGAGGGTAACTTTTCAGCTCCAGCATACCATATTGCCAACAACTCATCATCAGCCTTCAAAGCATTACTTGATTTCCAAAAGACATACCAATTTGAATGCAACCATCTCAAATAAGACATTCTAACCTCCTTTAAATAAACCTTCTTGGCTTATTTTCCTATTTTCCACTTTCTTTCTATCCTTTTTCTCTTTTAATCTTCTTTTCCATTCTTTATTTAACAACTTTAACCCATCACCACAAACCCAAACCCAAAAAGCTCCAAACAAAGCCATAGAAATGCAAACATAAATACTTACTGGATCAAGTTTCCTATAAATAGCAGTATTAATATTTCCTTGAATATGCAGATTATTTCCATTCCAAGTACATTTACAGTTTCCAACTTTTTCAAGCCAATCTGATATATCTTTTCCATCTATAAATTCAAAAGTTCTTTCTATTATGGTTTCAGTAATCAAACTCATAATTTCTTCTTATTATTATATCACAAAATAAATTTTAATCAAGTTTACTTCTTAAACTTATTATACAAATATAAAATAAACTTTTCATATTGAGAAAAATTCATAAACTTCATAACAGAAGGTTTATTGCTTAAAGGAGATTGCAAAGAAACTTTAGCATTTATAAATAGCAATCTTCCATAATAATATCTCCAGTATGCATTTACTATTATTCTGATACCATGTTTCAAGTAAAAGATATATTCATTTCCTAATTTTTCCCATTTCTTTGCAATTCTTCCCAAAGTATTTCTTAACAATCTACTTTTTATCTTTAATAAATCAAACTTATCTTTGAACTTTTGTTTCAATCCAATTGAACGGATAAACATTTTCACCTTCTTAATCCCCTGCTTCCAGCCCCACTCTTTGAAAAAGGAAATTGCTTCAAAGCTTTTCTGAGATTTCTTTACCATATAGCCAATATTGATACCTTCCAAATTCTTTATATGAATATAACCATATTTGAAATCTTTAGTAAAGAAACTTTTCATTCCCAAATTTTCAAAATGTATGTATTTATTGCTTGCAATATAGATATGCCAATGAATTACTTGTCTCTGCTGAAATTCTGCATAAGTGAAATATTCATACTGAATATTTCTGTAATGGTAGTCAAGATAATCTCTTAAGTGTTTAATAAAACCTGAAATTCCACCAATTTCTCTTATGAAATCTGCATAGCTATCCCAGTCATTAAAACTGAGTGTGATTAATTTTACTTTCCAGCCTTTTCTTTTTAAGTATTTGAATAATCTGGCACTGATGGCAATATTATCAATAACTCTTTTTCTACATAATTCAGCATAATTAATCTCAACCAGATTTTCTTTTCTATCTAATCTTTCTCTTTCTTTTGCAATGCTATCAAACATCAATGAGTAATTTACCTTCTTCCAAATAAAGAATATTTTACAGAAAGGTAAGCATCAATATAACATCTTGCAATCAGTTTATCCTCATCACTATTTGCCAATTTAAGCTTATTCCTCCAATGATCTATTGCCCAATCCAAATACTTCTCTACATTTTCTCTATCAAACTTAACCAATTGACCTTTTTTATATGGCACAACTTCAAAAGGAAACTTAAATGATTTCATTGCTTTACCTCTTTCTTTTTTATTCTCACACCTTTTCTATTTAACTTCCTTTAAATAAACAACTAAGTATTCCAAATATTGTAGCTAAAACAAAACATATTCCAGATCCAATAAAAGCTTTTCTTATTACTTGGTCAAGTATCTCACTTTCCTTTTCAAATGCAAAGGGAACTGTAACAAATGATATAATAAATAAAATAACTGCAATAACTGAAAAAAGGTTAGCTAAAAACTCCATATTTGCTCCTTCTCTTATTCCATCATATATTCTAAAATCACTTTCAAAAATTCTTTAGTTTGTTTTTCCTTTTTGCAATCTTACTAAATACTTTCTTCCAAGCAGCTTTGTAAGAGCAGTTACTTTTGTAGTTAAAGACATAGAAAACAAATCACCTCCTTCTAAGTTTTTTACTAATTTGAAGATGAATTTTTTGAATATCTTCTTCTGTTTTCTTCACTTCCTTATAGAGTTCACTTGAATCCATTCCCTCTAACTTCATCCAATAAGCAACTCTATTACACAACATTTTTATCTCATATAACCACTTTAAAAAAGGTTCATATAACGAATCAAATACTTCCTTTGGTAAATATTTTGAATATAATTGAATAAGATCAAACCTCGCATTTATAAGCTCATAATTTGATATAAGATAGCTTCTTCTAATCTCAAGTTTAGCTCCTACTTCTGTTCCTTCTGGAACTTTAGAAACTACTATCTTAATGCTATCTAAAATGTTTTCAAGACAATTTAAAACTTCTTTTGCAGTATTAGAAGCCATTTTATACCTCCTTTAGTTATAAAACTTTTCAATATTTTTATAGTAACAATATTGAGATAAACAAATTGAATTCATTTTTTCAAAAAGAACATTTAGAAACTTATTAAAATCTTCCAAAGATTTATTCTCATCTTTTGCATATATAATCAAATTTCTTTCAATAATTTCTATTACTTCAGAACTTTTCTTATCAAAATCGCAAACCAATACAAAAAGAACTGATAAAACATTTCCGCTCAATAATTTTATTATCCCTTTTATTACTGTAAAAATAAGAGTAGAAAGAATTCTTAACTTTCTATCTATTTCATTTAAAGAATAAAATTCTTCAGGCTTAAGTATTGCTTCAGAAAATTCCTTACTTGTAATTCCTATTGCTTGCCAGAAATCATTAGCATTATGATCAAATGGTAAAGTCTTGATTTGAGCTACTTGTTGCTGTTGTATCATTTTTAGATCTCCTTTCCCTTTTTTCTTTCCATCTATAATAACAAATCAAAAATACTATAGTTCCTACCAAAATAAAGCACTCCAAAGAGCAAAAGATATTTCCATATATTTTATCAAAACCAATTTTCATTCCAATCAAAGTAAATACAATAAAGCAAAATGTTGCATTCAGCCAAACTGCACTCTGATAAATAAGACTTATATCCTTTGCTGTTTTTCTTTTAAGAAGCAATCTTATTTGAGCTATTGCAAAGCTTCCTGTTATGATTGATAAGATTGTAATAATGCTTTGCAAATAAGGTAGTATTTCCATTCATTTTCTCCTATTGTTTAGAATGTTAAATTTCATTACCTCCTTCAATATCCTCTTCCACTTCTTTCAATACTTCTTTATCTTCTGGAAATCCATACAAATAAAAATCTTGGAATTCACCATCACTTCCTAATAAACCTAATCGATGTCCATCATGCTTTCGTAAAAAGAGCCATGCTTTTAAGGCTTCTTCTTTTTCAAGCCCTAAGTATATCTTACCCAAATAAACTGATACTTTGCAATCATAACATATCAACTTATACTCACACCCCATTTCAACTTCTCCAACTTAATTCATTATAAACTATTGAATTATTGTCTCTTCTGCTTTTTGAGTTAAAACATTGATAAGGAAATCCAAATCTTCCCTTAAAAGAAGAACTTGAACATATTGATTAGAAATCCAACAATC
>Ga0190310_1000489_pt1 | contig 13282 bp, 13 predicted proteins | sample 48700778_MG_FD_165059 | JGI IMG/M metagenome (GOLD analysis project Ga0190310, IMG submission 165059) | Hydrothermal vent sediment bacterial communities from Southern Trench, Guaymas Basin, Mexico - 4870-07-7-8_MG | ecosystem: Environmental > Aquatic > Marine > Hydrothermal vents > Sediment ... | reverse complement strand
GGTAAATGGCATGGTGGTCCAGACGAGAAGGAACTCGCCAGGCCTATCCCTTAGCCTCAGCTTGAAGAAGACACTTGGGTCCTCCACGACCTCGTAGCCTAGGCCGACCTCAGCATGGCTTAGGCTGGTCTGGCAGTAGGGGCAGTAGGCGACCACGTAGTAGTCCTCGCCGAGCAGCCCCCTCTCCCAGGCACGCTTCAGGTAGGCCCACTCACGCTCAATGTACTCGTCCTTGTACGTCCAGTATGCCTTATCGTGGTTCATGAACACGCCAAGCAGCCTATCTGCCTTCAGCCATTCTGGGTAGTATCGGAATAGCGTTTTCTTGCACTCCTCAACGAACTTCTCCATGCCCACCTCAGCGAGCAGCTGCCTCTTCCCCCCTCTAACGCCGAGCAGCTTCTCGGCCTCAAGCTCAACTGGTAGGCCCTGGCAATCCCAGCCAGCCCAGAAGGGCATGTAGTAGCCCTTCATGCTTAGGTAGCGGTAGTAGAGGTCCTTTATGGTCCTCCCACGTGCGTGGCCTACGTGTGGAACGCCATTTAGGGTCGGTGGCCCCTCTACGAAGCCAGCTATGGCCACGTGCTCCCTGGCCCTAAGGGCCTCAAGCTTCTCCCTTATGCGGTTCTCCTCCCAAAAGGCCCTTACCTCTTCCTCAATCCTCCTTGGCTCATAATCTAGGCTGGTCCAATCCTCATACGCATGCCTAGTGCTCTGAGGGGATTTTACGGCCACCTCTCACCTAGGACACCACACGGGCCTAACTGGGGGTGAATATAAGCCTTGATTAGAAGAGGATGGGCAGCGGTATTATGCATAGCACGAATATCAGCACTGGCAGGATGAGGGCTGCCTTCCTCGCTGGGGAGAGTTCCGATACATCATCTAGGGGGCCTGGGTGCTTCTGGAAGGCCATGAGCAAGGCCAGTATGGCCATGAGCACGTAGGCACCACCGTATGGCGGTAGGAGGCTTATCACTAAGAGGGCTATGGAGGCAGCTATGCCTAGGTTCCTCTGTGCATCTGGCCCCAAGACGCACCTAGCTATGTGGCCACCATCAAGGGAGCCAGCTGGTATGAGGTTGAGCATGGTAATCACCATGCCAGTCCAGCCTGCGAAGGCAACTGGGTGTAGAAGCGTTGAGGCCCCCTCTGGCTGGGGGCCAAGCACGAGCCTGATGACGAGGGCGTAAGCGAAGATGTAGGGCAGCCTCACGGCACCTGGTATTGGGCCTACGGTTACCTTGCAGAGGGGCAGCCCTACGAGCGTTATGGCCACGGAGGCCACGAAGCCAGCTAGTGGGCCAGCTACACCAATATCAAATAGGGCATCCTTGTTTGGAGCTGGGGACCTCTGCCTTATGAAGGCACCAAATGTCCCAAATGGCGTTAGGGGCGGTGGGGCAGGTATGAAGTACGGCAGAGATACGCTCACGCCGTGTAGGCGGGCTACTATCCAGTGCCCCATCTCATGTGTAGCCAGTATGGCCATCATGGAGCCGAGGAACATAAGTGCCCCTAAGAATGGCCCCTCTGGCCAGCCAGATGAGAGGAGCCAGCCAGTAGCGAATATGCTAGCAACTGTGGCGAGGAAGAGCAGGAGGGGCACCACGCTCGTAGTAGGCCTGCCGAGCCTAAATGGTATTACCCTAAGCACGAGCCCCTCCCTTGCCTTCCTCATCACTGGCAGGAGGCCGTGGGGGCTTAGGGTAGCTATCAAGCGCTCAAACGCTGCCTTCTGGTCGGTAGGGGGCTCTACCAAGAAGGATAGCACATCCTGGTACATGCTGACCTCAAGTATCCTGAACCCAGCGCTCACTATGGCCCTCTCAACTAGCCTAAATCGCTCGTGCTCATCCAGCACACCTGATGCCATTTTTCCACCACATCGCTATTAAAGGCTAGCCGATAATAAGGCTTGGTGGGAGGCAGCTGGCTTGATAACCATAAGTGAGGGAGTAAGGACATCCTTCCCAACCCTTAGGTTAGCTATCGTGCTCATATCTGGCGTTAAGGTCGCTCGCTCAAGGGACCCAGAGCTCCAGGCCCTAATTGAAGATGCCATTCGGTGGGCTAGATCTAGCTTCCAGCTAGCTACCCTAAAGGATGTCCCGATAATCAGGGCCTACAGGGACTTCTTCTGGCGCCTAGGCATAGATCCAACTAAGGAGCGCCCTTCAGCAGAGGCCCTCCTCAGGCGTGTGCTATCTGGGAAGCCCTTCCCAGCTATAAGCAACCTAGTTGATGCCTACAACCTAGCCTCGCTCCGCACCTGCGTGCCAATAGCCACCTTTGATATAGATGCCATAGTTGGCCAGGCAGCGGAGCTGAGGTTCGCAAGGCGTGGGGAGCGGTTCCTCGGCATAGGGATGCCTAGGCCACTTATCCTAAGCGGTAGGGAGCTCGTGATAGCTGATGCTGAGGGGCCAATAGCCATATACCCGTATAGGGATGCAGATAGGACGAGGGTAACAGAGCGGACGAGGAGGGCACTTGTAGTAGCTTGTGGGGCGCCAGGCATCAGCGAGCATAGGCTAGTGGAGGCTGCTGAGCTAGCTGCAGATTACATAACGAGGTTCTGCGGTGGGGAGAGAGGGGAGGTAAAGGTCATCCGATGAGGAAGGCTTAGGATAGCCCTTATTTCCCAGCATCCCCAAGGGACTGGCCACGCCAGCTACCAGTTAGCCTTATGCCAGCAATCCTAGCGAAGGTAGGCATGGCCCTTACTATCTCCTCAAAGCTATAAGGGCCTCTTGGACCTTGTATTAGCACTATATCGCCTCTGCCTGGCTCCTTCTCAATGATAATGAAGATAACTACACCTGGCCTAGCAAGGCTAGTAGCTACAATCACATTCTTCCTCGCCCCCACAACGTAGAATTTTGCCTCCCTAAGCCTCCTAGCTACATCGCTTAGGTCGGCAGCCGTTTTCAGCTCCCATGAGTATAGCAAGACGTGCTTCAGGGGCGATATAGGCCCCCTGCTGGCCTCGCTAGTGCTCATGGCCTTTCCTCTGTCCTCACCCTGCTCTCATTATCTACCTTCTCAATCCTTATCACGTGGTCGGCCCTCTCGGCAAATGCCTCGCTATGCGATACGGCTATTATCTGCCCAACCCCCCTCAAGCGGGAGATGGCATCTGCTAGCCTATCAATTGACAGGTCCTCACGGCCAAGGCTCTCGGTTGGCTCATCAAGTAGGAGCAGGTCTAGGCCATGCCCAGTCCTGTACTGCATTATCAGGTGCCCCATGCCGATCCTGTAGGCTAGGGCAAGCAGCGTCCTCTCGCCACCAGAGAGGTGGGCCACGCTTCTCTCTCGGCCACCGACTTTAATTACTGGCGTGTAGTCCTGCCCGATTTCCACTACCATTCCAGCACCCTCTGGGCCAGATATCTCATCTAGCGTCCTCTGGATGTAAAAGCGTGCTAACCTTATGACCTCTGACCTAAGATGAGGCCTAACTGCCTTGTAGGCCGACCTCAAGAGCTTGATAAGCTCTAGCACCTTGCTTACCTTCTCCATCTTAGCCCTCTTCTCCTCAACTGCCTTCAGCCTGCGCTCAAGATCGGCTATCTGCTCCTTCAGCATGCTCCTCCTTACCTCAAGCTCCCTCATGCGGGCCTCAACCTCAGAGAGGTGCTTCCTAGCTCCCTCAAGCGCCTCCCTTGCCTCTTCAATCTCCTCATCGCTTGGCCCCACTAGCTCGGCCTCAAGGGCATCTAGCTCAACCTTCAGCATCTCAAGCCTCATCTTAGCTCTATCAAGCTCCTTCTCAATGAGCTCAAGCCCTTCTTCCTCATCCTTAAGCCTAGCCTCAAGCTCTGATTTCCTAGCCTCAACTAGCCTTAGGCCACTGATTGCCTCCTCAAGCCCTGAGCTACGCTCCTCAAGCTCAGAGAGCTCTGAGCGGTAGTCGTCTAGCTTATGCCTCATCTCAACTATCTCCCTCTTCAGCTTAGATGTCATCTTACGCCTGTATTCTTCATCTATGAAGCGTAGGCAAGTTGGACAGCGGGCCTCCCTTGATATTACGCTCAAGCTCTCCTCATGCCCCCTTATGGCCTGCTCCAGGCCCACTACCTCCCTCCTCAGCTCCTCAATCCTATCCCTCCACTCCTCAAGCAGCCCCTCGGCCTCCTCAATGGAGGCACCAGCCCCAAGGCCAGAGAGGGCTAGGGTGCTCCTAAGCTTCATCTCCCTGGCCACTAGCTCCTTAAGCTGCTTTTCAAGCCTCTCCTTGGCCTCCTTCCTACGCTCAAGCTCAGCTGCTAAGCGCTTTACTTCCCTCTCAACTTCCCTCTGTGATGTAAGGAGCTCTACCTTCTTCCTCAGGAGCTCCTCCTGCTTCTTCCTAGCCTCCTCAAGGGCCTTTAGATTTGCTAATGCTTCCTCAACTGCCTTAGTAGCATCTTCATGCTCTCGCCTTAGCTCCTCAAGCTCAACTGCCATGCTGGCAAGCTCCTTAACTAGCTTAGCATGCTTTTCCTCAAGGGATCGGGCCATAACTAGATCTGTATCCGTGCGGTAGGCCTCTAGCATGCCCTTATACGTACGCTCAATAGAGCCAAGTCGCCTTCTAGCTTCCTCAAACTCCTCAAGGCCAAGGAGCTTATCTATCTTCTTCTGCCTCTCAGATGGCTTCATATCTAAAATTTCCTTCAGCTTCTCCTGTCTAATCCATATTACCTCCCTAAATACCTCGCTATCTAGGCCAAGCTCCTTCTTCAGCTGCTCCTTAACAGATGAAACCCTTCGCTCAGCTATTAAGTTGCCATCCTTGTAGAGCTCCAACTGGCTGGGGTTCTGCTCTATGCCAGTGCCCGTCCTCCTCAGGCCCCTCACGAGCCTGTAGTTTGAGCCAGCATGTGAGAACGCTAGGACCACCCTGCCCTCACTTGTCCCCTCCCTGAGCAGGTAGGCATAGCTACGGCCCAGTGGCTCACCAAAGAGGGCGAAGTCTATGGCGTATAGCACGCTCGTCTTGCCAGCACCAAGGCCACCTATGAGGCAGTTAAAACCGTCCTTGAACTCTATGTATGTTTCCTTATGCGACCTTATGTTCTTAAGCCAGATCGCCTTAATCTTCATGCGCTAACCCCTCCAGCAAGGCCATGGCTTGCTTTTCATCGCCAGCTAGGAGGGGCTCTATAAGCTCTATGGCTGCCTCAGCTAGCTTCTCTGGCTCCTCCACGCCCTTGCCCTTGAATATCTCAACTAGGTGCCTATAAGCCCTCTTTCTTATATCCTCTCTTTCGCTCGGCATGGTCAGCTCAGGTAGCTCAGCCTCATAGGCCCTCAAAACTGGCCTAACTGCTAGGGCTAGGCTAGCTGCTGACCTTATGGCCGTGAGGTCTACCTCGCTTAGCGAGGCACCTGGTGGTAGCTCGCCAGTTATGATGGGTATCAGCACGGCCTCCCTCTCGTCCATGGCCCTTATGCGATCGGCTAGCAGCTCTGTTGCCTTCGGTGGGCTTAGGCCAGTTATGTCTTCCTCAAAGACTACGAACTTTCTAACGCCCTCTAGCCCTATACGCTCAACTTCTACATGCTTATCGGTTGAAACGTGGATTAGGTAGAAGCCCTTATCGTAGTCTGCCTCCCTGTAGTTCACCGTTTCGGTGGAGCCACTGTAGGCTAGGTAGCCTTGGCCAGGTAGGCCAAGCTCCAATAGCCTAACTAGGCATGGCCTATGGATGTGGCCACCAGCGTAGTAATCAAAGCCAGGTGGGAGGGCCTTGGGGCTCACGCCCCTGATATGCCTAGGCACCCCGAGGGCCTCGTGGCTCACGGCCATGTGGAAGGCCATCACGTTGAACTTGCTTGGATCTGGCCTAGGTGGGAACTCACGCACGTAATCGCTTAGCACGGCCTCCTTAGAGCGACCCCTTAGGTAGCCAACCCCATAGATGTAGTAGGCATCGCCCTCATAGCACGAGCCAGGTCGGCTTGGCAGGTGGATTAGGAGGCCAGCCCTATCCAGGGGCCTCAGGATCGTGCCAGTAACGGAGTTTGGAGCTGAGTCGTGTGAGCCATCTACGGCCAGCACGGGAATGCCCGCTGATTTAAGTCGGCAGAGCTGCTCTATGGCGAACTCAAGGGTCATATTTGATGGCCTAGGATGGTGGAATAGGTCCCCGCAGATGAGGATGAAATCTGGCTTTATCTCAATTAGCTTATCAACTGCCTCCCTAAAGGCATTATTGAAGTCCTGGAGCCTAGCCTCAAGGCCATACTGCATATACCCTAGGTGGATATCGGCTATGTGGGCGAAATCCAGGGGCCTCTTCATCCCATTCCACAGCCTGCTTGGGGCCAATATAAGGCTTTGAGGCCAGCTTGTAGCAAGGTAGGGGGCCTGAGCGAAAGTAGCACGTAGCTAAGTAGCTTTTACCTGCTGCATTTGGCCTACTAGGGCCTTTACTAGCTCATCCCTTAGCTCTGGCCTCTTAAGGCATAGGTAGGTGGCTTCAACATCTAAACTAGGCCCTTGGCCAGATAGATCTAGCACGATAAGCCTATCGCCATCTGGGCCAGAGAGGCCGATCAGGAATGAGGGGAAGTAAATAGGGCCATCCTGTCCACAGGGATCAAGGGCCTCAAGCTCAGCTCCCTCATCTAAGCCAAGCCTCACGTTGAACTCTCTAACGAAGCCCTCAACACGGGCGTAGAGATCTGAGTAGGCCCTCTCAGCCATCATGGCCTGTATGGAGGGCACTGGGATGAAGAGCGAGAGGATCCTGTACTGTGGCAGCGTCATCTTCCTCCTAGCATCGGCAAGGGCAGCCCCAGCCTTTGACCTAAAGCCCTCAACCTCAGCCCTTACCTCAGCGAGCTTCCTAAGCACATCTAGGCCCCTTACCCTTGGCCTAATGGCCCTAATGCCCTCGCTTAGCTCAGAGGCTCTCGTGGCCTCTCCTACGTAATCTGGCCTTAAGCAGAGCGTGAGCTCCCTAAGATCGTCTGTTGAGCTTGCCAGCACTAGGTTGATGGCCGTCTTGCCAGTGCCCTCCTCCCCACTAGCCAGCCTGTATTTGAACTCAACTATATCGTAGGGCATGTACAATAGGCCCTTAAATACTGGCTCCTCCACGGGCTTCTTCCTAATTAGCCCCTTCTTCTTCAGCAGGGGTCTTAGGAGCTCCTCTAGCTCCTCCTCCGTTGGCTCAAGCCCCCTCACACCCAGGCAGGGAGAGCTCAAGGCAGTATCGCCACCTTTAAGTCCTTCTTCTCCTTTATAAGGCTCTCCAGGACGCTTGGCAGCTCCTTAAGTGGCCTACGGCTCGTTATCAAGGGCCTAACACGGATTAAGCCAGATGCTATCATGGATAGTGCTACCTCAAAATCCCTTGGCGTTGCGTGGAAGGCCCCTAGGATCTTCAGCTCACCGTAGTGAAGCTTCTCAGTGCTTACCCTTATGCTCGTGCCTGGCGGGCAGCCACCGAACTCAAGCACCGTCCCTCCCCTCCTCACCAGCTCAAGGGCTTGCTCCCACGTAGCAGGTAGGCCAACGGCTTCAATAACTACATCGGCACCTAGTCCATCCGTTTCAGCCTTAACGACCTCGCTTAGGCTTTCCTCCCTTACATTAACTGTTACATCTGCTCCAACGGAGCGGGCTACCTTAAGCCTCTCATCTATCATGTCCCCTATGATGACCTTAACAGCGCCCATGTGCTTAGCCACCTGAGCGTGTAGTATGCCTATTGGGCCAGAGCCGATTATGGTTACTACATCACCTGGCCTTATGCCAGCAACCTTAGCGCCATGCAGCACGCAGGCAAGTGGCTCTGCTACAGCTGCCTCCTCAAAGGGGAGGCCCTCTGGCACCTTCTGGGCATTTACCTTCAGCATGTGGGCAGGCACCTTGATGTACTCCGCAAAGGCACCCCAGAGCCATAGCCTATTCTCGCATAGGCTCTCCTGGCCACGCCTACAGAAACGGCATGTTAAGCATGGGGCAGAGTTCCCAGCCCTAATCCTATCGCCAGGCTCCCAGCCCTCAACGCCAGGGCCAACCTCCACGACCTCCCCAGCCCACTCATGGCCAAATGGGCTTGGCAGCTTTACCACGCTGCTCACGTAGGGCCTAGTGAACATCTTGAGATCTGTCCCACAAGTCGTAGCTGCCCTCACACGGGCCACGAGCTCCCCAGGGCCAGGCTCTGGTATTGGGCGCTCCTCAAGCCTTAGCTGGCCAGGGCCATAGAGGATGGCCACGAGCATCTTCCCTGCTCCAGCCAATTCCCACCGCCTCATTAGTTGGCTGAGCCCAAGCTAGCTTAAGCATTACAGGCCCCAGCCTGAGGCAGGCCAAGGCCACCGAGGGCATGAAGAGGGCAGGCCTAGGTGGCCCCCAGGACCACGACCTTAAGGCATTCCTTGCTCTCCTTGGCCAGCCTAAAGGCATCGGATATCTGGCTGAGCTTGAACCTATGTGTTATCAGCTTCCCAAGCACCTCCCTATGGGCCATTAGGATCTCAAGGGCATCCCTCGTTTCAACGTGGGTAGTTGAGTACGATGCCATTATGGTAATCTCATTGAAGAACACCTCGTTTGGCCTTATAGGCCACTTAACCTCTGGCGATGTTGGAGCAAAGATCATCAGCTTCCCACCACGCCTCAGGGCCTCAGCACCTGCCTCTATGGCCTTCAGCGAGGGGGCTGTTATGAAGACGATATCAGCCCCAAGCCCATCCGTCTCAGCCCTAACGGCCTCACCTAGGCTCTCCTCAGCAGCATTGATAGCTAGATCCACTCCAAGCTCCCTTGCTGCCCTAAGCCTGTATGGGACTAGATCCGATACGGCTACCAGCGTGGCACCAGAGAGCCTTGAGAGGAAGGCGATCATGAGGCCAGATGGGCCTGCACCAACGATGGCTACCCTATCGCCAAGGCCAACCCCTGCCTTCCTAACGGCCCTAAGGCAGCAGGCAAGTGGCTCTATTAGCGTCCCTTCCTCGTAGGATAGGCCATCTGGGAGCTTAAACGTATCTATGGCTAGGTTTGGCTCAGGGACCCTGAAGAACTCAGCAAAACCACCTGGATCTAAATGCGTTTCCCTGAAGCGGGGGCAGAGGGAGAACTGCCCTCGCCTGCAGAAGCGACAGGTCATGCAGGCAACGTGGTGGTGTGCGAAAACACGATCCCCCTCTGAGAAGCCCTTTACTTCAGGCCCTACTTCCACGACCAGGCCAGTGGGCTCATGGCCAAGTGGGAGGGGCGCCCTCGGCACGAGGTACCAATCCATGAGGTCAGAGCCACAGATGCCACAGGCACGCATCTCCACTAGGATGTCCCTTGGCCCCACCTTGGGCTTAGGTCGCTCCTCAAGCCTTACATCGTCAGGGCCATAGTAGATAGCTACCTTCACCCTGCTCACCAAGCTGCATGGGCAGCTGGGCCTTAAGCCCTATGGGCTAGGCAGGAGGTCCTACCAGCCTTTTAAAACTAGGCCAGCCTCGGCCATCGGTGGGCTAAATTGAGCATAACGAGGAGCCATGCCCTGATAGTGGCAACTGCTACCTGCATGAGCTTCATACTAATCCACGCTCAAGCCCTAAGGGCGCTTGGCGTATCTAGCTTTGAGCAGGTGCTGCTGAGGCTAGCCCTATCACTTCCCTTGCTGCTCCTAGCATTTAGGGGGGCAAGGCTTTGGGATGTGAGGAGGGAAGATACGGGACTCTTCTCCCTCTTAGGCTTCATATTTGCTTCCTTCTTGCTATCAGCCATATCGGCTATAGCCCTTGGCCTCCCAATACCCGTAGCAGTAGCCCTCGTTTACACGCAGCCTATTTTCACAGCTATAATATCTACCTTAAGGGGGCATGAGGAGCTAAGCCCCCTTGGCATCCTAGCCATAGCCCTTGGCGTCCTAGGTGCCTTCCTAGCTACTGGCCTAACGCTTGAGGACCTACTTGCGCTTAGGATTAGCCTTGGCCTTGCCTTCGGCTTCCTATCTGGCTTCCTCTACGCAGCCTACCTAGCGGTGAAGAGGGAGGCAAGAGGGCGTGGCTATGGGCCAGAGCAAATAACCTGCCTTACCTTTGCCCTAGCACTGCCCATGCTGCTGGCGATTTACGTGCCGTTTTCACTAGCCTTCCCAGACCCAAGGCTAGTGGCCCTGGTCGTCCCGAATGCCCCTCAGCTAGCCCTGCTGGCCTCCTTCGCCATAGTCAGCACGGCCATGCCCTACACGCTCCTCAACGCCGTAGAGCCAGGCCATGTCTCACCGCTTGCCGAGGGCCTTCTCCTCCTGCTGGACCCAGCTCTCCACGTCCTCTGGGCCTACCTGTTCTTCGGCCAGGCTGTGGGCACTTGGCAGTACGTGGGCGTGGCCTTGATAATAATGGCATCTGCCCTCTTCACGACCATAAGGGCCAGGGGTAAGGCTTAAAGGCACCTCAGGCCCTTTGCGATGGGGGAGGAAAAGTGGAAGGTGGGCATTTTAACCCAGCCTAAGGCCCCCCTGGTCTACGTGCGTGATATCCTATCTGGCTCTATACCCATTGGCGAGAGCGTTAGGATCAGGGGATGGCTCTCAAATAAGCGCTCAAGCGGCGGCATAGCCTTCCTCATAATGAGGGATGGAACTGGCTGGCTTCAGTGCACGGCCAAGAGGGACCTACTGGGCAGGGATGCCCTTGATGAGCTAACTAGCCTGCCGATTGAGAGCGTTCTTGAGCTTGAGGGAGAGGTAAGGCAGGACAAGCGAGCGCCAGGTGGCTACGAGCTGGCCATAAGGGCCTACCGTGTGATAAGCGTAGCTGAGCCCGACTTCCCCATAGCCAAGAAGTACCACGGCCCCGACTTCCTCCTAGAGAACAGGCACCTATGGATAAGGAGCAAGAAGATGTGGTGCGTCCTAATGGTCCGTGCTAAGCTGCTTAAGGCAGCTAGGGAGTGGCTAGATGGGCATGGCTACGTAGAGGTACAGGCACCCACGCTAACCGCCTCGGCCTGCGAGGGAGGGGCAACCCTATTCCCAGTTGATTACTTCGGCCGAAGGGCATACCTAACGCAGAGCTGGCAGCTTTATGGCGAGGCCTTTGTAGCTAGCGTTGGCAAGTGCTATACGATAGCACCATCGTTTAGGGCTGAGAAGTCAAGGACGAGGAGGCACCTAACTGAGTACTGGCACCTTGAGGTAGAGATACCATTCTGTGGCCTTAAGGAGCTCCTTGAGGTTGAAGAGCAGCTCATAACGCATATCTGCCATAGGCTCTCAGAGTGGGCCAGCGAGGAGCTAAGGGCACTTGGCCGTGAGCCAGATTACCTAGCCAAAATTGAGCCCCCATTCCCACGGCTAACGTACGATGAGGCCGTGGAGCTTCTCCAGGCCAAGGGAGTAAATATAAGCTGGGGTGAGGACCTAGCCTGGACGCACGAGAAGATCCTATCGGAGGCCTTTGAGGTGCCATTCTTCATAACGCACTTCCCAAGGAGCGCAAAGGCATTCTACCATAAGCCAGACCCAAGTAGGCCAGAGGTAACGCTCTCAGCTGACCTACTGGCCCCAGAGGGCTACGGTGAGATAACTGGTGGTGGTGAGCGCATAGAGGACTACGAGTTCCTCCTAGCTAGGATAAGGGAGGAGGGCCTAGATCCAGAGGACTACAAGTGGTACCTAGACCTAAGGCGCTACGGCAGCGTCCAACACGCAGGCTTTGGCCTAGGCGTAGAGCGCATGGTCATGTGGGTCTGCCGCCTAGAGCACATAAGGGATGCCATAGCCTTCCCAAGGCTAGTGAGGCGCAGGCCGTACCCATAGCTAGGGCCAGGGGGCCAGTAGGACATAGATAAGCATTTATAGGCTGATGCCAGGGGCCATAATAGGGCCCCGGTGGTGTAGGCCGGAAGCATCCAGGCCTTTCGAGCCTGGGGTCCCGGGTTCAAGTCCCGGCCGGGGCACCAACAATCCACTTTCATTGATCTTATACCGCCAGTGGGACCTTCAGAAGCTGACAACGAGCTTAACGAACCAATTTAACGTGGAAAGACAGGATTCTGAGCCGCCTGCGAAATTCACGATTTCAACTGCTACCGTCTGAAGTGGGTCCTTAGTCGCTCGCTCTCCACTCCGTTCTAGAGCAGCTCAGGACTCACGGCCTTCAGCACGCCCGACATTATTGGTCGGTAGCTCCTCTGACTCGCACTCGCATTCGAACCAGGCCGCCCACATAGAGCTTGAGCCTCCTCATGCCTTACCTCGGCGATTAGCTATCGCCAGCCCCTTTATATCCTGGCCATCCTCAGCTCTATGGGTGGTCGAGTTTGGCCAAGACCAAGGTCGAGTTGGAGCTGCCGGGGGACCTGGCCCTCCTAATCGAGCGGGACCCCCTCGTGCGTAGAGCAGCCGAGAGGCTGTTGGAGAAAGAGCTTGTGGCCAAGCTGAGAACCCTGGCGGTCGCTGATATGCTGTTGAGCCGGAGCGAGCTGACTGAAGAAGATATAGAAAGATTGGATATGAAAATTAAGAGGGGTGTGGTCGAGAGATTGAGCGAGAGAAAGCCGTGGTAGTAGATGCCAATAAGCTCATAGCAGCCTTCCTCAAGAATGGCCTCATACGTCGTATAATCGTCCTCAGCGGCATAAAGCTATACACGATAGAGCAGGTGTTGAAGGAGGTAAATGAGCACAAGGATGAGCTGCTCGTGAAAGCCGGTATAGATGAACGTGTTTATAATCTCATCACTGGAGGACATACTATTGCCCCATATCGCTGTGGTAGAGGGGCGGTGGGTAATGGATGTTGCAGATGAGGCCCGTGAGATTAGCAGGGGCTTTGACCCAGATGATTGGCCAGTTATAGCCCTGGCCTTGAAGCTGGGAGTTCCCATCTGGACGAACGATAAGAAGATAATGGAGGCCTCGAGAAGCACTAGGAAGTTTAGGGCTAAACTACCCATGAGCTCCTTGAGATGTTAGTTGAGCTTTAGAGTCTCGGCTCACGTCTTCCCGATTTCCCCGACATGATGTGGCTGGGAGCATCTCGGCCCTTCGAGCCTGTACCACCTAAGCTTGAAACCTTATAACAGGTCCTCACGAGCCCTGCTCGTGCTGAGGTACGCCTACGTGGCCGTTAGGACGGCCTTAAACAAGCTGAGGAAGCCCGACCCCTGGTATGGGTGTGATTACACCCTCAACCCATATAGTGGATGTGAGTTCTCCTGCCCCTACTGCTACGACCTAGCGGGCAGGTGGGGTGCTAGGTACCGAGCTAGCCTCCCCCTAGATGCCTTCTCTAAGGGAGGGGCCTGGGAGGGAAGGGCTGAGCCCAAGG
>Ga0190310_1000483_pt1 | contig 13326 bp, 14 predicted proteins | sample 48700778_MG_FD_165059 | JGI IMG/M metagenome (GOLD analysis project Ga0190310, IMG submission 165059) | Hydrothermal vent sediment bacterial communities from Southern Trench, Guaymas Basin, Mexico - 4870-07-7-8_MG | ecosystem: Environmental > Aquatic > Marine > Hydrothermal vents > Sediment ... | reverse complement strand
GTGTAATAGCTAGGGTTAAAGCTCATAGTACCATTGAGGAGCTGGCAGAGCACTGCACTATACCCGTGATAAACGGTCTTAGCGATTTGCATCATCCAACACAAGCGTTGACTGACGTCTTCACAATGTTTGAGGTTAAGGGCAAGAGGAAGTTAAAGGTGGCATTTATCGGTGATGGTGGCGTTAATACATGTCATAGCCTAATGATATGTTGCAGCAAGCTTGGATTAGACATGGTAATTGCATGCCCCCCTGAATTTAGACCTAAGGATGAGATATGGAATTTGGCGATGAAGAATTCTGAGGTGAGCGGTTCGCATATCGAGATAGTTGAAGAGCCATTCATAGCAGTTAAGGAGGCTGACGTCATTTATACCGATGTTTTTGTTAGCATGGGATTTGAAGCTGAGAGAGATATTAGATTAAGGAGGTTTCTACCCAAGTATCAGGTTAACAAGGAGCTTGTGGAGAAAGCACCTAGTGACTACATATTTATGCATTGTCTTCCAGCTAAGCGAGGTGAAGAAGTTACCGATGAGGTAATTGATGACGCTGAGCATTCTGTTGTTTGGATGCAATCAGAAAACAAGTTGCATATGGCCAGAGCAATACTCAGCTTGGTAATGTAGAGGGATATAGGGTGATAGAAGGGCGCTTAGCCATAGTATGTTCAAAGACCGATCCAGCAAGCATGAATATTCGAAGTAAGCTTCTAGAAATTCTCGACTTTAAGAAGACAATGGATAAAGTCTGTAATGAAGAAGTCTATAGGTTAGATGATGTCTTTTTAGTGACTATAGATCATGAGACGATATATGCCGATGAGATTGAAAACCTCATAAAAGTTAATGGAGTGATATTCGCATCGCGTCATGCAGCTGAGTCGGGTATGCCAGCATTTTTAGCTCATACACCTGGAAATTGGACTGACCAAGCATTATACGGAGGCAAACCTAGAAGCATATGCATCGCTATGCCTATTCACTTAAAGAAGGCTGTGATGTCTCTCGAGAGACTTCGAATTGAAGAAGGATTTACTGATTGGAAATGCGGATTAGAGGTCACCCATCATGGACCTTACCTCGATGAGACGCCAGCTATGTTCATAGAGCTAGGCAGCACCCCTAAAGAATGGAGTAACGATAAAGCTGCTATGGTTATTGCTCAAGCAATAGCTGAATTATTAGATGTGAAAAATGAAGGAAAAGTTGCTGTTGGTTTTGGAGGACCGCATTACGCTCCTCAATTTAATAGAATAATTCTAAATGAGGATTTGGCGATCTCACACATAATTCCAAAATATGCTTTTCCTCATGTCACAGAAAGAGAGATAATGCTCGCTATTGAGAGGAGCATCGTTAAGCCAGTTATAGCGCTAATAGACTGGAAGGGTCTTAAATCTGATGAGAGGCAGTTGGTGCTCAATGTATGTAGTAAAGCAGGGCTACAAGTCAGGAAAGTCTAATGGCTACAAGTTTTAGTACCAAAAAGAAAAGTTATAATAGAGGTTTTCCAGCTACTGGAGACAACTAAGGTAAAAGGGGTTTCAAGGTTTGGGTATAAAGCAGGCTCTCTGGGACATAGCAAGAATACTGAAGGTAGCGCGAAGACCTGATAGAAGAGAGTTCATGTTGATGTTAAAGGTTTGTAGCCTGGGTCTTGTAGTGCTTGGAGTTTATGGCTTCATAATCTTGTACCTTTCATTCATATTCCTCTTCGGAGCACCTTAGAATGGTGAATTAAAAATGTCAACAGCTGCTAAAGCGAGCTTTTATCTTGTTAGAACAACTATAGGCCAAGAGAGAAGTGTAGCCATGATAGCTGAAGATAGAATTAAGCGAGCTAACATCCCAATTAAGTCGATAGCCGTCATAGAAGGTATGAGAGGTTATATAATAGTTGAAACTGATAGGCCTGATGTAATAGACAAAGCTTTTTATGGTATTAAACATGTAAGAGGAGTTGTTGCTAAGAAAGTTAGCTTTAGTGAGATAGAAAACTTCCTAGTGCCTAGACCATCAATAGAGGGAATAGATGTAGGAGACATCGTAGAGATAGTGGCAGGGCCCTTGAAGGGTCTTAGGGGGACGATAACGAGGGTTGATAAGAGCAAGGAAGAAGTAACGTTAGAACTTCATGAAACTAGCTACCCTCTACCAATAACCGTTCATGGTGATTACGTAAAAGTTGTTGAGAAGGCTAAGAAGGTGAGCTAAACATGACACAGAAAAAGTCTGTGAGATTTATAGTTGAAGGAGGAAGAGCAACGGCAGGCCCACCAATAGGGCCAACCCTTGGGCCAACAGGGCTAAACGTCATGGCTGTTGTCAACAAGATTAACGAGTTAACAAAGGAATTCGCAGGTATGAGAGTGCCTGTAGATGTAATTTACGATCCTGAAACCAAGGAATTCGAAGTAAAAGTTGGAATACCTACAACAGCCGCTTTGCTCTTGAGAGAGGTAAAAGCTGAAAAAGGCTCTCCATCACCTGCAAAGCAGAGGATAGGCAATTTAAGCATAGAGCAAGTAATTAAGATCGCATTAATTAAGAGGCCAGACTTGCTATCAAAAACTCTTAAAGCAGCTGTAAAGGAGATTTTAGGTACGTGTCTTAGCTTGGGTATAACGGTTGAAGATAAAAACCCCAAAGATGTTCAAAAAGAGATAGACAAAGGGCTTTATGACGAGATATTGACGAAGTACGAGGCTGAGTGGCAATGAGCATGTCGTTAAATAACATTGTTGAGGCCCTTAAGGAGGCAAGAAAAAAAGCTAAGAAAAGGAACTTCAAGCAGTCCTTTGAGTTGATAGTAGCCTATGAAGGGCTTAATTTAAAGGATCCAGCCAACAGGATTAATGAGGTTATAGCGCTGCCAAATCCCATTAAAGGCAAGGAAGCAAAAATTTGTGTTTTTGCTGAAGGCGACTTAGCCTTAAAAGCTAAGGAGGCTAAAGCCGATTTAGTCCTTGGAAAAGCAGACATACAGAGGTGTCAGGCTGATAAAAAATATGCGAAGTCACTAGCAAAGACGTACGACTTCTTCTTTGCTCAAGCGGACTTAATGCCGATTATAGGTAGGACTTTAGGCCCATATTTAGGGCCAAGAGGAAAAATGCCTACACCCATAACTCTTGGAGTTGACTTGACAAGCTTGCTTAATAGATATAGAAACTCAATTAGGATAAGGATTAGGAATAATCCTGTTGTTCAATGTCGTGTTGGCATCGAAAGCATGGAAGATGAGAAGATAGCTGAGAACATAAAGGCTGTGCTCGACTTTCTAAGGGAAAGGATAAAGCATCCAGCTAGGATAAGTAGTGCATATGTCAAGTTGACCATGGGGCCACCTGTTAAGCTTGCAATAGGTCGTGGAGGTTAAGAAGAATGGCCTTTCCAATCTTAAAGCCTATTGAGAGGAAGAGGAAGCTGATAAATGAGCTCATAGAAATGATGAGCAAGCATAAGACAATAGCATTAGCCGACATAACAGGGTTACGAGCCTTACAGTTTCAGAGGCTTAGAGGCAAGCTTCGAGAAATAATTCAAATTAAAGTTGCTAAGAATAGCCTCATAAGAAAAGCCATAGAGGAGTTAAAAGAAAAGAGGGGGATAGACTTATCGCCATTAAAAAGCTTTTTAGAGGGTCAAACAGCCGTAGTTGTATCCAACTTAAACCCGTTTGAAGTCTATAATATACTTGAGAAGAATAAAGTCTCGGCTAAGGCCAAACCCGGCGATAGAGCCATCAAGGACATAGTGTTGCCAGCTGGTAATACAGGGCTTACTCCAGGACCTATCTTAAGCTTGTTCAAAAAGTTCAAGGTACCAATTAAAATTGAAGAGGGATCTATACATGTGACTAAGGATACAGTCGTGATAAAAGCTGGCGAAGTAATACCAGCAGAAATAGCTGATCTATTGGGCAAGCTCGGTATAGAGCCTATGGAAGTGGGATTGAGGATTAAGGCAGTATATTCAGAGGGGCTTGTCTATAAGGCTGATGACTTAAAGATAAATGTAGAAGATTATAAGAGAAAACTCGTAGATGCTGCTTCAAGAGCACTTTCACTAGCGGTGAGCTCAGTCTTTATTACGAGTGAGAGCGCTCCTTACATTATAGCTAAAGCTGCCATGGAGGCAAAGAGCTTGGCGATAAATGCATGCTACCCAACTAGCGAAAGCATAAGCTACATCCTAGCTAAGGCTCACGCACAAGCCATGGCATTGAGCAATATAGTGAACATCCAATGAGAGCAAGTAAAAATTTATAAAGGCTCTAGTAAATGCTAACCAGTCAATAATAAAGGGGGTTTCGTGGAGTTGGAGTATGTTTATGCTGCTTTGCTACTTCATCAAGCTGGTAAAAGTATAACTGAAGATGCAATTAAGTCGGTCTTACAAGCAGCAGGCATTGAAGTAGATGAAGTCAAGGTTAAGGCCCTTTGCACAGCTTTAAAGGAAGTTAACATCGATGAAGCTATTAAGGGAGCCATGGTTCCAGCTGTTGTTCCAGCAGCTACTGCACCACAACCAGCTGCAGCCGCTCAGACACCTGCTGAAGAAAAGAAGGAGGAAAAGAAGGAGGAAAAGGAAGAAGCTGCTTCTGAAGAGACTATTGCTGAAGGTCTAAGCTCGCTGTTCGGCTAATACATGGATTTCATTGTAGTCTCACTTCTTTCCTATAAATTTCCATACTTTAATTTAAGGGTTGAAGAAGAATGATTGTTTCAGAGGAAGAGTATAAACTCAAGTTTTTCACTAGGAGGGGTTTTGTAAGGAGAAAATGTAAGGTTTGTGGCTCGGCTTTTTGGACTCTTGACCCGAATAGAGAGGTATGTGGAGATGCCCCTTGTCAAGAGTATACATTTATAGGTAGAGAGCTAAAGGCTGGAGCTGACGTCTCTTTAGCGAGAAGGCTTTTCTTGGAGTTTTTTAAGAGTAAAGGTCATGAAATCATAGAGCCTTATCCTGTAGTTGCAAGATGGCGTAAGGATATCTACTTGACCATAGCTAGCATAGCTGTTTTCCAACCATTTGTCACGGACGGCGTGATACCGCCTCCTGCAAATCCCCTAGTTATTTCACAGCCTTGCATTAGACTTGTGGACATAGATAATGTCGGTCTAACAGCTGGTAGACACTTAACGATCTTTGAAATGGGTGGACATCACGCCTTTAACTATCCTGATAAGGAGGTGTACTGGAAGGAGGAAACCGTCAAGTATTGCCACGAATTTTTAACCAATATAATCGGTGTAGATGAGAGAACGATAACATATAAGGAGGATTTCTGGGTCGGCGGAGGTAATGCCGGCCCTGACGTAGAGGTCTGCGTTGATGGATTAGAGCTTGCAACACTTGTTTTCATGTGCTTTAAGGTTGAAGAGGATAAATATGTTCCAATGCCTATGAGAATAGTCGATACTGGTTATGGTATTGAAAGGTTTGCATGGTTCCTAACAGGGAAACCTACTGCTTTTCACGCTATTTATGGTGACTTAATAGATAAGATATGTCTTGAGGCCAACGTCAGGATGCCAGACCATGAGCTGCTGGTTAGGGTTGCTAGAGCCTCGGCTCTTATGAGAATTGAGAGAGGAAGAACTGTCGATGAGCTTAGAAGAGAGCTGTCAAGCGTCACAAAAATACCATTAGAAGTGTTAGAGAGAGAAATTGCACCCATAGAGAAAGTCTTTGCGTTAGCTGATCATGCAAAGTGCATTGCCTTCATGTTAGCTGACGGCGTTGTACCATCAAACGTCGGTGAGGGGTATCTTGCTAGGCTAGTTATTAGGAGAGCCCTTAGACTATGCAATCTTTTGCACTTAGAGGAGGGATATTTGAGAGAGCTCGTGAAAAAACAAATTGAGTTTTGGGGTAAGGATTACCCGAAGCTGTTGAACATGCAGAAAACCATAATTGAAATACTTGAATTAGAAGAGGAGAAGTTTAAAAACACGATTAATCGTGGGAGAAGCTTGATCTCAAAGATAATTAAGAGTCTAAAGGAGAAAGTTATACCTACAGACATGCTTTTGCAGCTTTATGATTCTCACGGCCTACCACCAGAAATTGTTAGAGAAGAGGCTGGAAAACTTGGAGTTGAAGTGAGAATACCTGACAACTTTTATGGTCTTGTAGCTCAACTTCATCAATCAGCCAAGATCTCAGAGGCTCAACTTCAATATGATGTATCAGACCTGCCTCCAATTAAGACCTTGTATTACGATGATCAGTATCGATTTACTTTTGATGCTCAGGTTTTGAGAAGTGGCGAAGGTTTTGTAATCCTTGATCAAACATGTTTTTATCCTAGAGGTGGAGGTCAAGAGCCTGACAAAGGTTTCATAGTATTTGGTAATTCTAAAGTCGAGGTCTTGGATGTCATAAAGATAGGAGACGTTATTGTACATGTGATTAAAGGTAAGATACCTGAAAAAATCCATGTTAAAGGAGAGATAGACGTTGAGAGAAGATTAGGCCTTATGAGGCACCATTCGGCAACCCACGTTTTATTAGAAGCAATACGTAGAGTCTTGGGAAGCCATGCATGGCAGGCTGGTGCTCAAAAGTGGCCTGACCGCGCTCACATTGACGTAACACATTATAAACAATTAAGCGATGATCAAATTAAGCTCATAGAGGACATGGCTAATGAAATAGTTTTTAAAAATCTTCCAGTTAAAGCATGTTTCATTGAAAGAGAGAAGGCTGAGAGAACGTATGGCTTAGAGATATACCAAGGTGGAGTTGTGCCTGGAAGAATGGTAAGAATCGTTGAGATAGAAGGTTGGAACACTCAAGCTTGCGGTGGAACTCATGTAAATTCAACTGGCGAAATAGGATTGATTAAGATAATTAAGGTTGACAGGATACAAGACGGTATCTTACGGTTTGAGTTTAAAGCTGGTAAAGCAGCATTAGACTATACAAGAGAATTAGAAGAGAAGATACGAAGCACTGCTCAAGTCTTAGAGTGCCCTCTTGAGCAAACTCCAAGCGCTGCCAGTAAGCTGAAGCTTGAGATTAAGCAGTTAAGGAAAGAAGTTGAGAAACTTAAGGACAAAGTTGCTGAAGCCATTATTCCAGTAATTTTAGAGAGGAGAAGTAAAGGAGAGAGGCTTATAGACGTAGAGCTATCAGAAATCGACTATAATGGCATGATAGTGCTAGCTGAAAAAACCACTAAAGAAGCTGATGACATAGCGCTTGTAATGCTATCCAAATTAAAAGACAAAACTTTGCTTTTGGTTGCTTGCGGCATTAAGGCTTTGGGCATGGGGCTAGAAGCTAATCGAATAGCCTTAGAAATAGCACAGGCAGCTAATGGAAAAGCTGGAGGTAAGAAAGAGCTTGCTCAAGGAATAATACGAGATCTCGATAAAGCTAGGAATAAAGTTCAAGAATTAAAAGAGAAGCTTTCTTCATACCGATGAAGCTTTAAGCTTAAAGGGGAGAATTTTTAATTATAACTAGCGCGCTTGAAGGGGCCCGTGGCGCAGCCCGGATAGCGCGGCATCAACCGTTAAGGTTGCCGCAGGCCTTCTAAGCTGACGGTCGCGGGTTCAAATCCCGCCGGGCCCGCCATTCCTCCACATGTTTAGTCAAGCAATATCATTTCAAATCGAGACTTCGAGTGTTTCTTACCATATATATAGTAAACCTTAACCCTCTTGCCTTTTTCAATGGGCTTTTCGGAAAAGAAGTACTCCACTACAAAGCCATCTTTAATGCCTATAGCATAGCCTTTTTCTGTTTTTTCGACATCAACCACTATGCCTTCTCTATAGAGCTCTCTCCTTTCTTCACTCACGTTTATCCCACTTTATGCTGGCATAAACGTTGGAGTCTCATCCGTTGCTATGTCCTTCTCTTCTTCCAATGCCCTTTGTATATATAGAGGTAATGCAAATAGGGGTTTATGATATTCAGGAGAATAGAATTTGAGGTTTGTAATACCCCTCTGGCTTAACTTGTTTTTCACATCTTCTTCATTTAAGGATAAAGGGTCATATTTGAGAGATGCTAAGACGAACCCCCATAATGAGTTATATGATGGAACCCAGGCACTATAAGCTCTAACTATTGGGAAGACGTGTTTTAAGGTGTTGTAAATAACAGTATAGGATTTTTTGCTATAGAAAGTTGATGTTGCTTGCGTGACAATCATTCCATCAGGTCTAAGAGCCTTCCTCACAAGCTCATAAAACTGCTTAGTATAGAGAAGATATGATGGCCCTTCTCTTAAAGGATCAGTTACATCGATTATTATTACGTCATATTTCTCATTGGTTTTTTCGAGATAAGCCCTCCCATCACAAAAAATGAGGTTGAGCCTCTTATCATCAAATGCTCCTGCACTAAGTTGAGGTATGTACTTCTTAGAAACCTGTACTACTTCTTCGTCTAAGTCGATCATTACAACTTTCTTGACTATATTATGTTTTAAGACCTCACGTATGGTTGCTCCTTCGCCACCACCAATTACGAGGACAGTCTCAGGTGAAGGGTGAGTTATCATAATTGGATGAACAAGAGCTTCATGATATATAAACTCATCAACAGTAGATGATTGAACTTTGCCATCTAAAATTAAGCATACACCATAATCTTCAGTTTCAATAACATCTATATCTTGATACCTGGACCTACCACTATAAAGATACTTCTTTACTGTGTGTATTACGGCTGTGGTATTTGTTTGTTGTTCAACTATCCATCTCCATTTTGTCGTGTTTATCACCTTAAGGTCTATTTTATTCCTTTCTTGGCAATAGACCCCTTTTTATTTCAAGAACGTTAACATTTGTAGGCCTGAAGTTCTTGACTATATGTTCGCAGGCTCTCCATGGATCCATGCGTTCACCACATGTAAAGACGTCAACAGCAGCATATCCATGTTCAGGCCATGTATGGATTGATATATGTGATTCCGATATTACAACAACACCTGTAACTCCTTGTGGATTGAACTTATGGAAGAACACTCCACAAATGTTGCCGTTTGCTATCTTTACGGCTTCAGTCATTATCTTCTTTATGAAGGCTTCATCGTCAAGAACGCTTGAAGAACAGCCGTATAGCTCAATTATTACATGTCTCCCCAATTCCATGTTAAATCCTCCTTTGGTCAATTCGCATCTCAGCCCCCTTCTCGCTCAATATTCATTCGGTTTTTGAAGACCCCTCAACCTTTAAATATTTCGCACTTGAGCTTTCATGACTTAATGTTCTGAAACAAAGTACTGGAGAAGGAAGGGGTATTAGAAGAACATTAAATACTCCTTTATTTAGAGAGCAGAGCACTTGAAAATTTATGAGGGGGTAAATAACTCTTTAAGGATTTTTAAAATAATGATAGATGTTGAGTAAAGACTTATTAAAGTTAACGTCTTTAAATTTCTGTTTCCAGCTTATCTGCTACGTCCTTTGGTATAAGTTTTTTAACCTCATCAGGGTTTTTAAATGGCCGTTTCTTCATGATTAAGCAAATAGTCGATTTTGGAAGGCCTGGTATGTTTTCAAAGAGTTTGCGAGGGGCATTGTTTATGTTGATAGGCGTTTCAATGCCTACGACTGATCTGAAGCCATGTGAGGTCACAACGACATCGATTTTTTCTCTAATGTTGCGGTGGTAAGGAAGGAAGATTAAGATGGGGTATGAGCCAGCTTGCCTAGCATATGTTCCTCCCCCACCATGTTTTTCAACATAGCAGTTCCTCAACTTAGTCCATGTAGGTACCACTCTTTTGAGCATGGGGAGGTCGACTTCAACCCTCATTTTCTCCTTATAGATTTTGAAGAGCTTCTTGTTTGTCTTTATTATCGTGTCTCCTACTTCCCACATTGGGGTGTTCGGAAATGCCATCACTTGCCTTATGTTTATTCTTCGAACCATAAGGCCCTCGTTTAGAACTTCTTTCATGAAAACCAAGTTTGCTTGGTATGTTTCCTCAGTTTCACCTTTAAGCCCATAGACGAAGTTGACGCCAGGTAACAAGTGTGGTAATCCATTGTAGCCTCTTCTAGCGCCAACAGAATTTATTATGCGTATAGCCTCTAAGGCCTCTTCCGGATAGACCTTGAGATTATTTAGTTTTACGACCTTGGGATCTGCAGATTCAATACCAAATGCTGCTACATCTCCAGGTGTATGATTTTCTATTATTACCTTGCATATTTCAATAGATGCTTCTCTATGATGATAGACTGTTCCAGGGTTGACATTGTCTATATGGAGAGTCTCAAGCGCAGGAGCTACAGTTCTTATACCTTTAAAGAGCTTTTTTATAGCTTCAACATTTGGCTTAGGGAATTCTCGTTCTCCAACTTCTTTTGATTGGTATGTAAAGAGATCTGGCTGTCTGCCAAGCCTTATGTGTCTTACGCCAGCATTGTAGAGAGCTTTTACTTCCTCAATTACATCTTCTACAGCTCTAAATCTTGGTTTGCCATATAGGGGTTCTATGCAGAAGGAGCATCCTCCAACTATATAGCGTGGACAGCCCCAATAGGTCTCTATTTCACATATCAAGTTGAAGCCATAGTTTGGGTGTTGTGTTACGATTTTCGCTCCTCGTATAGCTACCTTAGCTATAAAGTGAGGATCCCTCCTGCTGATTGGCAGCTTAAGGTCTCGTTTAAAGTTATTTAAGGCAAGCTCGTAGACTTGTTTTTCAAAAGAGAGATGAAACATGTAGTCAAAGTCTCGTTTTATTTCCTTAGGTAGAATTGCCGTTCGACCACCTTCAACTCCAAATCCGAAGGTTACAACAGGACCTATCAATATCTTTACTGGTTCTATGAGGAGTCTAGACCACATTTTAAGCTCATCAAGCCTTATAGGCATACCACCCAGATAACGCCCTGGGACAGCGACCCCGGCTATGAAAATCACGCAGTCGAATTTAGACAACTCCTTTAGGTAATAGCCTATATTGCTTCTTAGCTGGTCAACGGTCAAGTAAAGTATTTCAGCATGTGGATTGGCAAGCCATATAGCACCTGCGGTATATCTAGCATAGATATCAAGATATGGAGGTACGCCTAATCCGCTAGGCTCATCATCGTAACCATCGATTATACATACTCTAAGTGACATAATTACTTAAGAGATATTTACTCATATGTCTTAATAAAGGCAGAGGAGAGAATCCGATGAAAATCTCAGATGTGGGAGAGTGGATTCTCATTGAGAGATTATGGCATGTTCTCATTAGGGATCCTGAAGAGATTATGGGCTTAAATGATGATGTCATTGCTCGGAGAATTGGAAGAGGTCGTGTGCTTGTTGCTCATGTTGATACGCTTGCATGGAGTACTGATGTACTTCCCGGGATGACGCCTCATAGTATAGGGTTTAAGTCGGTCATTATGAATGTAAGCGACATGGCCGCTAAAGGTGTAAGACCGCTAGGCATTCTCTTTTCTCTTGGTTTACCGAGGGATTATAATGTCGCTTACATAGAGGAAATAGCTAGAGGCTGGAGGGATGCAGCGGCTAAATATGGGCTTTACATATGGGGTGGGGATATAACAGAGGCTTCTGAGCTAATCTTGAGTGGTGCCATAATTGGCATTGCTAGTGAAAACATGATTATAAGGAGAAGAGGAGCTAAAGAAGGAGATTTAGTTGCTTGTATAGGGGAGTTCGGATTAACAAGCATAGCCTATAAGATTTTACTTGAAGGTAAGAAGGCTCCAACTAAAAGGATAGAGCTAAAGGCGAAAAGAGCTGTTTACTATCCCAAAGCTTATCTTAAGGAAGGATTAAAGTTAGCTCGCTTAGGTATAGTCACATCCTCAATGGATTGTAGTGATGGGCTTGCCTGGAGTTTACATACATTGTGCTCTTTAAATAATGTAGGGATGACGATAAGGCAGATACCAATATCACGAGAAGTATTGCTGTATGCCAAGAGCTATAACCTTGATCCTTGGGATTTAGCGCTATATGGTGGTGAGGAATACTCATTAATTTTTACATTAAAACGTGATTCTCTTAGTAGATTGCCGAGTGATTTAGCTAAAAGAGTATGTATCATGGGTGAGGTCACATCCGATAGAAAGTTAAAGCTACTTGTGGAAGGTACTGAGAAGAGTATAGAGAAACGAGGATGGGAACACCTAAAGAGTTAGTCTGACAGCGTGACAAGTCCTTACTATATCATCGAATTCTTATATGTATCCTTACTGGCACGCCATTCATTATCAAAACTTCTATGTCAGCATCTTCTATCGTTGATAGGGGCTCAATAGCCTTTCTAATTTTCTGCAAAACAGTCAATCTATCTTGTAGGGATTTCGCAGCTTCCTCTATGAAGTTCACTTCTTGTTCATAGCTAGGATCAATTACCACTTTTATCCCCATTAGGTCTATCTCCTTACCTTCACTTGACTTTATGGTGCTACCAGCAATACTCGAAATGGATTTCTCAAGCTTCTTTATCCTCTCGACCTTAATTCTTAATTCATCAAGTCTACGGAAGTATTCACTTAATAAGCTTCGAACTCTATTTATCTCATCATCTATGTATTTGAAAAGCTCGTCTATGTTTTTAAACATTAAGAGTTCTATGGACAAAACTAGATCCCCTTATTCCTGCTAAGGAAACTTTATTTATAAGTATTTCTATGATGATAAATTAAAGTCATGTGAGGATTATATTATGGTCTCGGTTTTTAGACATGGAGGATCATTGGGGTCTTTGACCGTAATCATGAGCTTTAAGCATCTACCGGATGACGGACTGTAAAGCAAGCATGCATTACATGTTTTGCCTGTTTTACTTGGAGGCTGAGGCTGCTCTTGTTGTGCTGGTGCTTCAACACTCACGCTCAAAGTTGCAGGTGAAAAAGGCTGAGGCTCTGGAGCTGATGGAGGAGGGCTTTCAATACGTGGTTCAGGTGTGACGACTGGTTGAGGAAGTTGTGTGGGGGTTATCATCGGTGGAGGAGGCACATAGAACTTGCATCTCACATGATCAGGACTAAAACATTTAAACTTCTTCGAGCTTACCATCTTATTCTGTCTAGTACAAAAACAATCTAGTTTCCCAAGCATATCGAAAAGACCGAATTGAACTTCCCTCTTTTCGGCATATGGACATTTACTTTCTGACAACTCTATCTCCAAATAACTATAATGGTTTGTACTTTATTACTTTTTATTGCCTCTTATAGGTAAAGAAGACTAAAGCCGTTAAATAAGGTCAAAGTAAATTTTATTTCAAGCCTCTCTTTTTGAAAGAGCTGAGCCCCGGTTGCCTAGCGGTTAGGGCGGCCGCCTCGTAAGCGGCAAGTCGCGGGTTCAAATCCCGCCCGG
>Ga0190310_1000480_pt1 | contig 13433 bp, 16 predicted proteins | sample 48700778_MG_FD_165059 | JGI IMG/M metagenome (GOLD analysis project Ga0190310, IMG submission 165059) | Hydrothermal vent sediment bacterial communities from Southern Trench, Guaymas Basin, Mexico - 4870-07-7-8_MG | ecosystem: Environmental > Aquatic > Marine > Hydrothermal vents > Sediment ... | reverse complement strand
GAAAGTAACTGCTTCCTCAATCTTACCTATTGTTTTACAAAATATTAACAATTTTATTAATTCTTCTGTTGTAATATCTGGTTTAACCTTCTTAGCATAATTTTCCAAAACTGTTGTTGTATAAGGCTCTAAAGTCAACACAACAGCTCTATTTTTTATAGTTCCTAAAACTGAATTTAAACTATTAACTGTAGTTATAAAATAAACATTTTTCCTTGGTTCTTCAATAACCTTCAATAATGAATTTATGGCATTTGGATGCATATTATTAATGTCATTTAAATAATACAAAATTTTATCATTAACATTATTTGCAGAATTTACCATCTCCCTTACTGATTTAACATCTTTATTTATTTCAACAAGTGTTGTGCCTAAATCCTTATTTATACGCCTAACTATTAATTTTTTACCAGAACTTCTTTTACCACAAATAATACTAAATTTTGGGAACTTATCATTGTTTATTAGTGTATATATAAAGCCAAGTAATTTATCTTGTCCTATTATTTTCACTTATACTTCTCCTAATCTAGTACATAATACCATTAATTCAGCTTCTAACAATGGTTTAATATTTGCTTCATATTTTAATTTATAATTTAATGTTAAAAACATATCCAAAATTTGCAAAAAATTTGGACTTTTTAATTCCGTTAATTTAGCTTCAAAAGTATTTGGAATGTTTATGTACTCAAAAGAATTTAATTGCTCATATTTCAAAATATCTACCATAAATACTAAAAATTGAGATATAAATAGGTTTAAATCTCTTCCTGCAAAATAAATGTCATTAATGAATTTAATTATGCCTTTATTATCTTTTGAAATAATACATGATAAAAATAAAAACATTTCATCATAAGAATTTACACCTAATGTTTCTACAACATTTGAAAGGGTCAGTTCTGTAGAATAACTTAAACATTTATCCAACATTGTAATAGCAGACCTCATACCACCATTCGCAAGTTTTGCAAGGAAAGGTAATACATCATCATCTAAAATAATATTATTCTCTTCAGAAGTTTCTCTTTGGATAATATAATCCAATCTTGCAATTATACCAGACACACTCATTCTCTGGAAGTCATATCTTTGACACCTATTCTGAATAGTTGGAGGTATCTTTTCAGGGTTGGTTGTACAAAATATAAACACAGTTCTCAATGGAGGTTCTTCTATTATTTTTAACAAACTTTGCCATGAAGCACTAGAAAGAATTTGGCACTCATCTATTATGTAAACCTTGTAATGGGAGTCCAACGACAAGGTATTTGCACCATTAATAATTTCTTTAGTGTTTTCAATAGAATTATTTGATGCAGCATCTATTTCTATTGGATTACCTTGCCCCTTATTTATTTTATCTGCAAATATTCTTGCTACAGTTGTTTTCCCATTTCCAGATATTCCAGCAAATATATAACTGTTTTTTAACTTACCGGTTACTACTTGGTGTTGTAATATTTTTATAATGCTATTTTGCTCACATACATCTTCCCAATTATGGGGTCTATATTTTCTTGCTAAAGCTATTTTACTCATTTACACAATCCAATCTAAAATTTAATCTATAACTTTTTAATCTATTTTTAGCTGCAGTTTTTAACCTTCGTCTTCTATTGTTGAATATAGCTCTTCTTCTAAAAAAGTATCAATGTCCTTATCTATTTGAGACAATAACAAGTCAATATCCACACCTGTCTCTTTAGTTAGATGCATAATTAATATGTTAATTACTATAAAAATATTGGGAATTGAAATATTTAGTGAACATTTAATTTTATTATTATCATCAATTTCAAGGTGTAAAACTTGTGGTACAAATATCTGTTCCTCTTTTTCTGAATTATTATCTTGATTTCCCATTATTAATTCTCCTGCTCTTTTTCTACATACTCTACAAATTGTTTCATCAAACTTTCATCTATAATATAAAACCTCTCATTGTCCCCAAAATCAAAACATAATGCTGAATAATCCTTGCCCATGCCAAAACGTTCTTCTTCCAACTTTGTTAACCAACATTTTTTGATATTAATACTGCTTCTCTCCTTCATACAAGTTTTACATTCAATCAGAAACTTTTCAGTCTTTACATCACCTTTTTGAAAAGGGGTCGCACCACTATTAGGCTGTACCCTTCCTAAAAGCTTTTTAGCTACAATTTTTTCCTGTTTATAGCTACAAAACCTTGTACAAAATTTATTCATTTATGTAACCTCCAACAGACCATTAACTTTATCATAAAGTTCTATAAATATTGGAATGTTTTCTTTTAAATATTGTGCTAAATTATGTTTACCTTGAAATTTTTGACCATTAAATTCATACCATGAACCAGAAACACTTATTAAATCAAACTTCATCGCAGTGTCAATTGTGTCCTTGAAAGCATCAATGCCTGTTTCATACATCAAAGTCATGTATCCAACTTTTCTGTCGTTCCTACTTACTTTAGATTTAGCAACTTCAACCCTTATTTCATGTCCTTTTGGTGCTTCATCATTTTTTTCTATTTTTTTACCATCTTTATTAAAAAATTCATCCCCTTCTCTTACATGTAAACGTACTGAAGAATAATACTTTGGTGCACCCCCACCAGGTTGAACTTGTGTTGGAAATCTTGCTCCAACTTTTGAATAACTCTGATTTATTAAAATTAAAGTACAATTATTCTTAGACAAAAGCCCAAGAATCTTTACTAAGAATAACCTCAATGGTTTTGAAATACCACCAACTTTTGAATTATCAACACAATCCTTAGCAACATCTCCATCTGGGAGTAAAGTTGGCACACTATCTAATACAACTAATCCAACAGCACCTGTTGCAACTAACTCAATTATGTAGTCAAAAATCTTTTCGGCACTTTGTTCTTCTGGTTTAAAAAATTGAAGCCTTCCAACGTCAACACCAATAAGTTTAGCCCACTCTGCATCAAAGCTATGTTCAAGGTCAACAAAAATTGAATGTAATTCTTCTTCTATAAGTTGGTACTGCCCTATAATATCTAAAGAAAGTGTTGTTTTCCCTGAACCTTCATTCCCAAAAATCTCCACAATCTTTCCAACAGGAAGACCCCCATATAATAAATAATTTAACCTTGGACTTGTAAATGGAATCCTTTTACATTTTTCAAAACTATAACCAGCAGAGATAGCAACACTTTTATATTGCTTATTTATCTTTTTTACAACATCATCAAATTTAGTCATTAAATAAACCCAATCTATAACTTAAATATCATTCCAATCACTTTCAGGCACAAAAACTAATAATTTAGAATCAACATCTTTTTTCAAAAAAACGAGTTTTATACCTGATTGAATTATAAACCTTTTACACATAATACAAACCTGTGAATGCCCATAAATAAAAATCATAGAGCCTTTACATTTATCTGCCCCTGCTTGTATTATGGCATTCATTTCTGCGTGTATTGAACGGCATGTCTCATAACGTGTGCCAGACTCAATATTGTTATCAATTCTATGACAACTTCCCTTATCTGTACAAGCTTTTATATTCTTGGGAACTCCATTATAACCTGTTGATTGTATAAACCTATCCTCATCAACAATAACAGCTCCAACATTAGCCCTGATACAATTACTCCTTAAAGAAATTGTTTTTGCTACTTCTATAAAATAATCATTCCAATCTAAAGGTTTATTCATTTTATTCCTCAAATAAATTTAATAATTACTATTAGAAACTCTAAATTCCATCTCTAAGCTGTTCAAAACTTTCTTAGCAGAATAAAGCATTTCTTTTAAGTTTTCTATCTTATCCCTGAGTGCTTTAAGGGATGTTTCATATGCACTTTGTACAATACTTTCCTGTTGACAAGCCATATTTGCTTCAGCTTCTTTATCAGCAACTCTTCCATCTGATGAAATCATTGTACTGTTATATAACTCCTTTTTTATAGCAGAAATATAATTATACTTTGATGAAAGCTCTTTAATACCTTCAATTGCGTTGTTTATTATAGGAGGTATCTGTAATATTACCTTATCTAATTGTGCTAAATCTGTTGACTTGAAATCCCTTGAGGCAAGGAAAGAACATTCATGCATAATTGCATTTATATCACCAATATATGGCTCTAAAAGCCCATCAACAATTTCTTTTATAATTTCATAGTTTGAATCAACTCTTTTAATTAATGAAAGAGCATATTCTGGGCTTAAATCTTCAGCTAATATTTTTCTACTTACCATTGTTTAAAACCAACCTCAAATTGAAAAATTCTTATTATAATCTCTATTTAAATTCATAAGCTCTGATAAGAAGTATTCACCTGAATAGTCAAAATATACCTGCTTTCTTATTGCCTTTAATTTAAAATGTTTCACCAATTCTAACTTCTTAACATTTATTGATTTTACGCCTGAATCTATCAATCCTTTAATTTCATTTATCTCAACAAAGATTGTAATCCCCTCTGCAACAAACCAAATTGTAACACCACAAGTAATACCATGAATTTTTGAATTTAATAACATCCCATTCAATTGGTCAAAAGTTAATCCTGAAAAATTCCAAGTGTTTATTTTTGCGACAGTTTTACATTCTATATAAAATAAACATGGATGATGGTAAACCATTATATCAGCTACATTTGTTGAACCAAAGTAACCAGACTGTTGGTCGGGTAGTTTCTCTGTTAAAGTGTTTGGCACTTGTAAAAAACACTCTTTTATTATTTTTTCAAACTTTTTTGCATAACTACTCATTTTTAAAACCTTCTCTTAAAACGGAATTACATCTTCCCCTAAACCATCATTAAAATCACTGTCTGAATAGTTCAGGTTTTCAGATGTACTTTCTCCTTCATTTTCTATTTCCGGCACAACACTTTTTGCAGCCAACGCAACTAAATAAGTTGTTATACCTGTTTCAAATTTTATAACAACTTCATGCCCATATAAAATGTTTATATATACATCTTTATGTGCGTTGATAACTTCTCTCAAAATCTTTAAACTTATTACACAATTAAAATTAATAATACGTTTATCCCCTGTGTATGGAACTGTCTCCCTGCCTAAACTATTTTTACTTTCAACAACCAATCCTTCAGGTGTAAACATCAACTCAAGAGGCTCTGATTCAGTAGTAGTAAATAATCCAATCCTTTCAACAACATTTTTAATTTCTGAAGTTAATACCTCACAATTACCTTCAAATTTAAGCTCTGTTAAAAAACTCACAGCTTGTTCATAATTAAACATTCTATCATCCTCTGACTCAACAGAGTATATTTCAACATTTAAAGCTTTAAACAATATTTTATTCTCAAATCTTGTTATATCGACATGTTCATCTTCAACATCAATCAATAATCTTAACAAAGATTTAGGGGCTAAAAACTCTTTATCAAATAATTTTGTGTTGGTTAAGGCAATAATAATGCCTGTTGAGGTTACGACATTTTCAGAGCAATAATAATTTTCTGTATTTCCTGCTGGTACTTTAAATTCACTTCCAGAGAATAAACCAACCTTATTGGCTGCAACAACATTTTTTATAACTGAAGTTTTTAAATAACTTGTTTCTACATTTAAACTGCCAAAATTATAATAATCCTTTACAAAAGAAAAAGTGTTATCAAAATCTATCAAGGTATCTTCATTTGGGTCAACAGGTAATTCAATTTTATAAACACCATTACCTTTAAATTCAAGATAAGTGCCTTTTGAAGTCAAAGTTATGTCAGTACAAGTTGTTTTCTGTACTAACTTATTAAACTTATTGGCATAAATTGTTACTGAAAAATCTTCACAAACAATTCCAACCTCAAAAACTTTAATTATGTTTATACCATCTGATGCTGATAAATAGAAAACATTATCAACGACCTTAATCCCAAAATATCTACTAATAGGTTTTGAAACCTCTTCTGTTGCACATTTAGTAACTTTTGTTACCATTTTTTGTAACACTTTTGTGTTAATTGTAATCCCAGCCATAATTTATTCCTTTACATTCTCTTAAACTGTTTCTAATATCGCCTCACCTGCCCAACATTCTGAAATGTGGGAATCAACTTTCATTGGAATCTTTAACATATGTGAGGCTGCTTTTATCATAATTTCTTTTAAAATTCCTGTACATCTAAATATTGTAGCTTTTGGTGCTTCTATTAATAACTCATCGTGTACCTGTAGTAATATTTTACCCCCTAAATTAAAAAATTCTTCTGATAATTTGAATAATTCATCATCTTTCTTTTTATCTTTATGTAGTTGAAAAGCCTTTACAGATTTACGACTGTAATAACTATACTCATCAACTTTAACCATTGCATATTTTATCATATCTGCTGCAGAACCTTGCATTGGCGCATTCATTGCTTGTCTTTCAGCGTCATTTATTAATCTAGTGTTGGCTTTTACACTTATCCCCTCATTTTCGGCTTCTTTCATTATTATTTTTATTTCTTTCCAATAAGTTGATTTGTTAAATTTCTTCCAATAATACTTTATTTTATCAAAAGAAACTTCATTTTTAACTGTTTGTGTAAAATCTAAAGGGTCAAAATCAGTCCTATTTTCTCCTGTATATTCAAACTCGTATTCTGGGAGTGTTAGGTCTGGTAATCTTCTCTTCCTTCCCCAAAGTGTTTCAACATATCCAGTTTTTTTAGCTTCTATCAATAAAGCATCTATCCATTCTTTTACTTTTGGAAATGATGAAAAAAATGCTTCCATTACCCTTGTTGCTTCTTTTTCAGAAATTTTTAATGCTTCCGCAATAGCCTTAGCTTGTTTCCCATACATTAACCCTAAGACTGTCTCTTTCATTGCTGTTCTACGTTTCTTACCTTCTTTGTTAACAGTGCCATCTGTATAAAATTCTAAACAGTCTTCATAAGGTATTTTATAAGTTTTACTCCCCATAAAAGAATAAACATCTTTACCCTCTTCAAAAGCTTTTTTAAGTTCTTCATCGGCACTAAATTCAGCTAAAATGGCAGGTTCATTTTTTGAATAATCAGAAGAAGAAATCAAACTTCCTTGTGAACCTTTAAACATATTTCTTATTCTTTTATGCCTACCTTTTGTTGGTATATTCTGGCTATTATAATCAGAACTTGATAACCTTCCTGTACCAGCACCATTTTGATTCATATTAGTATGTGCTTTACCATCTGATTTAACAGCATTTGGCAGAGCATCTATATAGGTTGACAATAGTTTAAGTGTTTCTCTGCAATTTATAATCGGTTTTATTAATGGATGCTCCAACCTGTCTAAAATTGAAGCCTCAGTGCTTCTTAATTTTAATTTATCTGGAGATATTAATTCCAATATATCATAAAGTACTACAGCAATTTGTTCAGGACTGTTTATATTTATTGGGTCTGATAATTTATTTTTATAATTTTTTCTTTTATACTGTTCTATTTTTTCATGATAAGGTTTTAAAGCTTTGTAGAAAGTTTTTTCCCTTTCTTCCAATTCTGCATGATATTCTACAGAAAGTTTTGTAGCATATTCTTTATCAATCACAACACCATTATCTTCCAATTCAACAAGAGTGGTTATTAATGGCATTTCAACATTTCTGAAAAGTCTAGCTAATTTTTGCAAACCTTTTTCTTTGCATAGTTCAAATCTTTCATCTAAATACTGTTCTTGATATTTATATAAATCATAATGCATCTTAGCATCTTTTGCTGCATATAGATAACCTGATTTTATTGGAACAATTGTAAAAGGAATGCCTTTAAATAAATCACTATATACTAAAGACTTCTCATCGCCTTCATATACATACTTATCACATAATGGCTTTAATCCATGTGGCTCATTTTCATTTAAAAGCTGAGAAGCAATCATTGAATCCCAATAAACTTGGCTTCCCAAATGTATCCCTAAACAATGTTTAATAACCTTTATATCAAATTTAGCATTATGTATAATCAACTTAACATCATGCTCTATTAATCTTGAAAGCTGACTCTTTACAAAACTTTCTTCAATTTGATTGCTGACTTTTTCAAAAGTTATACAACTAATATGATTAATAGGTATATATGCAGGTTTCTGGTTCAGGGTATAAACACTTATACCTGCTAAATCACAAGTATAAGTGTCCAAACCACTTGTTTCCGTGTCAAAACCGCAATCACCATTTTCAATGATAGCATTAAAATACTCAACTAATTTCTCATTAGTATTAATTAAAAGATAATGTGATTTATCTTTAAATTCTTTATCTACCAATGTATTTATAGTTTCAAGTCTTGAAGCAATTCCTCCATCACCTCTCTTAACAACAACCTTATTAAGAGGAGATGTTGATTTAATTTTTTTCAAAACCTCATTGCTATCTGAAATAGGACGCAAATTTTGAGCAAAGAACAAGTAAAATACCTCCAATAATTATTAAAATATGACTAAAAGTTTTAATACAAGACGATACCTAGAATCGAACTGGGGATAAGAGTTTTGCAAGCTCTCACCTTACCGCTTGGTCATATCATCTTGTATTTAAGTAATAGACAATTAGAAATTAGAATCATTACTAGGTGTTGCTGGAATCTCCCTCTCAGTTGGTTCTGAAGTATTTCTTGCAGGTTGGTTATCGTCTGCTTCTTCAAAATAACCCTTTGCTATATAAAATTTCATTTCCTCATTAGTTTTTATAATCAAAGCCTTTGCTCTTATTGGTTTTATTGAGGGTAAGCTTTCAAGTGTTACATCATCTTTTCTTAACCAATTGATATTATACTCCGTTTGCATACTTCCTGCTTTACCAATCCTTGTAATTTCAAACACATTTGAAACCAATTCTCCTTGACATTTTCTCAAAGCAGAACCAAGCTTGGCATACATTTTTGGACTTCTTGACCATACCGTCAAATTATTAACAGCAGCAGTAACATTACCTTCTTGAGGCACAATAATACTTTTATTCAACACAAACATATCAAATAAAAATAAATCACTTCTGGTAGTAAAATAATTAGGGTCTTCACATAAAGCACATTTCTCAAAAGGTTCATCATTAAATCTTAAACAATCAACTGGTTTTGGGAATGCAACTTCCTCTCTTGGATCTAAAACTATTTTATGAGCTGTTGTTACTTTTATATCTGAATATTTTTTGTATAAAAACCTAACTTCAGCGCTATCGCTATCATTTTCTAATTTGAAAAAATCCCCATCTAATCCCACTGTGTATCCGGCTCTTTCAACCATAATTTTTCTCCTTGTATCTTCTATTCTACATACTTAGTTTTAATGTGTATAATTTAAAAGGTCGGTGTATCTGAAGAGACTTGAACTCCTATACCTTCCCTCATGAGGGGACTACTCTACCAATTGAGCTACAAATACACCTTTTTGTATATCTAATTTATGTTTAAAAATTTTATAATTATACTTTATTAGCAAACTCTAATGCTTTTACTAATGCTTTTTTATTAATTCTATCACCCTCACCAAACCATAATTGATTATACCTTGATTCTTGTGTTGTTTTTTCAGTCCCTTTATAGTGCTGGAGATAAGCTGAAACAGAATTATATGCTCCCCACATAGTCCCTCTCGCTGTATCTGACTCATGTATCTCTTCAATTCTTGCTATTAATCTTTTTCTTTCAATTTCAATAGCATTTTTTTCATCATATTCATCAATAATCGTTTCAAGTTTTCTGGAAGAAAATACATTATTTACATATTTCTTTAAATCTTCTTGATTAATTGAAGTATATGCTAACAATCTGAAATGCTCTTTAGTTGTCATAAAATTTGCATTAACTAAATCCATTACAGACCTTAATTCATCCAAATTTAAATTAACTTTATTTGTATGCCTTACTCTAATTAGTTTGCTTGCATCATCTTCTTCTGCCATTTTTAATGTATTATTGCAAACAACCCTTATTGGGGTAAATCCTACTCTAACACAAGAACTTCCATCATGTGAATTGCTCAGAAGAATATATCTCTCAACAATATCATCCTTAACTATTTCTAAATCATCTTGATTTAATTTTGCTAATATAAAAACTTTCTTACCATTAAAAAGCGTTCCTGCTGTTTCCAATGATACCATTTTAGACTGAACAAAAGGCTCAAACCATTTAAATGCGTCCATGTTCTGTAATGGTGTATAATTTTCCCCTACAACTCCAAGAATTTGTTTTTCACCTTCAATTTCTCTGAAAGCTGCTTTATTCTTAACCTTAATTCCATCTGGTGTATATAACTCATCAAGACGAACCTCCCAGTCCATTCCTGCTAACTTTATACCTTCTTCAATTGATGGTGCATTTGGAATAACAGTTCCAAAATCATGCCAAGGTCTCTCTTTTACAAAGAAACCACTATCTTGTTGTTCAAATCCGCTTGTCATCATAAACTCCAATAACTTCTCATAAGTAAACTCTTATTATTTTTATTCCCTCTAATAGTATTATATAATTTATACCCTTTTTAGTATAGTTAAGTTTTATTAAGTTTTTTTTAATTTTTATCTAAAATCTATAAGACTAGTAAATTGTTCTTTGGTTAAATCATTTACATCTTTTTTCTCAGGAATTTTAAAGAACGTAACCATTTTAGTTCCGCATAATTGTTTTTTAAATCTAATCACACCTCTTCTACCTGCAGTATCTCCATCAAAAGCTAATTTGAATTTTCTAATATGTGATTTTTCTAATAAATCATACTGATTATAATTACCAGTGCCTAACAAGGCAATCGCAGGCAACCCCCATCCCCAACAAGTTAAACAATTTATTATTGATTCACATACAATAACCTCTTTAATCTCTGATGTAATAAAATTTAACCCATAAACAGGTATATCAACATTGTTAGGGTAATTAAATGATTTACCTGTTATACTTCTTCTTGCTATAAATATACAATTTCCAGGTTCATCCCATACAGGAAATGTTATACAATCGTAAGTATTTAAAACATTTCCATCATCATCTTTAAGCTGGAAACTCTTTTCAAAACCAACATCAAATTTTTCTATAATCTGCTTAGTTAAACCTCTTTTAAACATATAATCATGATAATACCTGTATTTAAACAATTCCTCTTCTTTGACATACTCTTGAACATCTGATTCAATTTCAACAACATCTCTATCAAAATTAAAATTAACAACCTCTCTGTCTTCAAATTCAACAGAAGTAAAATGGTCTAAAACCCAATCAGCACCAAACACTCCTTTATCATCATAGCCAAAACAATTTGACACCATTTCTGCAAAACTTATTTTGACCTTGCAAGTGAAACAAGAACAAGTTCCTGTCTTTACTATCCTGTTTCCATATACCTTATCTTGTAAAAGGATTCCAAATGAAGGCTTCTGTTCTTGACCTTCTTTGTGGAATGGGCACGTTACATTTATATTATAAAGAGTTTCTTTTATATCTTTGAACCTATTAACCCCAGATAATGCTAATTGATTCTTCAACTCATATATAATTTCAATTATTGAAGTTAATATTGGTACACCGTTTATCATCAACATAAGGATTTATACCTATTTTTATTAAAGATTCATATAATTTTTTACTTTTTATTGTTTTAATCCCAATTAAAAATGCTAATGATTCAATAAACCTTTTTGGGTCTGGTATGATAGTTTGCTCAGTGCCATCTAATAAAATTATAACCCTTGTAAATAGTTTTAACTTATGATAAGACTTAATCCAATTTAAAAAATAACCTAAATACTTATAACCATTCTCAATTTCATATAATTCTTCAATAAAATCAAGAACATCCATATCCCTGTACATAAATAATCACCATAATTAATCCTAACCTAAACATCAATTATTTGTATTAAATATCTCTTTTTCTTCTAACTTATTAATTATTATGTCCATAAGCCCACATGGTGTTAACTCTGTACATTGCTTGTATTTAACACACTTAGGCACTAAATATCTTTCAAGCCATGTATGTTTTTTAACCACTTCTACACACATTTTATCTGCTAACATTCTTATTTCCCATTGAGCCTTAGAACATCTCCTTAAACCTGCAAAATATGCTAATTCTCTTAAATTACATGAAACTACATAAGATGTTTCACAAGCATTTGGTAATATATAACGTGCATCTTCTGCTGGGATCCCATCTGCAAGCATTGAAGAGTACATACCTTGTATCATTTCCATCAAGTCATTATAAGACATATTTAAACCTCCTCCTCTATATCTTTTAGATGGTTCAATACTTTTAGGTACTATAAAACTAAAAGGTTCATGGTACGCTACATATCTTTGAGACTTTTGGCTAAATGTTTTTAATCTATGTCTTACATGTTGATGTGATAAAGCCCTACTAATACCAGAAACAGCAAAAGTCATAAAACAATGTTCCATTATACTTTCATGTCCCATTCCTAAAACTTTAGTAACTAATAATAACATCTTATTTTCATCTACATCTTGATTAAACATTTCAAGTGCATTGTTTGATGAATAACATGTTTTAGCTGCTGTATATAACAATTTTAATGGATTTTCTGTTATACTTAATAAATTTACCTCTTGTTTAGCATGTCTATCAGTTATTTTCATTTACTTCCTCCTTATGCCTACATTTTTCTCTTTTCTTAATCATCTTTGAAATTTTTCCTGCTACTGAAGGGTATGTCCTTCCTAATTTCCCTGCAATTATCTTTTTAGAAACACCATCTCGATGAAGTTTAAAGCATAATTCAGTTTCATCCTTCATCCAGTCTTTATAATTTATTTTTGACACTGTATTGCCTTTTATTCTATTATTTGATGTTAACAACAAGTTTCCTTTTACTATAGGTTCTCCAACCTCTATTAATAAATTTTCAACTGTTTCTTTCATACAACAAAAACTGCCAAGAGTGTCATATGTCTTTTTATAAAAACATTCTTCACAATTAAATTTTAAATTATAACAATAAAAGGCTGTCGTTGTCCATTTAGAATTTCGTATTGCCATTAGCTCTTACCTTTTTTACCATACAAATGACTACAAATGTTTGTAAAAACTTTTCTATATAAATCTATTCTTAAATCTTCATGACAAATTGCTTCAAAAGACTCAAGTAATTGTACCTCTGGTTCTTTTCCTTTATAATCTTCAAAATTTACATTTAATTCCAATCTTATATCTTCCAATATATCTGAAGGTAATCCATGTACTTTAAACCAATGTATAAAATCACTACAAGCTAGTATATGATAAATATTTTTAGTTTTTTCATACTGCTTTATATGCCATAAAACATGTTCAATTTGAATTTTTATATTAATTTCAGTTATCTTTTGCATACTAACTCTTTCTGTTGATATCTTTAAATTTTTACACCATAACTTGTTGTCCGAGCTAATATTCCTAATAAAAAAATAAACAATTTTTTACAATTTGTGTGCTAAATTGTTTAATGCCCTTGCCCTGTCC
>Ga0190310_1000478_pt1 | contig 13470 bp, 12 predicted proteins | sample 48700778_MG_FD_165059 | JGI IMG/M metagenome (GOLD analysis project Ga0190310, IMG submission 165059) | Hydrothermal vent sediment bacterial communities from Southern Trench, Guaymas Basin, Mexico - 4870-07-7-8_MG | ecosystem: Environmental > Aquatic > Marine > Hydrothermal vents > Sediment ... | reverse complement strand
CCTCTACCCCAGCTTTTTTTAGCTACTCTTCCCATGAGAACTACGTCTTTAACTAAAACCGGCTTTGTGGGATCTATCCTTTCTCTTTGTGGTACATAGCCTACTAGTTTTCTCACCTTATACTTATCATCAGGCACCTTATAGCCCAAGACTTTAATTGATCCAGTAAGAGGCTCAACGATGCCGAGGAGTGCTTTGAGTAATGTAGTTTTTCCAGAGGCATTAGGACCTACAATTGATAGGAAGGCAGGCTGTGCTAGCTCGAAGGTTACATACTCTAATGCGAGTCTATCTCCATATGCTACTGAGAGATCTCTTGTGGATACTACAGGGGTCATTTCGATCTCAACCTCGAGATGATTATTCCCTCAAAAACTGCTATTGATGCGAACAGAATAGTCAAGGCCATGTAGATATCCTCACTTGTCGTAAATGTCAATGAGTTTATTGGAGAGTTATGCCTTAAATGCGACGCGATAATCATCACGTCATATTTTATGAGCTCTATGTAACTGTCGCTCATCGATATCGGTATGCCATATATATAGGCTACTGGAACTCCTGATTCTGCTGATACTTGTTGAGCATAGAGGCCTTCGTATCCTTCGCTTTGAGTCGCTGATGCTATGATAAGCTTCGAGGTTTTGGCTGCAATTATCGCATCTTTAATTCTTTGAGGGCCAGGAAGGCCTCCATGCCCCTTAATTATGATGTATGACACGTTAAGGCCCATCCATTCAACTAGAGGCTCAAAGTGGTCACCAGCTAGTACAATATTTGCATTTCCTACGTCCTTAATAACTGCTTTAAGCCATGTCTCAAGATCATTTATCTTATGAGCAAAGGCGTCTGCACGTGCAGTATAGTAATTTGAGCTGTCAGGATCCAGCGAGGACATAGCCTCTGCTATTATTGTGGCTAATGTTTTGGCGTTAGGTGGATACAGCCATAGATAATGAGGATTATCGTCCTTTACATAAACTCCTCCATTAATCCAAGAATTCCACGATAGGATTAGGCCATGCTCAGGTTTGGGGAGTTGCCCTAGGAATTCCTCTCGCCCAATACAGATGAATAAATCGCACGATGAAACCATCATAACGTCTTCAGGTGTTGGAGAATACGAATGAGGATCTACACCAGCTGGTGCTAGTACATGAATTTCTGCATGGGGGCCTATAACTTCCTTAGCTATGAGGTATAGAGGACTTATCGTCACAACCACAAGGGGCTTATCTTCATCTTTAACGTCAGCTTGAACTAAAGAGACTAATACAAAGGACGACAGTACGACCGCGAGGAGGGCATAGGCAATAATCCTTCTCATACAAACTATAAGTACTTTGAGGCTAATATATTAATCTTACCTTGGCAATTTATTAAAAACATTTAAAAAGAGGGTATTTCGAGTTAATACATGGGATTGAGCTTGACCATAATAACGTTTTCTGTTCCACAGGAACTTGAAAGAGATTTGAACGATGCTGTCAAGCGTATGGGGTTTATTAGTAGATCTGAGGCCATTAGGCATGCTCTTAGGCTTTTAGCATCAGAGCTCAGGAGCTTAGATAGGCTTACAGGTAAGGTGCTAGCTGTCATAGCTGTCGTGTATGGCAAGAATTCAGAGAAGACTAGGGTATGTAAGGTTCAACATGAGTATGGCGATGTGATAAATGCTTATTTCCATGCACATATAGAGAGCGAGAGGTGTGTGGAAATAATGATGGTTCACGGTGAAGCAGACAGAGTACGAGAATTCATTAGTGGTCTTAGAGCATCGAGAGACCTTGAGCAGATGAGAGTTATTGTTTTAGATCAAGATGAGAAGTAAATAGCTATTTACTTCAGCTTATTACCTAAGTAAGCTATTTAATTGGGGGTTTCTGAGAGTTATCATGGAGGATTGGGATGTACGACTATGCAAAGATACTAGAGCTCGAAAGGGAGCTCATACGAAAAGAGAGGCAAATAGAGTATCTTCAGCTAGAGCTTAAGAGATATCAGACTGCCATTGAAGAGCTTAGGCAAGGCATGAGGCCTGTAGGTTTCGTCCAGGATGTCACGGAGTCTAATGCTTATGTTAGGCTTGAGGCAGGGCAACTCTATGAAGTAACTGTACCCCCAAACTTAAGAGGGAAAATTCAGCCTGGCTCCCTTGTAGTTTTATCGCCTAATAAAGGCGTTGTCTTAAATGTCATTGAGAAGAGGTTCACTGAAAAGAATCTTTGGAGCTTAAAGGTAGAAAGGAACGTGAACATATTCTATGAGGATGTGGTAGGCTTAGACAGGGAGCTTAAGGAGTTGAGGAAAGCTGTTGAATGGGTTTTAAGCCCAGTTATTAGGCGTAAAAGGGAGAGCATAATTAAGGATTCTAGGCTTTTAGAGGAAGCTGGCACTATTCTCCTATTTGGTCCTCCTGGAACTGGGAAGACCTATATGGCTAAGGCCATTGCTGGCTCTCTAAGTAGGTATGGCCAGAAGACTTCATTTATTAAAGTTGAAGCTTATGAACTTGTTTCTAAGTGGCTTGGTGAATCGGCTAGAAATGTTAGAGAGCTATTTAAGCTTGCTAGAGAAGAGGCTCCATGTATTCTCTTTATAGATGAGGTAGACGCCATAGCGAGGACTAGAACTGAAATAACATCTGACGCTGGTAGAGATGTTCAGGGCATGCTTAATCAGCTTTTGACTGAAATAGGAGAGGGCTTTCATGTTAATAGGAATTTAGCCATAATCTTCGCTACGAACCTTCCATCAGTGATAGACCCAGCCCTTATGGATAGAATTAGGAAGATTATATATGTGCCCCCACCGAGAAGCAAGGAGGATGTCAAGAGGCTTTTCGACTTCTATCTCTCTAAGGTCTCTGTTGATCCAGAAATTTGGAACAGTAATGGATTGAAGCCTGAAGCATTTAATGAAATTTGGAATTCCATTAAGAATAGGAAGCTCCTTTATGAGGCAACTATACAATCCAGGAATATCAAGGTCTCAGATGAGTATTGGATTACACCTAGAGATGTCAAGAACATAGTGCAAGAAGCTACTAGTGATGCAGCTTTTGAAGGTAAGGACTACGTAACTCTCGATAAACTCATAGAGTACGTTAAGGGATTGAGCTCAGAAAAGCACTATCAGATGTCCGTTCTATAGCTAAGACCACCAGCCTAACAAATGTATATTTCCAACGTGAATCCTCTTTAAATGACGCTTGGCTGCATTCAAGCATTCTTCTACTTGTTTTCTCGGCGTTATAGGCATGTCATTCATGTAGTGATCGGGATGGAATACTAAGAGGGAGTAGGGTATTTCTGGGTTTAAGCTAGCAATGAACTCTGCTATTTTTTCGACTTCATCAGCCGTTACATAGCCTGGTACGAGTAATGTCGTTGCAGTAAGTACAGGTAGATTGGGTCTTTCATTATAAAAGTCTCTTGCTATCATCTCGAAGTTTTCATAAGCCGCTTTATTTGAGACACCGCTTAAGGCATAGCTTAGCTCTTCGCTAAAGCATTTTAAGTCGAATTTTATGTTGCCTCCACTGACTAGAGCAAGTTCAGCGGCCTCTCTTACTAGCTTGCGGTTACCACATCCATTCCACTCAAAGCATATCCTCATAACTCTATGGCTGGGCTTTTCCTCTAAAACTCTCTTCGAGGCATTTATGGCGAAGGGGAGTTGTGGTTCTGGTGAGCCACCAAAATAGCAAATACATGTGTAATCTTCATTGCCTAAGACGTGCTTTACAAATTGGTCTACCGTTACTTTTGATGCTTCTGATAATATTTTATGTGATGCGTTTTGGCAGAAAAGACAATCAAAGTTACATCCATAGAAGAAGACCGCATAATTCGCATAGCCTCTTTCAGGGCCTGGTCTTGTAGCATATTTTGGATAGCCTGCTCCTGTGCCAGCTGGACAGAACCATGCTGCACAACAGTTTGTTACATGAGGATCGTAGTATCCATACATGAGGGCTTCGTTGGCTGAAACCTTGGACACCAATTTGCCATTCACGTTCATCCTTAAACCGCAATAGCCTATTTCGCCTTCAGCCATTGAGCATTCATTTGCACATATGTTACACTTCACTCCATTAGGGCTTTTTGGCGGCTTAGAGGGTAGACCATAATGCGCTCTAGCGCTTTCATGAGCCCGCTCTATGAATGGTAGGGCTTCATCAAACCTATTTTTTATGCAATCCACACATACGCTTAAAGTCTTTGATATGAGCTTAGACTTCTTACCGCAAAGCTTGCATTTAACTTCTATTGAGTCTATAAATCTCCACATGAAGCTTTAACACCTATATGAGAAGCTTGAAGCCTTTCTTTGTTGTTTGTGCAGATCCCGTTATTGGTATGGGGTTTTTACAGTACATGCATCTCTTATCCTCGGTTAGCTTAACTTCATAGACACCATATTGAAACCTCTTTATAACTGGTTTGCCGCATTTTGGGCAGTAAGTGTGGTAGCCTGGGTGGCCAGGCACATTTCCAACATAGGGATATAGTATTCCAGCTTTCTTAGCCATATTATATGCTCTATCTATGACCTCAAGTAGCGTGGGGGGATTTCTAAACCTATATGCTGGATAGTATCTCGTGAAGTGTATTGGTATTTCAGGGCCAGCGTATTTTAAGTGACTTTCGATGACACTTAATATACAATTTTCATCGTCATTCACGCCATTGACTAAGAGAAAGACTATTTCAACGTGGAGGCCCATCTTTATAGCTTTTTCAACATTTCTCCATACTAAGTCTACTCCCTTGACGCCTATGTATTTCTCATAGACTTCTTCATCTCCTTTAACATCAACTTTAAGGCCATCTAACCCTGCTTTGACAAGCATTTCGAGTGCTTCGGGAGACATGAAGCCGTTTGAGACAAAGCAGCAGTAAAGACCTTTACTTTTAGCTAGTGGAAAGACGTCTAAACAGTATTCGAAGAGCATTGTTGGCTCATTGAAGCTGACGCATAAGCCTTGGTCATCGTTTCTAATTGCAATTCCAACAAGGCTTTTCGGGTTAATGTAACTTGCTGTGCGAGGATCAGGTTTTGCTCTTGAAAGATGATGATTTTGACACCAGGGACAGTCAAAGTTGCATGACCAAGTAGAGAACGTTAGCGAGGACGAGCCTGGCCAATAGTGGAAAAAGGGCTTTATCTCTATAGGTCTGCTTTCAATAGCCGATAAATCGCCATACGTTGCAGTATAAAGCGTGCCATTAAAGTTGAACCTCGTGCCGCAATACCCCCATTCTCCTTCAGGTATTTTACACCGTCTGTTGCATACATGACAAATGACCTTATCCTCATAGCGCTCAAAGAGAGTTGATGGCTTAATGGTAGGCTTGTTTATCAATTCTCTAAGCTTGATGTTCTGGTCCAAATCTCATACACCCTCTTGTTAAGGGCGGCCTTTTGGGTGGGAATCCCTCAATTCTATGGTTGTAGTATCTCCAGCATACGGCATTACCCTTGCGTAGCTTGACTTTGTCGCACGTCTGATCAGGGAAGTACCAACCTCCTAGCTTTTCGTCATGTATATAAAAGACCCAGCTGTGAGTCAAATCAGCCTTAACGCCTTCTATTGCTATGACTACTGCTCCTTCATGGCCAGATGCTTCGTCAGATGGGAAACATTCGATATTGTAAGCCTTACAAGTTGCATCTAGGACTGTGCAATCTTTCTCTACTTTGACTTCTCTGAGATCTATTCTTCCTCTTCCGAAGTTGACGTAAATAGGTACCTTAAAGGTCTTGCCGAAAAGCCCTAGAGACATAGATCTCATCTCTTTTAAGCATCTCAGCTAAAGGTATATAGAAGGGGACAGCCATAAACCTTAGCTTAAGAGGGTGAGTGTCGACTCGTGCCTCATGCTTGGAAAACCTCCGCTGAATTGTATTGGTGTCCAAGCTGCAATGTACCTCTTATAGCGCCTAAATGTGGTCTATGTGGTGATAGGGCTGTTAGAGCTCATGGCTCACCTCCAAAGGATTTTAGACCGGCTTTTAGCTATGACTTGAAGATTCTAAAGGAAACCGTTGAAAGGGAGTTTGGCGTTAAAGCTTGTAGGGTCATAGTGCCAAGCGACGTCGTATTGTTGAATAAAATACCATATGTTGACCAAGCTAATGAAGTCATAGTTGATGGGTGGGTCATGGGGAACCTCTATTACAATCCCGAGAAGGGCATCTGGAGGTTCAGGCCTTCATACGAGGGGGCTGTGAGGTTAGCAATTGAAGAAGCTGCCCCTTATGTTGAGGTTAAGAGGGGAAAGGTTAGGCTTTGGGATGTTCTTTCAAAGGATGACTTTAAGGGTGATGTGCCTTCTTCTGATGGCAAATACGTTGTGTTAACTGATTCAAGACGTATGGCCATAGGCGTGGCCGTGTCGCTAGGCGATGGGAGGATTAAAGTCGTCAAGGTTTGGGAACCTCAAAGACCTCATATTAAGGAGGGCAAGCCAACTTGGGATAAGGTCATTGAGGCTAATAGACCTCACATGGAGGCTGAAGAGAAGAGGGCCATAGCATTCATTGTTAATGCTGCCAAGTCTCCTAATGTCTTCGTGTCTTTTTCAGGAGGTAAAGATAGCCTAGCAACGCTCCTCTTGACCTTAAAGGCTTTAGGCGATAAGCCCATGCTCTTTAACGATACTGGAATAGAGGCTCCTGCAACTGTGGAGCATGTCTGGAATATAGCTAACAGATTTGGACTTGAACTTGTACTTGCCAATGCTGGAGATGCATTTTGGAGATCTTTATCGACGTATGGACCTCCCGCAAGGGATTACAGGTGGTGCTGTAAAGTTTGTAAGCTTGTGCCCATAGCTAGGGCAGTTAAAGAGAGATTTCAAGGAGAGGTATACACAATTCTCGGTCAAAGAAAGTATGAGTCCTTTGCTCGTTTAAAGGCTCCAGCTATTGAAAAAAGCAGGTGGATACCTAATCTTGTAAGCCTGAGCCCGATAAGGAATTGGTCTGCACTTCATGTCTGGCTGTATTTAATGATAGAGAGAGTTGAGTGTAACCCATTATATAAGGATGGGTTTGACAGAATAGGATGTTGGCTTTGCCCAGCATGTGAGTTAGCGGAGTTTAATAGAGTTAAGGAGGTTTATCCTGAGTTATGGGCTAAATGGGAAGGTGAAGTCTTGGCTTGGTGTGAAAAGCGAGGCTTGCCTCAGGAATGGTTTAGGCTTGGATTATGGCGATGGAGGAGGCTTCCAGGCGATGCAAAGAAGTTTGCTTCTAGAATGGGATTAAGCGTTAATGAAATTAAAGAGAAGCTTGCAAGTCTTCGGGAAGTCGAGGTTACGCTCTCTATTAGGCCATGTGAGAACATATATGAGGCTCATGGCTCGATAAAAAAGCCTCTTGATCTAAAGAAGCTCGTTATGATACTTCAATGTACTGGTGGTAAAATAGCTTTTAATGAAAAAATGGGTCTCGCGACCTTAAGGTTTGAAGAGGGGTTTGCGTCAATAAGCGCTGATTGCACGTTTTCAATTAGAGCTGAGGATGCTGAGAGCTTGAAGAGGACGCTAGAGCTCTTCGTGAAGAGCTTGTTGAGAGCCAAGCATTGTAATCTATGTGGCTCTTGTAGGAATTGGTGCCCTACGAACTCCATAGTTATAGGGAGGGATATTGAGATCTTGGATTCATGCAAGGGATGTAGGACGTGCATCAACGCTTGCCCTGTTGCAACATACATGTATAAATCATCAGTTGCAATTGAAGGTGACTTTGAAGGTGAAGCTTAAGGCGTATCGCCTAATGATTCTAGTCGCTTTTTTCGTTATAGCAATACATACGTGCTCTCTGAGCATTGCAAATGCCGAGAAAAGCTTTAGCTACAAGTTTTACGTTGATGATGATGGACATACAGACGTCACGGTTTTCTTTTATGATACTGGCAATGGTACTTCATGGATCTTAATACCTAAAAGCCAAAAGGACTATGTAAACATAACCGCCTATAGAGGGGGGATCCTTAATGTTTCCTATCAGAAACTTGTTGAAGGAGGAGAGGAAAGCCCATTTTATGTTGTAATGAAGTTTAAGTATGAAACGAGAGATGTAGTTAACTTATCTATAAGTTACTCAATGTTGTATGGATCCTTAATCATTGAGCCAAAGGCCGTATTTATTTCTCCTAGAGTGACCCATGAAGGGGCGGGTTCTACTAAGACCATAACATCTTTGCCCGGTTATGTTATTACTGATAAGAAGGGTGTTTCATCGTTCTCAGGGTTTATCAAGGATGTTGAGGTAACTAAACGTGGTGACCGCGTAATAGTAGAGGCGTCCATAAGCTCAGATGATAGAGTTGTTATAGAATATACTGTTCCTTTCCATTGCAATATGACTGATGTCACTATTGGGAGCTTTACATTTAAAACACCCCTAAGATATCTAGATTTTGCTCATGACATTCTTGAGAGCCTCAATGAGAGCTATGCGATTTATAAAGACGTTTTCAGCACCGAGCTAAAGAACGTTGAAATTCAATTTTTCGTGCCGTCTATGAGGGACTTGATAACAGGGCTTGAAGGGTATGTGCCATTTGAAGCTGGTAAGCTAGGTGCCATTTACTTGAATATCCTTTATATAAGAGGGGTTGAGGGGTTCATGGACGTCATAGCGCTTCACGAGTTAGCTCATCATTTCTTATGGGCCATAGGTGTACCGCCATCAAGATTATGGATACACGAAGGAGTTGCAGAGTATATAAGCCTAACAATTGGAAGGAGCTTGGGCTATGCGAGGGCTGTTGATATGCATGAGTGCGGCCTTGTCTCTGTTTGGAGGGAGCTTGACGATAATTTGGGATTCGTCCAAAAATGGACCCCCTTTTACACGCCACCGCAGGGATTAAGATATTGTTACGCGGCTTCATATTACATTTTCAAGACGTTATGTGATGAATATGGAGGGCTTAATTACCTCAAGAGGCTCTTCGAGTTATTTAAGAGGATTGATTGGAGCAATGATACACAAATAATCGAGGCTTTTGGGCTTGCTGCTAATAATGTCACTGGCATCTTCGCATTATTCCATAAGTGGGGGTTTGAATTTAAGGAGCCTCTTCAGATAACTCTTCTGATTTCTAGAGTTAAGAGAAATATTTCGAGTATGCCTATTTGGCTTGAGCCCTATAAGAGCTTAGCCGGTATTGCCATTTGGATTGCTGAGCTATTACAGCAATATAATGTGCCTTGTGGAACGGCATTAATGATTAAAGCCTCAGAGCTCGTCTATAATGCAAGTCCATATTTACTTTTAGTGAGCTTGGCAATAGTTGTCACAGCAATAGCCTTATCGAGGCGCGTCTAGTCTTGAGATTTTAGCTTCTCTTCGACGCTCTTCACTTTATCGAACATCGTTCTCTCAACATCTCTTCTGTCATCTATCAATATTACTGTATAGAGACGCTTAGCGCCAGCTTTGAATAATGCTTCATGACACTTCTCGATCGCATCAAAGAGCTCCTTCATGTCTTTGGCTTCTAGTATTGTGCCCATGGGCGTTATGGTATATCTTAAACCTGTTTGTCTGAATGTTCCTATGGCTTCAGCGACAAAGCTACTAATGCTTGTTGAGGTTGTTCCTAGAGGAGCTATTGAGACTTGAGCTATGATCACATTCTTCACCTCCACGTAACTAATATATGCCTGACAGAGTGGATAAAAGGGCTTGAGACATAATGGCTCAAGCAAAGACATTCAAATACATACGCCTTGAAGATGCTCTTAGCCTTATTGATAACCATGTGAACAACGTATTGCCAATTGAGGATGTAAACCTCCCTGAAGCTTATGGGAGGTTTCTGGCTGAAGATGTCATCTCTAAAGTTGACTTGCCACTACGCGACATGGCTCACTTTGATGGTTATGCCCTTAGAAGTATTGATGTTGCATCGGCTTCACCTAAGAATCCCGTTAAGCTGAGGATTAAAGCCAAGGTCTACCCTTCAACATCGAAAATAGAAGTTGTGGGTCCAGGCGAGACCATTTATGTCACGACAGGATCGCTAATGCCTTTAAATGCTGATGGCATATTGCCTGTCGAAGCATCAATAGTTAGAGGTGAACACCTTGAAGTTAAGTATGCGGTCAAACCTGGAGAACATGTCATTAAGGCAGGTAGTGATGTTAAACGTGGAGAGCTCATCTTAAGAAGAGGGCATAGACTTAGAGCTCAAGACTTAGCATTATTAGCATTAATAGGCTATGGCAAGGTGAAAGCATACTCTAAGCCGAAGGTGGGTATATTATCCATCGGCGATGAATTGACTGATGAATATGGGGAAATAAGGCTTGGAAGAATACCTTGTGGCCATGCATTGATGATAAGTAGCTTCGTGATAAGAGATGGGGGAACACCACTTTATCTTGGCATTACACCTGATGATGTTAACCTGATAGCCGAGGCTATCAGCAAAGCTGCTGATTCATGTGATATGATATTAACTATAAGCGGCGCCTCGAAAGGTGAAAAAGACTATGTTGATCATGCAATTAGTAAGATAAATGATGCCAAGATCGTATTCCATGGGATCATGACCAAACCAGGAAGGCAGACAGGCTTCGCTATAGTCAAGGGAAAGCCCATGGTCATGCTTCCAGGATTATCACATTCAACAATAGTCGGCTATCAATTAATAGCTAGGAGGGCCATGTATAAACTCATGGGTTTAACTGTGAATGAAAAGCCATTGAAAGCCGTATTGGCTTCCGACCTCAAGCTACCTTCGCCAAAAGGTTTTAAGAGGATTATTTTCATGAGGGTTGAGGACAGAGAAAAATGCTACTTAGCTTGGCCTATAGGAGGAGAGTCAGCCCTCGTTAGTATTCCTGTTAGAGCTTATGGTTATGCCATTTTCAACGAAGGGATAGAGGACGTAAAGGAGGGAAGTATCATTAACGTATATCTGCTATGCTGAGCCAAGCAACAAGCTTTATAATAACGATTTGACTGCGAAAAAGCTAGGTGCTGAGGTTTGAAAATAGCAATATCAGGTAAAGGTGGATGTGGTAAAAGTACGATCACGGTTCTTCTTTCCAAGGCTTTTTCAGAAATGGGCTTTAAAGTCACAGTATTTGACGTTGATGAGTCTAATGTAGGTTTAACGAGGATGCTGGGCTTGGAGAATGAAGGTAAGCCAATAATGGATCTATATGGTGGCAAGAAGGGATTCAAAGAAGTTCTAAATAAAGGGCAGGAGATTTCGCCTAATATAGATCTTGTAGCTACAAGTCAAGGCAACATCAAACTCGTGAGAGCAGGCAAGATAGAGAGAGGCGGCGAAGGCTGTGCATGTCTCATAGGGATTTTAGCTAGAGAAGTTTTAAGCAAGATGGAGGCTAAGGACGAGATAGTCCTCGTTGATACCGATGCTGGCATAGAGCATTTAGGTAGAGGAGTCGACCAGGCCGTTGATGTAGTGCTATTCGTTGTCGATCCAACTTATGACTCGGTTTTGCTTGCTGAAAAAGCTAGCAAAATGGCAGCTGACTTAGGAATACCCAAGTTTATGGTTGTTTTAAATAAGGTTGATGAAGAAACTGCCAACTTGCTAAGCAGTAAATTGTCAAGCCTAGGCATCAGGGTAATTGGGAAGATACATCAAGATCCTGAAGTTGCGCGTTCAATGCTAATGGGTGAAGCTGTAAGAGCTGGCATTGCAATGGATGATGCCATGAAGTTAGCTAAGGTTATTGTGGAGGAGTTAAGCCATGGGAGTAATAGATGAGCTCATCCAGGCCTTAATGAACCTAAATCCGCAGATTGACGAGGTAGTGGCTGAAAAGGTTATCATGGGCTTAGGATATACATGCGTATTGACGTCAAGTGGGCATGTAGGGTTATGTCAAACGTTGCTTGGTGAATTAAATATTCATTGTTGTAAAGTGACCAATAAGGCTGGCTCTTTAGCTGGCTCTAAAATTGTTGATTTGTTAATGATGGCGAAATCTTGGGATTTGAGTGAGAGGATACTTGGTGTTGCAACAATAAACGCGCTTTCAGCACCATACATAGAGAGCCAACAAGATGTCAAGGTGTTTAAAGGAAACTTAATAGAGCATCTTGACTTAAAGAAAGGAGATGTTGTGGTCATGGCTGGGAACATAAAGCCATTTAGGGGGCCAATAAAAGCCAAGGGCTGCGAGCTCATAGTGCTTGAGAGGAGCCCACAATTCATGGATGAAGAAACGTTACCTGATGTTGCTACTGATGAGATTATACCAAAGGCTGATGTTGTTATAGTTTCAGGTACAAGCTTAGCTAATGGCACAATTGAGCGCATTTTGAAAATGGCTAGAAGAGCACGAGAAATAGCCTTAGTAGGACCTTCAGCAGGTGCATACCCTAAAGTCCTTTTTGATCATGGTGTAACGATAATAGGCTGCATTAAGGCTCTCGATCCAGCTATGATAATTAAAATCGTTAGCGAAGGCGGTGGGACGCGAGAATTAAAACCCTATGTGGAGCAGATAGTTGTAAGAGCGAGTAGTTAACTTTTTAAAGTTAAAAGATATTTTCTTGAGACGTCGATTATGGAGCGAGAGGACATAATATCATCACTTAAGAGCATTGGCTTGACAGAGTATGAAAGCCGAGTTTACGTGGCATTGATAGATCTTAGAAAGGCGAAAGCCAAGGAGATAAGCGATGTTACTTCAATAGCCTATCCCAAGGTTTACAGTGTTCTGTCAGATCTTAAAGAAAAGGGTTTCGTTGAGGAAGAGCTTGAAAGGCCTAGGTCATTTAGACCTGTTGATCCAGCCAGAGCCATCAGAAATTTCGTTGAGGAGAAAATTGCGCTGTTGAGAGGTGAGGCTGAACGAGCTGTTAAGGCTTTATCAGCAAGATATGAGGCATCAAGCACAGGTGAAGGCAGGACTTTTATCATACAAAGCAGGAGAGGCATCTTAACAAGACTACGAGAGGTCATCTCTAAAGCTAGGAAAGAGATATTGATTTCTGCTCCTCACCTTGAAGCACTTGGAATTAAAGCGTTGTTTCTTGATTTGAACTCTGCTAGAAGACGTGGTGTTGAAATTAGGATTTTGATCGCTCCATCGACACCAAATAAAGAAATAAGCAGAGTTATGGAAATCGCGGATGTTAGAATTAAGGACGGACTTGAAAGCTACTATGTCATAACCGATGTTGGATCCTTGTTGATATCAGGCAAACCTGATGACATGCGAGCAATATTCATAGCTGACGAGCTGAGCATTAAGCCTACGCGAGAGCATTTCAATTATACGTGGTTTGAAGCTACGCCAGCTGCAATATATTTAGGTCTTGAGCGGGCCAAACGAGGCATAATAATTTTGGCAGGTGGAATGAGCAAGCGAATGGGCAAGGACAAAACGTTACTTCCAGTTAAGGGTGTACCGATGATCAAGAGGGTTGTTGATGCGGCATTAAAGGTTTCTAGCGAAGTTATAG
>Ga0190310_1000475_pt1 | contig 13547 bp, 13 predicted proteins | sample 48700778_MG_FD_165059 | JGI IMG/M metagenome (GOLD analysis project Ga0190310, IMG submission 165059) | Hydrothermal vent sediment bacterial communities from Southern Trench, Guaymas Basin, Mexico - 4870-07-7-8_MG | ecosystem: Environmental > Aquatic > Marine > Hydrothermal vents > Sediment ... | reverse complement strand
GCCTTCGTCTCGAAGAGTATCTCAAGCGCGTATCTTCCAGCGCTTCTCGAGTGTATTATGAGGGGTAGGTCGAGGCTCTTCGAAAGCTCTATGAACTCCCTAAAGATCCTCCTCTGCCTCTCCCTCTCCTCATCATCTCTCACGCGCCAATAATCCAATCCAACCTCGCCTATCGCGACGATCCTCTTCGACTCTCTGTTTATCAAGTCGATGACCTGTTCATAGCCCTCCAGCATGTATGGGCTGACGCCTAACGATGGATAGACAACCCTACAATCCGATATCTCCAAAGCCTTTAACCCATCTTCATAGCCTAACCCGGATGTGATAATCGCCTTAACTCCAGCTTTAACGGACTTCTCGACGATCTCCCCAACCCTACCCTCAAACTCTGGAGCCGTTAAATGGCAGTGGACGTCTATCAACATTCTTGGATCGTGAAATGATTTCGGGATTGGCTCTTAAACCTAACCATCTTCCACGAACTCACTCCATCGAAAATGCTTTCTCCGGGAGTATATCCGGCCTGATCATCCACAGGATGCTCCACTTTTCATCCCTCTCCAGGCAGACGACTCCACCATACCTGAATCTAACGATCTCTAGATCATCTCTCCCCGTTAAGAGTAGGCTCGCAAGCCTCTTGAGGTGGGGTAGGTGGCCGACCAGCATCAAGTCATGTTCACTCTCATTAAGCTTCTCAGCCCAGATCCGAGGATCTGCGAGGGGATCTAAGCCCTCCGCCTCCTCAACTCCCTTCACGGGCTTAACGTATTTTGCTATTAGCTCAGCGGTTTGAGCGGCTCTAAGCTTTCCGCTGTGAAATATTCGATCCACCCTAACCTCAATCCTCGCCAAAAATCTCCCAACCCGCTCGACCTCAGCCCTCCCATCCTCGGTTAAGGGTCTAGCCGGATCCTCTTCCTTCTTTTTCGCCTCGCCATGCTGGACTAAGTATATCCTCATGTTAGACATAGATTGCTAAGTTTGAGATAAAGATTTTTGTGAAATGTTGGAGATCGCGTAGAGCTTAAATCATCCCACATAATCCCTTGATTATTGTTTGAAAACTCTTTTAAGAGACCTCATCGCTGAATCTAGTATGCCATATACATATCAGGGTGTGGAGATTAGCTGGCTCGGCCACGCAGCCTTCCTACTGAAACACTCCGGAAAACTGATCTACATAGATCCATATAAGATTAGGTCTAAAGGCCCGGCCGACATAATCTTAGTAACCCACGAGCACTTCGACCATCTCAGTCCAGATGATTTAAGGAAGATCATCAAACACGATACGGAGATTGTTGCTCCGAAATCATGCGAGGGCAAGCTTAGGGAGCTTGGAGCTGGAATAATGAAGCTGATCAAGCCCGGAGATAAGGTGAGCGTTAGAGATGTGGTGATCGAAGCCATCCCGGCCTACAATTTGACGAAGTTCAGGGCTCCGGGAGTCCCATATCATCCAAGGGAGGCTGGAGGTGTTGGATACATACTGAGCTTGGACGGCGTTAGGGTTTATCATGCGGGGGACACGGACTTCATCCCGGAGATGAGGGAGCTTAAGGTCGATGTGGCCCTAATCCCAGTGAGCGGGACCTACGTGATGACTGCTGAGGAGGCGGCCGAGGCGGTGAACACGTTCAAGCCCAAGCTCGCGATCCCTATGCACTATGGATCCATCGTTGGGAGTAGGAAGGATGCGGAGAGGTTTAAGGAGCTGGCGGAAGTCGATGTAGTGATCTTGGAGCGTGAATAAAGGTGAGTAAAGAACACGACTTTCAGTACCAAGGATCCCTAAACATCTACGACGGATCGAATCCCATCCAAACCTATGATTCATGGAGATGTAATAGATGCGGGATCGTCAGACTATGCGTCAGGAGACCTGGCAGGATAGAGCCCGAGTTTCTCGAGGATCCATCGAGTCCGGATGAGCGCTGGGTGATTCTGGTCTGTAAGGCCGGGAAGCGGAGGGTCGAGGCGTTTTCGATTAAGCCTGGAGAGATTATAAGGCATGAGTGCGCCGATGGAAGGACGATTGAGTTTAAGGTGGATGCGAGTCTCGAGGTTAAGGGGGTTGAGAACCATTACCTCTACAGGTTTGACGACGTTCTCAACGGGTTCATAGATATATCGGAGGATCCGCCTAGGGTCATCATCCCAAAGAGATCTTAAGAGACTGGCCTATAGACTATTCCGAGCTCGTCGGCGTAGCTATACGCTTCACGCATCTCCTCACTCCTAGGTCTCCTCGACACGTCTCTATATATCTCAGGCTTTTCGAGGACTAGGTGATCCGGCCTATACTGCCCCATTATGTTAACTAAGACCTTATCCCTTAGGTTTTCCGAGATCCACTTCAAGATCGGCTTTGTATCGCATTCAAGATGATTTGGGAGCACTAGATGCCTGATTATCATGTCTCCATGCTTGGCGGCGATTAGATGATTCCTCGTGACCGCCTCCCTATACCCAAGCCTCCCCCTAACGTTCGACAACCTCCTCGCGCACTCATTACTCCAATACTTGAAGTCTGGAAGCCAGATGTCCACAAGGTCCTTTAGGAGGTTCATGGACTCCCCGCTCATATACATGTTGCTGTTCCAGAGTATTGGGACGTTAACATCGAGATACTTCAACGACTCGATTATCACGTGGAGGTTTGGGGTCGGCTCGCCTCCAACATAGTTTATGTTCGCCGCCCCATCCACCCTAAGCTTCTTCGCGATCGCTGCGAGTCTCTTGGCGTTAACCTCTACCCCCGCGTCCTCAAGCCTCCCCCTCGGATGTGAGATGTCCCAGTTCTGGCAGAAGACGCAGTGGAAGTTGCACGATACGAAGAATATTGTTCCAGACCCCCCTTGTTTATCCGTCCCTATCAGCGGCGCCTCCTCGCCATAGTGGTGGAAGAATGAGGCGACGTAAGCCTTCTCGGTTAATTTACAGACCCCTCTCATCCCCGAGAGCCTATCGACCCCACACCTCCACTCACAGAACCTGCATCTCCTGAGAATCCTCCTCGCGAGCTCTATCTTTAGGTCTAGATATGAGGGCTGGACGAGTTTGAGCCTCTCATAATCCACGCCGGATCCATGGTATTGTTTGAATAGCTCTTCAGCCTCCTCATGCAATTCCTCATGTAGGTTCCAGAGCTTCTCCTCACTCAACTCCTTTAATCCACCCACGGCCTTAATCGACTTAACTATCATGAACTTCGCCGGGGTCTCGTCGAGCATTACAGACCTGTACCATCTAAGCCTGCGCTTAACCTCCGGATCCCTCCAAACCAGCGAGGCGTCGGGTCTAAACAATCTAATTACACTCCCGAACAATCCTTCCATCAACCCCTAAACTTCATAAAGGTTGAATGCGATTCATAGCTATATATCTTAATAGGGGAATACCGAAAATACAGACTTATGGTAATGGTGTGAAAAAGTTTATGGGAAGCAATTGGAGAAAAGTCTCGAGATTAAGGGCTCACCATCTTACTAGTATACGCTAGGATCATGAGGGGAGATCAGGCCGAGAATGAAGCGATTTCAAGGAGGATGCGTCAAGAAAGGATCATGCGAGAATCATCGGCATTAGCATTATAACACTGACTAGATGTAATACACCCACTGGTAATACTCAAGGCTACTCCCATGATGAGGTTCATCTTCACGATTCTCAATCTTCCCTCAGCCTGTCTAAAACGCCCATGCTTCAAGACCTCAGGTAAGTCGTGTAAGAGGCTTCACGCTAGGCATATGATTAACAAGCCGGATCCGCCGATCAAGAACAGCTCAAATACGGAAAACACCTCAAGTGAGCGTGAAACAGATTAGAAATGAAAGATGGAAGGTTTAGGGGGTGGATCTCAGGTCGCTGATAATCTTCATCGCTGCAGGCTTCAACTCCTCCACCACATCGGCATATTCATAGAGCTTCCCATGAAGCCGCTTAAGGATCCATTGCTTATCGAGATTCTTCTTATCGAACTCTTCCTCAGAAATCAGCTTACATGCCCTAATCTGACTCCTAATAGTAGAATATTTCTCAAGAGTTCTTAGGTAATCCCAGACAGGCTTAACGAGATCACGGTCAAACAAACCCTTCTCAATAAATCGAAGAACTAAGAGTCTTTTAATCTCCCTGAATGGCTCTATTAACCTTAGATTCATTAGAAGATATTTGATGGCGTTTTTACTCTCGACAATGATCCTGTACTCATAGGGGGATCTTGTCCAAACAATCTGATCTCCAATTCTCGTCCACTTGACTCCTCTTTGGATCCTGTATTGACGATGGGGAATTTCTAGGGATTCAAGGACTTGGTGAAATATTTTCGCCTTATGTTTTTGAGTACTAGAAAGAGCGACCGCAAATCCGATATATTTTTGTTTCACATAACTTATTGTTATGTATCCGTCCCCGGAAATAGCGCCAGATAGTAACTTCATTTTCTCTCTCTTCGTGAGAAAGTTGATTGGTTTTCTTAGCTCATGGATCCATCGACTGTAGTCGATGTAAGCTGACATCCTCCACTCCGGCGTACTACAGGAAAGCAGTGGCTTAACTGTAACCCACCCATATTTAGAGAGAAGTCTTCGAGTTGAGTAGGCGTAGAAGTCCTTTGTCGTGGTTAAGAATAACCGAGTCGTGTTATAAGTGTTGAAGACATCAAGATCTGTGAGTACTAGTCCTCGCACAACTTGCGCATTTTCGTCGGGCGGTCGGCGAACCGCTTTGTGCCTTCTTCTTAGCGGCGTGTGTCTTCCCGCGAACCAGTCCCATATGGTGCTAGGCGCTAAATATATACCGGTCTTCATGAGAATCATTCTTGACAACTCATGACAGTTAATGTGCATATTTGACCTTTTCATTTTATTTGTTTCTTCGAAGACCAGTGATACGATTTTCTTCTTCTCTTCGTATGGCAGATCCCTATACCTCATTCGATCATCCCCAGACCTCTGCAGACCCTCAGGATTAAATTCCTCGCATCCTTGTAGAATAGCTCGGTGGATCTTCCCGATCACATCCAAGTACCTCCTGAACTCGTCGAGCCTCCAGCCCATAATCCATTAACCCGGATAAAAGGGTTTGAGACATGCCAAAAATAGACATATCCAAGCCAAAATAGAACCTCTAACCATAGCTGGTGAGATGAGGATAAAAATGTTATTCTTGAGTCATCCTACATCTCCTGTATGAGTCGTTTAGGCAGGCATCCGGAGAGCGTCCTAAAGCTCTTCGCGGAGATGAGCGATAAGGAGCACGCCGTCTTCGAGGCCGGAATATGTCTAGCGTCGATCCTCCATCAATTGATAGGTCTCCCAGTTAAGGCGGATGAGGGATTCCTAGAGGATTTGGCGGAAGTCGCTCAGAGATCGTTCAGCCTCCAGCCATTCAGAGCCGATGTGAGGATAAAGATCCTCAAGGATAGGTTGAAGATCTCAAAGACTTATGGATATGGCGTAATCTCTCCAGAGTCGCTGGATGTGAGGGTTGAGGTCAGGTACGGTGAAGCTAGGGCGGTTGCGAGATTGAGGTATGTAGAGGAACTCGACTACCCCTTAATGTATGTCGAGGAGGTCAATCCTTGAAGGATGGAAGCTTAACCCCCCTCTGGCCCTGATACTTCCCCATATACGGCTTCTCGACGGGCGATGAGAGTTTTGCGAAGACTACGTGGATGAACCTGTCTCCGGCGTAGAGCTTCACCGGGAAATCTCCACCGACCAGCTCTATCGTGAGCTGGCCCTCGAAGTTTGCGTCTATGATGGTTGGAGGAATGGTCAACCCGATCCTAGCATAGCTGCTCCTTAGGTTCACGAAGCCCATCAAGTCAAGCGGGAGCTTGACGTATTCTAGGGTGTGTAGGAGGACGTGCTCCCCCGGATTTATCACGAACTCTCTCCCCCTCTCGATCACGTAGTATTGCTCGACATCCTCATAGGCGTGGACATCGAAGAGCTTATCCGAGTTCTTCATCCTAGCTATCTCCTCCCCAATCCGTAGATCGAGCCCATTCTCCCTGACCACATCATCCCTAAAAGGCTCTATCTTTAGCCTACCGCTCCTAATGTAGTTCCAGAGGTCGAAGTCGCTCAGGATCATCTCTCAAGCAACACCCTCTGCACCATCAATTTAAGACCTTATCGCCTGATTTGGAACGGTAAATCTGCGGGATTCTTTTCGTCAGACCTCAATCACATCCAAATCTGAAGGAACATAAACTAATCCGCCCGACGCCCTTCTCAAAGACTCACTTAAGCTCCGAACCTTCTCCTCCATCTCAGGATAGAGATGGACTACTATCGTGATCTTAGGCCTGATCCTGGAGACTATCTCGATGAGCTCGTCATCGGCTGTATGTTTTCCAAGCTTCTGGCCGCGTGGATAGGAGCATTCATGGATCAATATATCCGCGTTCTCCGCCAGCCTGATCAGTCTCTCATCAGGAACGGTATCCCCAGAGTAGACGAGTTCGATTCCGTCAACTTTGACCCTATATGCGACGCCGTTGAAGTGCTCGACTGGAGTGGATCTTATCTCAAATCCATCGTATGAGACCGCAACTCCATCCCAGCACTCATGGAGCCGGACATCTCTCAGAACATCGAGATTCATTAGATAGCTTAGGAATCTATTTTTGACGAGCAGGTCTTCGATGAAGTCATTTAATCCCCTCGGCCCATAGATGTCGATAACATCCTCGAATTTTCCATAATTCTTCCGGCTCAAAGCCCTCAACTTGAGGAATGGTAGTAGATCTGAGACATGGTCTACGTGGAAGTGCGTGATCAGGATTCTATTTATCATCTTTAAATCATATCCAATTCTCCTCAGCTTCTCGATCGCCCCAGGTCCTATGTCGAGCAGGATTCCGCCTAGGCTTGTCTCCAACAATATAGATGATCCAAACCTTTGCCTCGTCGGGATTATTGTTCCAGCTCCCAAGATTATTATCCTCAACTCACTCTCTCCTCGACAAGATATCTATCCATGGATTGTTAATGAGATATGATGGAAGCTTCTTGGAACTCGGCTTAACCCGCTCCTCGATTCTGGCAGTCTCGCGAGCCCTCACCTCAACCCTTGAAGGCCTCTGCTCGATCCTATTCACCCTGATCTCAAGGCTTCTCTGCGCGCGCTCAAGTCTATCGAGCCTTGCCTCGAGCTCCTCAAGCATCCTAAGGATCCTCCCGATATCGGATCTAATTCTAACGATCTCCTCGATGCCGACTGCTTTCTCCTCCATCGCCGTATTGGAGTTTTTCACGATCTCAATCCTCTCGGAGAATCTTGGGGGAACTACTTCCTCGGCTCCCATCATATCATAGACTATTAGCCCTAGGCCATGCATGGATAGGACCCCATCGTCCACGGCTCTCCTAAACCTCCTCGGGATGGCTATCGCGACCGCGCTGTATCTCTCTCTGAGCCTCTCGGCCTGGAGGAGGGCGTCGTGGATCGCTCCATGAACCATTAACGCGTCCTCGTCTAGGATGTTGATTACGAGTTCACGCCTTCCATCAGATAGTACGATTCTACTCGAAGCTCCCAGGATCCCCTCTTCCCTCCTCTCGACCTCATAGAATCCTTCCTCCTCGTAGATCGCGGCCACCATGTCTTGGGGCTTAAACCTCCTACGCAAGATACAGCCACCCCTCCATCCTATTCCAATCCCACTCATAGTCTATTGGAACCGCATACCCATAGACTATACATCCCCTCCAGACCGAGAATCTGGGCTCCTCGGTTATCCTCACCTCCACATCCTCTATCCCCTTCTCACGGAGCATCGATGAGAGTTTCAGGTCTGAGGTCACCGCAACCTCCCTGAGATCCTCCGGAACTCTCCAGCCGAAGTTTCCGCCTGATAGGAGGATCTTCGAGTATAGGTGTGGTTGAAGCTCTATCGGACACTTCTCAACCGATTCTATGATGGCGTCCGCCATATCCATCATGCCATAGAAGAATGTGTCTCCGATCTTGACGTCGCTGGGCTTCGGCATCCCCCTCGCGAAGTAGCTTTGGAAGATCTCGTGATTCGGGTTAAAGACATATTCTCCGACTAGGAACCTAGTCCATGAATGCTCCCCCAAGTCTATCACTATCCTAGTTCCCGGAATTCTTAGGCGGCCGCGAACCTTCTCTGGATTTGCCTTAGCATAATCTATCGCGGAGTCTAGCTCTCTTGGAAGTAGTCCGAGCTCCTCCTTAACCCTCCTAACCAAGCTCTCCTCCTTGGCGAGGTCGCCATATCCGGCGTCCTTCAAGATCTCAGCCATGAGGATGTTCGCGGAGCTCCCACCCCTGTTCAAGGCTAAGACGGCATCCCTGATCGGATACATGGAGATCGGGCAGATCTGGCTGTTTCCATGGCCCGATTCCACGACCACGCATGTCGGTATCTTATGTGCTATCGCAACCGCCAGGGGTTGTGGGATTATCGTCGCAGCCTTAATCAAAGTTCTCTCCTCATTCATCCTCTTGAAGATCTCGAATAGCTTCTCATACATGTATCTCGGAGCGACCATGGATACGCTGGCCACGAGATAGAATCCCTCAAACTCCTCATCCCCTGGGGCGAATGAGTCTAACGCGTATTTGGTCAATTCTTCGACGACTCTCCAAGCCCTCCAGTCATCCTTCCCGATCACCCCATTCCTCATAGGATACACCATCCTCTCGGCCAGGCTCTTCCTAGACTCTAGGAATAGTGGGAGCTCTTTCCCGACGATCACATCCCTCCTAATATCCATGAGCTTTGACATCAACGACTCCTTATCCACGAAATATCCCCTATTCTCGACGACCTCAGGGACCTCTCCTAGAGTTATCGGCCCGTACTTGAAGTCGCTCGTCCCATAATCTATCCCAAATACGTGTTCACGCTTATATTCCTCGCTCATCTCATCCACCCCATCATCCTAGATAGGATTGATGATTTGGGGGCTCCGCAAAGCCTCTCATGAATCTTTAATACCGCGCCCTTCGAGACCTCAGCCCATCCAACCCTATATGAGACCGTCAGGGCTTCATGTGAGGGATATGCCGAGACCTTGAGATCCACCCCAGATAACTTGACCTCGGAAACACCTTTCCTCTCAAACATTACCCCAAGGGCTTCCGCAACCCTCCTCGCATCATCACCCCTAAAATTATAGTAGATGTCGATATACCAGCATTCCCTAACGATGGATTTGATGAGGTTTTCGAGGTGCTCGGGCTTCTTTAAGCTTAGAGTGAGGATGAACTCATCTCTCCTAGGATTTAAACTTAAGAGCTTAACGATGGATCCGTCCAGCTCCGCCGTCCTCACCCCGACTTTCCAATCTTTGGTGAGGAGCTTGCTGAGCAGCTCCTCATCCCTAACCTCTGCTCTGTTCCTAAGCCTGCAAGCCAGTCTAAGCTTGACGGAGTTATTCACGCTCCTATCCACTAGCTAAAATACTTGGCTCTCGATCCATATATTTTTGAGAGTTGGCTGAAAGTGGGGGATGCTCTGGGGGCACAATCTTTATTAGAGGATTCTCCGAGCTGAATTCGGAGCCTGAAAGTGAGTAGCTATGCCTAGGGTTAAGAGGATATCGGAGGTCCTAGACATCCTAAGGCAGAAGGACCAGATAAGGAACATAGGGATAATTGCCCATGTCGACCACGGTAAGACGACCACAACCGACAGCCTCCTAGCCGCGGCAGGACTCCTCTCACCCACCTTAGCTGGAAAAGCCCTAGCTCTAGACTATCTTGAGGAGGAGCAGCAGAGGCAGATGACGATCAAGGCCGCGAACATCTCGCTATACTATGAGATGAATGGAAAGCCCTATGTGATAAACCTGATAGATACTCCGGGCCACGTGGACTTCAGTGGGAGGGTTACGAGAGCCCTTAGAGCGATCGATGGAGCGGTCGTGGTCGTTGACGCGGTTGAGGGGGTCATGACCCAGACCGAGACCGTCGTTAGGCAGGCTCTAGAGGAGAGGGTTAAGCCAGTCCTATACATAAACAAGATTGATAGGCTAATCAAGGAGCTTAGGTTGACTCCGGAGAAGATTCAGGAGACCTTGGTCAGGATCGTCATGGACATCAATAGGCTCATCGAGATGTATGCCGAGCCCCAATATAAGCAGAAGTGGAAGGTAAGCTTCCAGGATGGGAGCGTCGCGATCGGGAGCGCGAAGGATAGGTGGGGCTTCACGGTTCCACAGGCTCAGAAGAGGGGGATAAAGTTCAAGGACGTGATGAACGCCTTCGTCAACAACGATATCGGTTGGCTTAGGGAGAACGCCCCACTCCATGAAGCGATCCTAGAGATGGTGATAAACCATCACCCACCACCCCACGTGGCCCAGAGATATAGGATTCCGAAGATCTGGACCGGGGATATCGAGAGCGAGGTTGGGCAGGCGATGGTGAACTGCGATGAGAATGGGCCTATAGTCATGATAGTGACCGAGGTGAAGGTCGATCCACAGGCAGGGGTCGTCGCGACCGGGAGATTGTTCAGCGGAACGGTCAAGGAGGGTGATATAGTCCAGATAGTTGGGAGGAATATCAAGAAGAGGGTTCAGCAGGTAACGGTCTACATGGGCCCGAATAGAGAGATAGTTGGAATGCTCCCAGCCGGAAACATCCCAGCCCTGCTAGGAATAGAGGATGCTAGAGCCGGAGACACGCTCTCAACCGTTGACCTCGTCCCATTCGAATCCCTACACTACGTCTCGGAGCCGGTCGTGACGATCTCGGTTGAACCGAAGCATAGTAGGGATCTGCCGAAGCTCGTCGACTTCTTGAATAAGCTCTCGATAGAGGATCCGACGCTCGTAACGACGGTTAGGCCTGAGACGGGGGAGTATCTGATCAGCGGGATGGGGACCCTCCACCTAGAGATCGCCTTGACTTGGATAGCGAAGGCTGGAATAGAGGTTGTTGCGAGCAAGCCCATAATCCTCTACAGGGAGACCATATCGAGGCGTGGGAAGGTCTTCGAGGGCAAGTCTCCGAACAGGCATAACAGGATCTACATCCAGGTAGAGCCGCTTGAGGAGGAGATAATCCAGCTCATAAGGAGGGGTGAACTGTTCAACGAGATGGATAGGAAGCAGATAGCGAGGATCCTGAGGGATCATGGATGGGATGCGGATATGGCGAGAAACGTGTGGATGATAGATCCCAAGGGAAACATACTCGTAGACATGACCAAGGGGGCCCAGTACCTGCAGGAGTCCAAGGCCCTGATAATAGCCGGGTTCCAAGATGTGATGGAGAGAGGACCGTTAGCGGAGGAGGCCATGAGGGGCGTTAAGGCCATCCTCGTAAACGTCGAGCTACACGAGGATCCGGTTCACAGAGGCTATGCCCAGATAGTTCCAGCGACTAGGAGAACCCTCTACGCCAGCATCCTGAGCGCCGATCCAATCCTACTTGAACCAATCTTAAAGATCGAGGCGAAGGTTCCGCCCGAGCTAATGGGAGCTGTTACATCGGTCATAACCAGCAAGCGTGGAAAGATCTTGAACGTCACCCAGCAAGAGTACGTCACGGTCGTATCAGGCGAGATACCTGCCGCCGAGACATTCGATCTAAGCGAGGCCATGAGGAGCGCGACGATGGGCAAGGCATTCTGGGCAACCGAGTTCTCGGCTTGGAAGCCGGTCCCAGCATCCCTGAGGGATAAGGTCATTCAGGAGATTAGGAAGAGGAAGGGGCTGCCTCCGAGGATCCCCCAGATATCGGACTTCGTCGAGATCCGTTAAGTATCTAAGATTACGCCACCACATATCTCCTCAAGGTCTTCTTGTAGGCGAATATCCCGACCAGATATGATATTATGGCTGCCGCCAAAACCTTCAGGAACGTTGGCATGAGCTCGGCTGCGGTGGCTCCATAGACGAGGGCCGATCTCATCCCATCAATCGCCCAAGTTGCTGGAAATATGTCCGCTAAGATCCTCATCCAGGCCGGTAGCCACGACTTCGGAAACCAGATTCCCCCTATGAATGCGAACATGAGCCCTAGGACAACGCTCAGGTTCGATGCGCTCTCGGTCGTTCTCGCGATCAGGGATAGGATCATGCCGACGCCGATGACCATTATCGAGACGAGTATTAGGAGTATTATTGCGAGCCAGTGGGCTGGGTTCACAGGATTCCAAATTATCTTCGCCCCACATAGATATACTCCTAAGGCTATCATGATAGCCGACATGATCCCAAGAGTTATGAGACCTGAGAGAGTCTTCCCGACAAGCATGTCGGTTGAGGTGGCGGGGGATGCTAGGATCCTCCTGAGGGTTCCGGCCTCCTTCTCCCTAACCGCCATGGTTGAACCTATGATCAAGCCGGAGTATAGTAGGCTCATCCCAATCGCCCCAAAGGTTTGCCAGCCAAGGATTGATGGCCTCTCGACGAGGGCCTTCGGCTTAACATCCTGGAAGCTGGCGTTTATCGGGGAGGCGAGGCCGAGCATCCAATCCCTCATGAAATCCATCCAACTCCTATTCCCAGCTACTGGGATCGTTAGGTTCTTCGGCATATACTTCTTCGAGTAAATCTCGATATACCTCAATGTCTCGTTAACCTTCCTCATCGAGATCCCATTGTTCAAGCCCTGAATGAAGCCTCTAAGGATCGACTCCGCTATCTGCGCTGATTGGAGGCTCCTCGCACCGATATACACTTTCAATCTCGCTTGACCGAAAATAATGTTTTCACCAAACCCCTTTGGTATCATGAATCCACCGTCGAGCCTACCCTTTCTGATGTCTTCGAGCATGAGTGTCTCGTTTTCATAGACCTTGACCTGAAAGAGCTTGGCCCCCTTATACTGGGACTCGTTCAAGATTTGGACGAGGATGGTCCCGTTAAAGGGGGATGTTGATCCAACGTCATAGTTCACGACCCCAACCTTCAGGGTCATGGGCTGACCCGCCGCCGGCGGGACGAAGACGTATGCCGTCATCAGCAGCCAGATGGCGGGCCATGCGATTATCCAGAAGATGCTCGCCTTGCTCCTAAAGGTTAGCTTGAGCTCCTTTACTATGAATGCCTTAATGGCGTTCCACATCATTCCTCGATCAGCCTCCTACCGGTTAATCTGAGGAAGACATCCTCGAGGGTCGGAGTTGTTATCTTGAGGGTCTTCAGCCCAACTCCCATCCCCACCATCTCTGAGACAATTTTAGGGGATGCTATGTCCGGATCATTTACATGAACCCTCAACCCACCATTTCTGTATATCACGCCATCTCCAGACGCATATTGCTTAACCTTCTCGACCACGACCTCGGGCTCCTCGGGCGGCTTAGAAAGCTCTACGTCTATCACGGCCTTAGGCCCATAGCGGTTCTTTAGGTCCTCTGGAGAGCCCTCAGCAACTATCTTTCCCAAGTCCATTATCGCAACCCTATCGGATAATTCATCCGCCTCCTCCATATAATGGGTTGCCAAGATTATCGTCTTCCCCTCCTCCTTAAGCCTGAGTATAGACTCCCAGACAGACCTCCTGATCCTCGGATCCATACCGGTCGTCGGCTCGTCGAGTAAGAG
>Ga0190310_1000474_pt1 | contig 13556 bp, 8 predicted proteins | sample 48700778_MG_FD_165059 | JGI IMG/M metagenome (GOLD analysis project Ga0190310, IMG submission 165059) | Hydrothermal vent sediment bacterial communities from Southern Trench, Guaymas Basin, Mexico - 4870-07-7-8_MG | ecosystem: Environmental > Aquatic > Marine > Hydrothermal vents > Sediment ... | reverse complement strand
GTGATCCAGGGTTCTATACCTTTCCCCATCACTTATCCTACTCAGCTCTAGGTAACTATACCACGCACTATATAAAGAGTATATAAGTGGTGCGGCGGCCGGGATTTGAACCCGGGATCACCGGCTTTCCACGGCCCTTAGGCTTGGAGATCAGAACAATATGAAAGAAAACATATTGTTCGATATGAAAGGTCTTCTAAGGTGATAGTCTGCATGTATAATCTTGAACGCTATTACTTGATGGCCCATATGAAAGGTCAAGGTAGCCAGTGTTATTAGGGGTTAGTCATCTATGGTGGTTTATAATGTTTGTTTTCCTTCATTCCCCCTACTTATCCCCTATCCCCCGGCCTTCGGGAGCGAACCTCCCTCGGTCGAAGGATAGGTTCACCAAAATCCCCCTCACCACTCATAGGGTTCACCCAACATCCACTATTATGCGGTTGCTACAAAAAGTTATCGTTTCAATGAACAGTCATCTAGGCTACACCACGTTGGAGCTGTTGTGCTAGCTGAATAATGCTTTCTATTTTAGCCTTGATGCTAGATCTTGCAGTACATTCTCTAAGCTTTTCCCGGACAGTAATTTCTCTACAGCAATAGTATCTAGCGCGATGTACCTTCGTGTTTGAATTCCGTACTTAATAACATCCTTATCCTCAGTCCATATAGGCACGTTGAGCTTTAGAGACAAAGCTATGAATGGTGTATCCTTGGGATCGAATGTTCTTGCAATGGTATAGGCGTCTCTGAGTTTATCTTCGTAAAGCTCCCTCGGAACCACGTGTACTAGCATGAATGCTAACATAACCTTAGTCTCGAAGTCCTTAATAGCATGCCTTCTAAGCTTTTCTACATGCCTATGAAATTCTATAAGTGCTTCCTCAGGTGTGAAGAGGTTTAGTTCATGTTCCTCAATAATACGATAAGCTCTAGAACGGCTACCAGCTACAACAATCATAAATAGTACATTGCTGTCAAGAACTAGAGCAATCCCTTCCTCCTGTATTCTTCCTCCAGCTCCTTCCATACCTCACTCCTCGTTACCTCAAACTCTCTAAGAGCTCTCTCTAAGTCTAAATCTACACCGCCTCTAAGATATCTGAGAACAAGCTTCTTCGCGAACCTACGTGAAAGCCCTTCAGCAACCCAACGAATAATATCTTCCTCTGAAATATCCTTCGGAACTTTAATACTAACAATTCTAGCCATATCCTTAACCCATACGTAACTATACTATAGAACACAATAAGTTTAGCGGAGCTAAAAATCTGAAGCAAATACTAAACGTACCGAATTCATTAATATTAGATTTACTGGAGCCTATTAAATCGGCTTCAACCATACAAGTATGTCCAATATATACGTACTCGAATTTAAACTCATCAGTTCTGATGTGCACGTCTAAGAACAGTAATATAAGCGGGTATTTGGGTCTCGCTTAGAGTTATTAGGGGTTAAGAAGAGGTTTCTATTGGTTTGGTGCGGCGGCCGGGATTTGAACCCGGGATCACCGGCTTTCCACGGCCCTTAGGCTTGGAGATCAGAACAATATGCAAGTATTCATACCAGTTGATATGAAAGTGCTGCAGAGATGATAATCAACATACATAGCCATAAATGCCATTACTTGACGGTCGATATGAAAGGTCTATATAGGGCTATTGAAGTTCCTTAAACTTTAGCTAACTTATTTGCAAGACTTATTATTCCGATAGGCAATAATATAGCTAGGTATGAATATTAGCTAAGTAGATTATTTAGTGGTTGATGATATCTTTGTTCTTATGAATGCTTATGGAACTTAGTGACATTTGGGAAAATGCTTACTTTTAAATAGCTTACCGGGTATGTGGTGGGATTAGAGATGTGGGGCTCCGGTGGTTTCGTGGAGGCCCCGAAAGCCCCCAACCAAATGCGGAACCAAGAAGGGATGAGGGAGAAGCCCGTGCAAGTAGTTTCGAAAATACCCAAAATATAAAGCACTGGCAACCAGAACAAGTACCTATATGACGATTATTCTATGCTACGTCTATACTACATGTTTGACCTAGGTCTTAACTCTAGTTCTCTTCTCCATTCTCTGAACACTATTTCGAAATGCTCAAAGAATCCTTGTCGTCCAAGTATTGCTAGGTCTGAGGAGATATATTCTGTGAACGCTACTGGCATCTTTAGCTTTCCTAAACCCTCTATCTCCATCTCTACCTCTTTCTTTATGTAGGCTGATATATATCCTCCAACACCAGCTAGGTACTTCTTCTCAGTATCTCTTAGATCTATGCCTGCATCATCGGCAACACTGATGTGAAATAAGCTTACAGCCGCACCGCTATCTACTAGTGCGTACAGCTTGGTTATGTACTTAGCCCTAATCACTACCGGGATCACTGGGTAGTATCTTCCACGAACATTAACATAGCTGAACACTCTACGTACAGTCAAGAAGCTACACCCAGAATTGCTAAGGGGTCTGCCTAGACAACTAGTAGGTCGTGGCTTGGAACCTTAATCACATAGTACTCATCACGTTTATATCCTTTCTTCTCCATAACTCTGCGGAGCTCTTCAAGGGAATTAGCCCACGCAATTACCTTTCCATCCTTTATAGCAGCCCACTTACCTGGAGGCACCCTATCAAGCTCGCCAGGCTTTACAAGCTCTACAACCTTAACCCTAGACAAATCTAGTCACCACACTATATCTACAGTAAAAATCCTTGATAACTCTTTACTACAACTAGAGACAATAAGCGCTTATACTTCCATGAACTTAAACCCTAACTATAGGAGTTTTAAGGTTGCCAACATTTGTTGGAAGAAGTCTTGGAATTAAAGGAGGTTCTTCTATTGGTTTGGTGCGGCGGCCGGGATTTGAACCCGGGATCACCGGCTTGGGGGGCCGGTGTCCTAATCCAGGCTAGACGACCGCCGCTCCGAATTTCTTTTTCCATGTTTTCTCTCTTAAAGTTTCTCTATAAATGGTAGGTTTGTCTCTGTTTGAGCATTGGATAAATTAGGATGTGTTCGAATAGGTATTATTGGGTGCGTTCTGTGATTGTGGTTAAGTCTTCTAAATGTGGTGAACTTTATGTGGATGGGTTTAGGGTTAGGGTTGTTGAGAAGCTAAAGTTACCTAGTATTGATAAAAGACTTAAGGCTATTGAGGAAGCTGGCTGGAATACTTTCCTGCTTAAGAGCGAAGATGTTTTCCTAGACATGCTTACTGATAGTGGAACCAACGCTATGACCGATAAGCAGCTTGCAGCAATGATTTCAGCCCAAGACTCTTATGCTGGAAGCAGAACATTTTACGAGTTTGTTGAAGCTGTGAAGGAAGTTCTAGGATACGAGTATGTGTTACCTACACATCAGGGTAGAGGTGCTGAACACTTACTGGCTAAGGTGCTTGTTAAGCCTGGATCCATTATACCTATGAACTACCATTTCACAACAACTAAAGTTCATTTCGAGCTTGCTGGTGGGAAAGTTTTAGAACTATATATTGATGAAGCCTTAAACACTAGAAGCTCTCACCCGTTTAAGGGAAACATGGATGTTGAAAAATTAAAGGAAACTATTAGAAAATATGGTGCTGAAAACATAGCATTCGTTAGAATGGAAGCATCAACAAACCTTATAGGTGGTCAACCATTCTCCATGGAGAACCTCAGAGAAGTAAGTGAGATTTGCGGAAAACATGGAATACTCTTAGTTCTCGACGGGAGTATGATAGACTGGAACGCGTATCTTATAAAGCGGAGAGAAAAAGGATATGCGAACAAGTCTGTTGCTGAAATAGTTAGGGAAATGTGTAGTTTAGCAGACATATTCTACGCTAGCGCTAGGAAGGCAATGTGTGTTAGAGGAGGATTCATAGCTACAAACAATAGGAAAGTATTTGAGAAGCTGAGGGAATGGCTACCAGTATATGAGGGTTTCTTCACCTACGGGGGGATGTCTATAAAGGAAATAGCGGCAATGACTATAGGTTTACGTGAAATGGTTGACGAATCCCTAGTAGGTGCTGAAGCAGAACAAATAAGGTATTTCGCAGAGAAGCTTTTGAAAGAAGGAATACCTGTAGTAACTCCTCCAGGAGGTTTAGGAGTTCATTTAGATGCAAAGGAGTTTCTACCTCACGTACCTCAAAACCAATACCCTGCCGGAGCTTTAGCAGCAGCACTATACTTGGTTTCCGGAATAAGAGCTATGGAGAGAGGAACAATATCTATGGAAAGAGAAAACGGTAGAGAAGTATTTTCACCATTAGAACTTGTAAGGCTAGCGTTTCCAAGAAGAACGTATTTGAGAACACACATAGACTATGCTGTGGACAGAATAGTTTGGCTATATGAACATAGAGACCTAGTGAAGGGTTTAAGGTGGGTTTACGAACCACCAGTACTTAGGTTCTTCCTAGGAAGACTAGAAGACATAGATGGTTGGGGTAAAGTCGTTTACGAAAAATATAGGAGCGAACTAGGAAAATACTAGGTAAATACGGTATTACAGTATTCAAGATAAGAACAGATAATCATTTACCCTCATTACATGTATTTTTGCTAGAAGAAAGGAGTAATGTTGTTCCTAGAACGTTTAAATACTGCTAAAAGCTTGCTATCTTAACTAAGGCGCTAAATTCAACGTATTTTCTAACTAGAGTATTAATGGTAGCCTTGATGATTATAGTAATTATTACTGGAAGTTTTATTTTCTTCGCGACACTTAAACAGCCAATTACTACAACTCCTCCGCCTCAATCCCCGCTTATTAGCCTACCTTCAAGAGGTGTTGAAGGCCATGATTCACTTGGCATTCCAAGATACATGTCAAGTATAAGACTTTACTACAGTAATGAAACCTATGGAAACATAACATTCATCAATATAGCTTACTACACAGACAACAACATAAATGAGGTAATAGGTTTCTATGAAACTCAAATGCCCAACTACGACTGGTCATTGCTAAGTAAAAGCATAGTTATGAAAGATCTAGAAATCCCAGGAACAACCATTGAAATTAAATCATACACGCTCCTTAACTTTAGAAAATCTAAGCACAGTAATTCTCAGATGGCCTTATCTCACGTTGAATTTTCCGTAGGTGAAACCATATTAGGCGCAGCTAAAAGCACCATAGTTAAAATAAGCTTTTATAAAAAAAACGCTTACACATAGCTTCTTATACATAGCTTAAAGTTAGAAAACAGCTTTAAACGTAGATCAACTAAACCGGTAATAGGAAACCGCAGCTACGTAGTGATGACCTCGGCAGGGCTGACCCTCAAGGGATGATTGGGGTCTTGAGTGCTGAGTCTCTCTTTATAAACCCCCGAATGATTAAGGTCTGACATAGGAACACCAAATAGATTATCTGCTTCTCGGATATATGCATAGTTACATTAATTAATGTAAGCTCATTCTAGCACGAATAATAGGTTCTTGGAAGAATATTTAGAAATCACTTTAACATACTTGAGTAATTTAGTACTTCACTTATGGGGGCTTCATATAGCAAGTCTCTGAATTCGTCTACTAAATTCTCGCCAGCTTTCTCTCTAAGAATCTTTACAATCATGTTTTCAAATAAGGTACAGGAAGTCCATTTTTTCTTCTTCTTAGGTTTATTTATTAGGAAATCCTCCATATCGTAGTTATCTAGGAACCTCCTATATTGTTCATACTAGTCAATACTAGGATTATATACGTATATCTTAGCGAAATCTGATATTGGTATCAGTATCACTTACTGCAGTTTTATGCTTAACAATTTTAATGAAAAGGAAAAGAAGAGTCCTAGAAGCTTCTTTTCCCTTATACTAAACCAATCCATAAGCCAAAAGCCCTCCAAAACTAGAGGAAGTAAGAAAAACTCATAGAAGCAATAACGAGCTTAACTCTTTCGCTTATCATTTAAACTGGCAGAGCTTTTCCCGGAGTATCGGGATTTGAACCCCGGAACCTCTAGACTTCGAAGACTCGAGATTTTAAATCTCCGTTTCAGTCTCGCATTGGAGACTGAAACGTGATTACATATTTGACTATAGATCGTGATAATCAAGACCGCATACTGAAACATTGTACTAAGTCCTTGATACATAGTGTTTTTAGAGCTCTTATTAGGTAGTCCAAGAACAGCATTCTGTCCGTAATCCGTGAGCTCCGCAACGTCTATTCATAGTCTAGGATTAATTCATATAGCTTCTTACTAATACCTAACTGAGCTCTTTTCTAGACCCTGTGATGTAGTTGTTCGAACCTTAGTTTGAATACCCTTAGCCGTGGGTTAGTATTGGTACAATACTGTCTGAAGTTGTAATGAAAGTAATGATTAATTCGGCTTTACAAGGATTTGGTACTTAAGCCCCCGTGACCTAAAGAAATAATATTATACTTGAAGAAGGTGTGAGCCCTAGCAATCACATAGCCACGTTGATAGCTAAAAGGGTTAGGGAAAGATGCTACTCCCCAAACTGCCTTGGAAAGAGCCCAAAACTATACACTCTCTTACATTAAGGAAGCCTATCATCTATACATCCTTAGCCGTATAAGCTCTGCTACCTTCGGGTTAACATTATGCTAAAATGTGGCGGTTTGTAGCGGCCATTATGACAATACACCAGATAATCTTTTATTGTATCACTATGAATCTTACTAGTGCAGTATTCTTACATTCTTGAACGACTTATATACTTATATACTATATTGACCGTATAAAACATGAAGAGGTAACGAGTATGGAGACATACACGTTACCTCAACGGAAAAAGCTCACATTATTCTTCATAATACTGCTACTATTTCTAGTTCTAGTACCTCTGAATACTATAGGTCTTATAGGAGTAGAGGCTGTTAATTCTAGTAGTGCTGGCAGGGCTTCGGATCTGCTTAATGAGCTGGGAGACTTCGAGGTTCTGGGCACGGTTTTCGATTTCGATAGTAGGATTAGGACTACCATAGCTGTTGACCCATACCCTATAGTGGTGTATCCATACCAAGTAGAGACCTATGCACCATATTATGGTAGCGTAAGAGCTCACGGAATAAAATATATGACCTATGGTGCACTCCAGTTTGTTGAAACAAACTATGCTGAGTTCGTAAGCTACTACAACGTAACCCCCGGGAATTTTGAAGATAAGATAACCGGGGTCAACTTGGAGGGCGAGTACTATAGATACAGTGAACCCGACGTTAATGGATGGCCAACTATGGGCTTTATTTCACGATCGCTATGGAGAGAAGTGCTGTTTAACGTTACTAAGCTTGCTGTTGAAGCTGGTGCGGACATGATAGTTTTCGATGGAGGCTGGGGAAGCTATTCAGGAGCTCTTACAGGCCAATCCGGAAACCCAGGATGGTACGTTTTCGACGATGAACTCGTTACCGGATTCAATCAGTACCTAAGCAGCAAGTATACACCTGAGGAGCTAGCCGAGAAATTCAACATTACAGACATAAACAACTTCAACTTCAGACAATACCTCTACGACAAAGGATATAGGAGCAAAACAATTGATGAATCTAGGAGAACCAGTATAGATAGGGTGAGATGGGAGTTTCTCCCGGAAAAGGACGAGTGGGGCTATGAGATCCCATTACCAGACAATTACACAATGAACTTATGGAGAGAATATGAGAACTACCAGCTCAAAATTCTCCTAGATTTCTACGATAGATTAAGCTCGGAGCTCAAAAGCTACGCACAGAGTAAAGGAAGGAACTTCTGGATAGCCGCCAACTTGGCGCCTACCTTAGGTACTCATCCCCCTGAGGCGAGGCTCAGCATAATACCTTTCCTAGCACACATAGACTTCCCATTCTTCGAAGTATGGTACGACGACATAGGCTACCCTAAGAGGAATGTTGCCCCGCTATTTAGGACTATCTATGCTACAGGTAAGCACTTCGCTTCCATGACGTGCCCAACCCCATCGTTCTCAAGCTATTTCGAGCCTCATAGCGACGAAAACCCGTATCCTGAAGAGCAGGTAATAGCTACAGCTGAGCTCATAGCAACAGGCGGGTGGCCGCAGCTTACGATAGGTCATAACATAACCTACATACGATTTATACAACAACACCCTGAGCTACTGCCCAAGCAGCAAGATGGTGAAGTAGCGTTAGTATACTCGCTTCCATCGGCCCAGAACTACAGGAGGAGAGATTCTGGATCTTATTATGACTATTGGGGATACTTACCTTACGAATCCGTCTTTTACCTCCTATCAGATATGAATAACATAACATTTGACATTGTGATATTCGGCGATAAAGAACTCTACCCCTACACCCCCACGCTTGAAGAACTCTCCAAGTATAAGGCGCTGATTCTACCTAACACAACGTGTTTATCTGACGAGCAGATAACCTTACTACTAAACTATGTAAACCAAGGAGGAGTGCTTATAGGCATAGGGAAGATTGGCATATGCGATGAAAACGGCTTTAATGTTACCGCCGAGAGATTGGAGTTCACAAGCTACTTCAACGCTACAGGTGATTATAGCGATCCCAATAGTATGAGAATATACGACTATGGAAGCGGGAAAATAGTGTCGCTTACCCCACTTGTACTCGATGAGTTCATAAGGAAACATAAAGCTTTAATGGAGGTCGGTGAGATTTGGCATAGTCCTTACTATTCTCCGGAGGAGAGAGCAGCAGAGTGGTGGTATTACTATTACTCTTACGATGTTGGGGACTGGATTGACTGGTTTACCAGCGCTCTTGAGCAGGCAGGTGTTCAAACAAGTATTTCAACAGATTTGAATCCTATGGTGATGCACATACGCTACTGGGATCCCTACAATAATGCCACGCTCTTCCACTTCATAAACTATCTCTACGACAATTGGTACAACGAAACGGCAGTTGACCAGGTAAATGCTAACTTTACCTTCGAGTTAAGGCCTGAATTACAAGGTAAGAGCTTAAGGATAACATACTATACTCCTGAATACCCTGATGGAAAAGAGTTAAGTTATAGTGCTGAGCCTGATGGGCGAATTAAGGTAACAATACCGTACCTGCATATATGGGGTATTTTGAAGGTTGAGGAGGATAAGGGAGAACCTAGCACTTACACTATTGAAGAACCTACTGTGTGGACTGGAACCCAGGTCTTAGATGGTGACTTAGTGGTGAATTCTAGTCTAACTTTGAGAGATGCTGTAGTTAAGGTTAGCTCGGTTTTAGGTGATCCGGTGAAAATAGAGGTTTTAAGTGGTGGTTCACTAAACATTGTGAACTCCGTTATTGAGCCTTACGATAGTGGGAGCAAATACTACATTATAGTACGTGAAGGCGGCTCTCTACGGGTAGAGAACTCTACAATTAGAGGTGTAGGTCTTTGGGGTCCGCTAGATTACGGTGGTGTGTGGGTTGAATCTGAAGATACTGTAGTTTTAAACTCTAGGTTTGAGAACTGCTATCACTACTGCCTCTTCCTAATGGAAGCCAATTGTACCTATATAAGAGATACTGAATTTACGGGAAGCACTGAAGGTATAATGATGTATTGGACATGGCTAGTTAAAGTAGTGAATAGTACGTTTTCAGGAAACTCTATTGGTCTTTACACTAAACATGTTCACCACTTAAACGTAGTAAGTAGTGTATTCGAAGGAAACACGGAATTCGGAGCTGTTATTGATAGAAGCGAGTTTATAACCTTTAGAAACTCAACATTTACTGGTTCTGAATGGGATGGTTTAAGCTTTTGGACTTCAATTTTCGTAGAAGCCGATGACTGCACTGCGGAGAATAACGGCTATGGCTTCACATTTAGGAACACGCCTATATCAACAGTTCTCAATAGTGATGTGTTTAATAACACTTACTCGGGAATCCTCCTGAGAGACGTTAACGATTGGAATGTAATGCCTCCACAACCCATCATGGCTGCTTACCCATTTCCGACCAGTGAGTCTTTATCTCGAGAAGAGTGGTTGCCATCAAACGTCTGGGGTTCATGGGATGGAAAAAGATCGCTAATATTGTTTAACAGAATTGAGGGCAACGATGAGGGAATAAGTATTAGTTGTAGTGGATATTTTAATGAAAACGTATATGTAATTAACAATACCATTAGGTCTAACAAGGTAGGTATAAATGTAACAGATACGAGTAACTCCATAGTTGCAGGGAACAACTTCATAAGCAACACGTATCATGTTGCCGCTACCAACATTAACATAGACTTCAACACTACAAATTATGGCAACTACTGGGATGATTATTCTGGTTCAGGATATTACGAAGTCTTTGATAGCGTATACGACTACCAGCCCTTAGCAATGCCAAATACTATTGAAGATGTAGACGATAGTAATCCTCCGAATGTAAAAATTGTAGATTGGTGGTGGGAGGATGGCTGGGATGAAGATGGCTACAACGACTTCATATCAATTACTATCCAAATATGGGATGATTCACCACTTTACGTAGAGCCTCAATACGAGATAGGTATTGTAAACCTGTTATATCCGGCAATGTTAACATTAGAGGAAGGTGGAAGCCCTGTCATGAGCTATGCAATTGGCCCACCTGAAACTTCAGAACAGCCAAATAATGTCACTATAGACTTTAGCTCAGACTATTACGCATACTGGATACCTAACTACCTCAACGAATCCACGCTTCAGGATGCCAGTTTCGATGTTTACGCCTCCGACATTTACGGTCATTGGTCAAGAAACGAAAGTATAGCACCTCACATATCCTTAGTTAAGAGTAATGTAAGCGAAACAGCAACTCTATATGTTGAAGTTGCGGTTTTTGACCAGAGCAGTATAGAGCAGGTGACCCTACATTACAGTACTGATGGTGTGAATTATCAGAGCACACCCATGACCTACGATCCGGAAGATGATACTTACAAAGGTATAGTTCAAAGTTTGCCTCCAGGAAAGGTGTGGTTCTACGTATCCGCAACAGACATCTACGGTTACTCTGGTGAGACCCAAGTTTACACCTATGAAATTGAGGTAGCTGCTACAGTGACAGTGTCTGTAGGTGCTTCGTGGGATGAGGTTTCTGAAGAGCTGAGCTTAACAGCCACAGCTATTTGTAGCGTGTGCGGAGAGATAACTGCTGGAACAGTTAACTACGAGATCTTGACAAGCGAAGGGACTAGCACGGGTATTGTAGGGGAGATGATATACAATGCTACATCATCTAGGTGGGAAGCTACTGTGAATACTAGGGAACTACCACTAGGCGAGTACGTAGCTAGAGTTACAGTAGTAGATGAGGCTGGTCATAGTGGTGAAGATCAGGTAACGTTCACAATAGAGGATACGTTGGGTTCAGTAACCTCCGATACCTCAGTTACTCCAACCGTTGCTAGTGTTAGTATTACCGTGACAGCTAATATAACAGACTTCAACCGTAGGTCCGACGTGGTTGCTGCAGAAGTATTCATAGACTCTATAGGTGCGGATGGGTCGGGGCACCCTCTAAACCCTGTAGATGGAAGTTTCGATTCGCCAAGTGAGATTGTAGAGGGGGTAGTAGACGTTTCTGGGTTAAGTGAGGGGTTGCATACGGTGTATGTGCACGGCAAAGATTTTCAAGGTAATTGGGGACCTTTCGATACACAAACGTTTACGGTAGATAAGACTGCGCCCTCAATCTCCAACATTCAAGTAACTCCTTCTATAGGGTCTCCCGGAGCAAACTTCACTATAACCGTTGCAGTTACAGATGCTTCAGATATTCAGTTCGTTAAAGCTTACATACAGAGCCCAGACGAGGTAGACATAGTAGTGATTGAGCTATTTGATGACGGTGCTCATAGTGATGGAGGTGCTGGCGACGGTGTATATGGTAACACGTGGAATAGTAGCGGCTCTGATGTAGGAACATACTATATCGATATTGAGGTTGCAGATATCGCAGGTAACGATAAAGAATATGAGAACGTTGCAACCTTCAAACTAGCTTGTGGTGTAGAGACCGCTACTGGAGTTGGCACAGCGTATTTTGAGACAGATAGTGGGGTTATAGTGGAGCTTGAACCTGTAGATGAATCCGCTCTGCCATCTGAGGGTAAACCCGACCTAGAGTTCCCATACGGGTTCTTCACGTTTAGGATAGAAGTGCTTACCCCAGGTCAGACAGTAACGGTAGTGATTATTCTCCCATCAAACACGCCGGTAGGAACACAATACTGGAAATACCAGGTGCCTGAAGGATGGTATCAGATACCCGTAGATGATGATGATGGAGACAACATCATAATTATACAGTTAACAGATGGGGGTCTAGGCGATGATGATGGGGAAGCCAATGGCGTAATAGAAGATGTAGGAGGCCCAGGTATATCGAAAGCACTAGCTCCAGCTATAGTAGGTGGGAAATTAATAGTTTCAGAAGCTGAAGTTAATACTTTACCATACATATTAGCTATTGTAATAGCATTAGTAGTGACAATCTCAGCATATGTAGCCTTTTTAAAGAGACACTTCACCTAAACTCATTATTTTTAACATAAACTTTAAACTTCTAATCATATGTGTTTTCTGCTAAAAAGTTAAGCACTATGTGAACATGTTTATTGGGAAACTATTCTATGCTTTCTACAAAACATGTTTTATTAAAGAATACGAAGTGGTTTATGGAGAGAACCTGTAAACTCATTCTACATGATAATATTCTAAACACTTGGTCTTAAATGTAAAAACTTAGTGAAAAAGCATGTTATCGCCTAGCAGACCACATATTACTGATTAGGTATGGACCCAAGAAGCGCGTCAAAGTAGTACACATGCTTACTAGAACGTGGTGAGCTGTCAATTAAAGTCTACTTATTATTTTAGATAATGCATTTGCTTGGCGGCTCAAGCTAGTTCTTGGCAATCCCCGAGCTTGTTGGTCTTGGATGGGAGCTTACGAGGCTACGTAAAGGCTCGTGGAGGAATTTGCTGCCAATTAATAGGGTTGTTGAATAGATTGGCAAGGAGCTACGGTCTGAGCGTTGGCTTGAAATCTATATGCAGGTTATGTTGTTATAGTTATGGCTATTAACCGCAGAATAGTAGTGTGAATATATACAAGTATCTTGTTGGGGCTTGGAACGCCCTCTATGAACATGTACGCAACAAAGACTAGTCTGGAGAACTTGCTCACATTTCACCTGCTAATTTTGATAGGTTAGTTGCTGAAGCTCTTCTATAGAATGTGCGGAGATGTTTGTGAAAGAGAAGTATGAGATTTTGTACTATTGGGAAGTCCTTTATTAGGCGTCAATTACTTGTATTATGATCTATTATTGAAAGCGATCTAGAATTATACATTCATCGTTAAAAGAGTAAAATAGATGATGATAGAAACACTTATGTTAATTGAAGGGATTTTAGTATTAGCTGATTCCATTATAAAGATCCTAAGGTCTTAAGTGCTGATCATAAAGCATGATCACAAGAAGGAGTTATAACTTTTATAATATAAATAGAGCACTGAGTTAACATCACATGGGTTAGGGCTGTAACTGCTATAACCACAGTTCGAACTATGTATCCCTTGGCATCATACCATTATTAGAGCCCCC
>Ga0190310_1000472_pt1 | contig 13628 bp, 22 predicted proteins | sample 48700778_MG_FD_165059 | JGI IMG/M metagenome (GOLD analysis project Ga0190310, IMG submission 165059) | Hydrothermal vent sediment bacterial communities from Southern Trench, Guaymas Basin, Mexico - 4870-07-7-8_MG | ecosystem: Environmental > Aquatic > Marine > Hydrothermal vents > Sediment ... | reverse complement strand
AACATACTTCCACCCATTTTTCTCGTATTTTATGTGTGGCCAATAGTATTTAACCGTTATGGCCATAGGAAACAGGAGTATTACACCAGAAACACCTTAACGCCTCTACGCCTATAAGGCTCCAACATGTTCCGATCCACATCCCTACAGACCACAGCCAATCTAATGGGTTTCTTGGGTCTATATTCCTGATAATACCAGTCGGCATACGCTAATAGTTGGCCTAGTGCGCTTCTACCAGCTCTGGGCTTGACCTCAAATATCCAGATCTCGTCCTCAGTTTCTCCAACCGCATCTATCCGCAATTTGGTTAATACATCCATTCCCGTAAGTTTAGCTAGTTCCTCCATGCCAGGTGGGATGTTCCCCGGCCCAACCTTCACGTCGTAATCGATCTTGATGAACTTTAGATCTGTTTTACGCAGGAAGTCGCTCCAAATAGAGGCTTCCCAAGGCCCCATGTGAGGGTATCTTGGACGTATCCACTCGGTCGCCGGCATGGGTTCAGAACCCTCCTATCGTTTTTCTTTGTCATTTGAGGGTTTTGCACCATAGCTTTTAAACATTATTATGGGTGGCCACTTTGAAAACACCCATAGATCCCCTGAAACGCATTTTTCGGCGTGTTAGACCTAACCCTTTTGCGCCCAAAACTCGACTTCAGTCCCACTTCGCCCACTATCCTCTGGTTTCATCCGCTCTACCGCCGGTAACTATATCCACCATTTCCTCTGTTAGGTCTATTCCCACATAACGGCACCAGTCGATCAGAATATATTTCTTGGTCATCACGTCAAGGGGAAGAGCTAGAAGCCATAAGAGAAACTCTCTCTTCTTTTCAGGTGAGAGCAGTTCCTCTGGAATCAATCCGATAAACTCTGGACTCATGGGGTTTCACCGTGAAATTTTCTGTAATGCTTCTCTCACTATTTCTAGCTCTTCCCTTACTTGACGTATTCGTGTCTCTAATTCCTCTAGTCTCCGATCATACTGTAGTTCAAGTTTTTTCTTACGCTCTTCAAGTTCTTTTAATTCTGCGTCTCTACGCTTCTCAAGTTCTCTAATCCTCTCCTCGGCTTCAGCCTTGATTCGTTCGGCCATTTCTCTGGCTCTGGCTAAGGCCTCATCTCTTGACAGTCCGGCCGTTTCACGGAGAAACGTCACCCGAGCCTCAAGCCTCTCCTTAAGCTCCTCTATCCTTGCGTTATACCGAGCCTTATAGCGCTCAATAACGGTTCTAACCCTCTGCTCCCTCTCTGCAACGCTTAAAGCCGCCAACTCTTGTAGCAATACTATCTTGGCCTCGATAATCGGCCTCTGATCAGGTGAAGCCTCCTCAAGTTTAACTTGCCAATATCTTATTCTGGCCTGAACCTCATAAGTGGTGGCGGTTCTAAACGTCTCGAACTCCTCTTCTAAAGCCTTGATTATGGCTTCTAATTCTGCTTGAAGCCTGCTTATCTGAGCCTCCGTTACAGCCGTTAATTCCCTTATCCTCGCTTCTGTTCTCTCAACATCATAACCGGCTGAAATTTGAGCTTCTGCTAAGATTGATTCGACTCTTATTTCCGCTAATCTCCGTATCCGCTCTATCATGGCATCATACCGGGTCTTAGTGCGGGTTATTCTGGCATCCATAACGGCCAAGTCTTGCTCACGGAGTTTCGACTGGTATCTGTACTGGATTTGGAGGATCTCAAGCCTGTTCTCCAACCGTCTAAGCCTACGCTCAAGGGTCTCGGTGGGCTCTACTCTTATCTTGGGTTGTTTCCTCTGCTTCTCAAGCGCCACCAGATTTTCTAAAACTTCTGGTCTAACTATTATTTCCGCTAATCTGGCTCTAAACGTCTCCTCGTCTATGGTTCCATCCCTAAAGGCTTCTATCAGGGTCTTAACCCTCTCATCGTTTCGCTCTCCGAAGTCCTTTTCGGCTATGGTTAATGCTCTTAGATCGTCCACGTTCACGTTGCTTATCGTCAAGTTATATGCATTCTTCAACTCCTCAAGGCTACGATAGCCTTTAAGATAATTGGATTCGACGGCTGAGATATAGGATTTCATAACGGATGAAGTAGCCCTTTTAATGGTGAGAGTCAGCATGTCATCTCGAATCTCTGGATGTATGCCTAGCTTCATGAACCATTCGTTTAATTTTTCATCCGTTATGATCTTATCCTCATACAAATCCTGTAACTCGCTTCTAGACGGATAATCCCATGCGTCTTCGATAATCTTCTCGATTCTATCGTCTCTCCAGCCCAGATCGGCCAAGATCTCCTTTGCCTCGCCGACATCTATGATATGTCTCCTCAAGAATCGTGCAACCATTTCACGGGTGAATTCCTCTGGTCTGATCTTCTCTCTATAGAATTTCTCCAACCCTCTAGCGATACTATAACGCATTCCGGGTCCAACCGCAATCCATGAAAGCCATCCAATACCGAGGCTCCATGAAATATTGGTTACCATTCTGGCGACGGATCTGAAGCCGAGCCAATGGCCCAAGGCGGAGTTTGCTCCAACCGTGTCAAAGAACGAGGCTATCAAGTTCAAGTCGTGCTGGAGGTCTAGGAATTCTTTTAGAGCCTGCTTAGCCATTTCTTCCGGGTTTTCTCGATAGGCTTGATATAGTCGCTCATACTGGATGTCATGTTCCATCTCGCCCGGAAAGTTCCCAAGGCTTATCATGGCGAATCTCTGCATACGTGCCAAAACATATTGGTAAATGACTTGATATAACTCGGTCGCCAACATGCTGAACTCCACAAAAACGATATACCCCGTGAACCATCCAAGCCATCGCCTAGCCCTAAGCATACCCGCAATCCGATTAGATAACCTGCCGAGAAAGCTACCCACAACAAAGTTTCTGAGATAGGCGGTTCTAATACCCTCTAAAACCTTACTGTTATCCTGTATCTGCTTACCCAAATCCTCCAAAGCCTTACCCATATCGGCTAAAGCCTGCTGGAGGGTTGCCTCCATGGTAAATAGTGAAGCGATCTCGAATCCGGTTCCAACCGCTAATCCGGCCATCTGGTAACCCAAGTATTTTCCAAACACTCTTCCAAGCCTTGAGGAGGCTATCCTTCCTATGGCTCCCTTTATTCGCCTCATCCAGCTCAAGTCATTCCACCTCCGCCTCCAGCAAACCTTATACCGGCTTTAAGTAATACTTCTCTACACTTTTCTGCACCCACCCGCTCAACCCTCCAAACCTTTTTCTCGGGATCATATATGACTCTCCAGCCGTCAACCATTGGATGAATTATCCAGTAAATCGCATACGGTTTATAGGTGAGAACATAGTATGGCCCCCAAGGCGGAGTTCCATACACTCCAGCAATAGCCTCTGGATCGGATACTCCGGCCTCCTCGAGACTTAGGGTTGATCCATCCGGCATTCTAACAGAGATTTCTCTTATGGCCCCGAGGATCATGGCTTCAAGCGATCCGATAACCCATCCCACTCCGTTAATCAGTTCCTGTAGGCTTGTGGGCCTAAAATCCGGCAACTCATCTCGACCTTCTACCAGATGTGAACCGTATTCCCACCATTTCCAGAGTCCTTGAAGATTGTCTATAAAGCCGGGTAACAGGAAGAATAGTAGAGCTTCAAGCCATCCTTCAGGCGATCCACGGAGCTTTGTTCTCCACTCAAGCGGTAATTCAATCTGATACGGTGAAGTTCCACCCGTTCTCTGCTTGGTGTATTCGAGCATGACGGTTTCTAGGGCTGGGTATTCTTCTTTAATCTCGTCTGGAGTGGTTATAAGCTCCAGTAAGCGGTCTGGTATTTTTCCAAGCTTCTCGGATAGCCAGTCTATGGATGGGAGAACCACGTTTGAGATGGTTTTTGATAGGTTTGAGAGATCGCTTAGAACTTTTTTCTTGAATTCGTCGAAAACATTTGAAACAAAATTTGAAAATTGATCATGAAGGTCTGAGAGTGATTCAAGGGCTTTCGAGAGGTCTTCTTGGAGGTTCTCGATGAAATTGTTTAGGTCGTTTATGCTGTTTTCGACGAATTCTTTGAAATTAGGCCAAATATTCTGGATGAAGTCGTAGAAATCGCTCCATAATTCGCTGAAGATCTTATCCAGTTGATCCCAAATATTCCCCAACTCATCAAATAAGTCGGGTAAAGTGTAGTAGAAAAAGTCCGTAATCTCATCCCACCAAATATCAACCCACGCAACCAAACCATCCCACAAATCGCTTACGAGACCCATGAAGCGGTTCCAGTAATCGCATAGGATTTTCCAGAGCTTATCCCACCAATCAACCACCAGCTTATAGAAGCGCCAAAAATGATCGCCTATCCACTTGCCGAGATCTATGAGCCATCCGAGCCATTCCTCGGCCAGATCTTGGAGCCAGTCGAGTATTACAATTAAGGTGTCTCGTAGCCAGTTGAATATGCCCCAGTCCTGCTCCTCAAGCCAGTCGATTATAGTCTTCAGCCAGCCCATCTTGTTTCACCGTGAAACGGCTATAGCGTCTTTCCGACTATGCTACCGTATTTCTCAACCCATTCCCTAACCCTTCTCTCCGCCTCCTCTGGAGTATATTCCTCAAGCGGGATCGTTATATCATGATAGTTCCCGGAGCCAACTGGATACTCGAACCTGACATCAACCACTCTCCTAGTGCCAACCTCTGGATCAAAGGTGACGGTCTCATATACTCGGATTATCTTTGCCTTGGGCTTCTCCTCAGCCATTATTTCCCACCTCCTCTACTAAACATGGTGATGGCTCGAATTAAAAAGTTTAATAAGCGTCGGAGAGGAAGCCACCAAAACACAGTCCATTTCGGTAAGGCGTTAATTCTCCAAGTAACGGTGTGATCATAATTTGTCCCCGGACTCCATCCACGAATAGTCAAGACACAGGGAGTGTGAGGCAACTCATAATACTCACTCCATTTAATTGTCTCGCCGTCACCATGTAAGTAGGATCCATAGGGCCTAGGAAACAACTGCTCTTCACCATAATAACATGCGGTATAGACCATTCCACGGCACCCGGGTGGGAAGTGGCATTCTATTGACACGATCACCTCCTCCTCTATCTTCACGGTCTCCTCTTTTGGAGACGTTTGCTGGGTGTTTTTTGGAACGGTTAAGTCTATCACGTAGAGGGTCATTTCCTCACCCTATGGGTCTATGGCCGTGACATTAAAATATTTGATTATGGTGACTCCATAGCCCCACCAAACCTCGTTTCCAAACTCCACGGACGCCACGTATAGGTCTCTATCCAAGCCCGTGAATCTGATGAATTTCATCAAGTCCAACCTCTCGGGTGGAGGGTCGAGGAGCATGAACTGGTATAGTTTAGATCCAGCACCGCCTTGAGTAACCCTATAACAGTAGTAGTGGCCATCTATCTCAACCAGCTCGCAGTCACGTGGAGATTTATGGAGCTTCAGGTATATGCCTATCTCGGCCGTGATCGACTTGGGATCGGCTCTCCTATTGCGGGTTATCCAGATGTCTATTAGCACGTTATACTTGCCTCTCGCTATCGTGGTGTAATCAACTTCTATGATTAGGCTCGGTAGCTCCCTTATCCTCACGGGTAGCATGCTGGTGGTAGAATGCCTGAGCCACGGTTTCTTACCATAGATGATCTCGGGATATATTGGGTGAGTGGATGGAAACGGCTTACGCCAAAACCATCCAGCCAAACCCCCAGTAAACGAGCATACCTCGGCGCTCCTATCACCCCAAACGTTATTCTCAAGCAGATAGCTGTTCCATGAGATTCTAGCCCAGTCACAGCAATCTATAGTATCATCAGCCACGTGAGGAGTGGAGAGCATGGTGTAGGAGGTCAGCGTTGAAGATAATGTCAGAAACAAGATTATGGCGACCAGCGATCGCATATATCATCCCCTAAGCTTCTTAATCCTATCACGCACCAGTTTCTCAAGCGTTTCAGAACTATCCACAACAAATATATCCACGTATCTTCTACCATCCAGCTTGATCTCAACTAAGTATTCCTTCGTTATCTTCACCTTCCCATCGAATCTGGCTCTACCTTCTCCGATCAGCCTACTTGTATATTCCATAGAAGACAGCCCCCCTAACATATATGTCTGGGTTTCCAGACGGCGTGTTTGAAACCCTTATCTCGGCGCTGTCGGTGAAGTCGAACGGAATATCTATCAGGATTCCAATCGCATAGATGTCTGGAGCCGTGGTCGCAGTCCATGGAGAGCCGTCAAACGTGGGAGCCGTGGTTCCAGTCTTGATCCATAGAACCTTTACTGGAGCGGGGTCTTGAGGGTCTAGAACATATAGGTCTGGAGATTTACCGCTTAGCCACGCCTCCAAGAATCCAGCACCGAGATAGTAGTGGCTGTCCGAAATCCTATAGTTGATGACATCTGAGCCATCCGCTATCACGTGGATCACCACGTCGTATGGAGACCAATAGGTGGATGGGTTATACAATATAAGCGTTATCCGCATAACATGCCTAACGCCCTCTGTTATCGATTTGCTCCATACGCTATATTCCAAGGTTCCCCCAGACACAGTGTCCGAGAAGGTTTCTGGGAGGAGGGTTGGAGAGCCGAAGGCCACTCTCCAGTTCGTCGGGTTGATGACTTCCACGTTTATGTCTTGTGCCGTGATCCTGATGTTAAGCTCGGCATTCGTTATCTCCACGTTCCCTTGGATGTTGAGAACCGAGTTGGTAACATTAACGTCCATAGTTATCTGGGATGCGATTAGATTCACGTTCACCAAGGCTGGAGCCGAGCCCTGAGAAGACATCCACATACAGTTTACGGCCGTGGCATCATGGCCTCCAACCCCACGATCCTTGATCAGCGTTCCCTCGCCTTCCATGAAGTTGTAGTAGGTTTCGAGTGGATTTGTTGGAGGAGGCTGATCTGGGTTTTGGTGGAACTGTTGATGCCACCACGCCCCAGAGACCGTAGTCATAACCGCAAAGTGGGATATGAAACCCGAGAAGCTGAGATCCGTGGTGTAGCCTATCGTGGTCGAGGAATTGTCATAGGCTATCGAGGTCAGGGTTGGGTTGAGGGTCTCCAACTGTGAGCCATTCTGGTAGATTATGATCTGCCCGTTTGATAGGTAGAAGACGAATCCAAGCGTTATCCACTCCCCTCTCTGGATGGCGTTCACGGTGGTTAAGACTTCATGGGTGGAGCCATCCCCTATCACAATAGTTACGGTTCCATCACTATTGACTCGGATCAAGAAACCATAGTTCCACCAAGGATTATCCTTATTAAATAAGACCTTAGTCGCAGAAGCCTGCCACTTTATCCTGAACGCCAAGGTGAAATCCTGCGTTGGAAACGGGTAGTCCGCCCCCATATCAACCCTGCTCGCCATGTCTCTCACGAATGCGAGAACGGGTCTAACCATAGATGATTGTAGGAACTCGTTGGTTATGTTCACGTTCAGGGTTACGGTGGCATTAGTTATCACCACATCCAAAGTTATATCCGAGTGGGCTATGTTCACGTCAAAGGTTACCCCAGACTCGACGCCAGTAATATTCGCGTTTATGGTGACGCTCCCGACCACATTAACGTCTAGGGTAACGGAGCCGACCACATTAACATCCGATAACAGCGTGTAGTCGGGAGCATCTGGAGACATGCTACTTCTCCTCCAATACTTGTTCTGCCAGTTTCTCAGATACTTTTTGCATGACTAGGGCTTTAACCTTCTTCTTACACTTAGAGCATAGCAATTTATAGATCTCCTTTATGTCCACGTCTATGGTTATGGACACGACCTCACGCCCCCATGTATTATTTTGTTTCGACTAGTTCATAGACTATCTTCACCTTCAGGTCTAATGGGTTGGTGCCATCGTTGTTGTTGATGAGGAAGAATATGTAGCGTTTTTCTGAATTGTAGGCGAATACCCCCTTGCTGAGTCTCTCATGAGATTCGAGGTTTATTCCCGTCTTCGAGTAAATCAAGTTTATGTTGTCATAGTCTTCCTCATCATAGATGTAAACGTCATAGTTTGTTGATGATCCTCCAGTTGTGTGGATCTCGGTTATTCTGCATGGCTGAGGCTCTAGGATTCTGGTGAATTTCTGATCGGTTGCTGAAGCCGCTATCCTTGGAAACCGATACTCTTCTTTCAGGACTTTGACCATTACCCTCACTCCTCCAAGCGTTTCACGGTGAAACTAGAATAAAAAAATAGGGGAGGTTTTGAGGAGATGGTGGATTTTACTTGTGAAGCTCCAGCACGATATAGCAGTTCCTATCGGCTGATTCGCCGTTCTCTATACTGAACTTAATCACCTGCGACTTTTTCACCGAAATATCGAGGATTGGCAATTGATCCCATGTTCCGACGAATACACTAGCAGAAACCACATCCTTGGTGATCACATAGTTGTCTATGCTTATCGTAACCTCGTACTGGTACAGGCTTCCACCACTCTTTTCAATAAACTTGATCTTGTGGATGGTGTAGTCGTCGTCAAACGTCCAAGTCTTCTCCGTACTAGCACCCGTGGCAACCGTCCCAACGTCTATGGTTTTGAAGGCGTAGAACGCCATCTTATGCCATCACCTCTAGCTTATCTGCTTGAAGTACTTGACGATCGCCGTAACCGTTACCGTAATACTGGCTCCACTTGTAGGCGATATCGACCCACCGCTCACGTTTATGGCTCTGATGCTTAGGGTGTGGTCTCCGAGAACCTCTATGGGTGTCTCCTTGAGGGTGAATGGCACCATGCCATCCGTGGTGTTTGGCGGTCTAGGCATGCTCATTACATCTACTCCGCCGTAAATGTTGGTTCCATAGATGTTCTCGATCGGAAGGTTATCCAAGTAGAATCTGAGATAGAAGTAGTTCTCATCCATACCGCCGGAAACATTATCCACGTCGACCATCACGGGACCGTCAAAGACATACTTCTCGATCGTGGATGGGGTCAAAGAATAGACCTCGTTCTCATCATCGGCAGTCCACGCAGTATCGGTTCCATGACTGTAGCTGTCCTCGACATAGGTGATGTACTCATAGTTTTGTCTCTTGAATCTGGTTATATAGGGTTCTCCGAGGGTCTCCCCGGGTTCCAAGATTATCTTGGTTCCAAGTACTCTACATACGCTTCCGCTGGCACCATCCCAGTAAATCTCGGTTTCAGACGGCACGACATAGTAGAGGTCTCCGAGGTTTAATGGACCTAGAAGGTTGGTCGCCACTTGCCTTAACGGAGCCACAGTCGTTACTATATTTCCGGTTGGCTTATTGTCTATCACCAGCTTACCGGCGCTTGAGCTGTCAGTACCTATGTATTGGATTATCCACGCCTCTCTCTCATGCGTCTTATACGTAGTACCGTCTGCGAGGTATTTATCAAGGATCACGCTCCTAGCCACCCAACGTCACCTCCGTGTTTCACGGTGAAACGGCAGGCTTAGGTTCCCGCCGTCAGCGGCCTCTTCTGGAACTTGAACTTCGCATTATGCCTAATCATAGCCGCCGCTCTGTTAATGCTATCCTCTAGAGTCCTCTTAGGCATCGAATACACCTGAGCCAACCCAGCCGCTAGGTGTCTCGAAAACTGGCTGTAGAACTGCTCAAAGTAGCCGACGCCAGCATCTATACCTTGTGGAAATCTCTGGACACCCTTGGTCTGGACTCCGTAGAGCCAGCCGTTGAATCCGACATTACGTAGCCTTGACTCCCATTTATCCCATGTCTCCCTGCTGGACATCTTGGCGATCAGAGACTCCTTCATGGCGACTGCAGCAGCAGTTGGATCTCTCTTAGGCGATCTGGTGAATTCTCTGTATAGCTCTACTCCAGCCTTTGCTCTGTCAGCCCATTTTCTTACCACTATGTCTACGGGTTTTAGTCTTATTTCTGGGGTTGCCATTTCTCTTTACCTCACCTCCTCACTTGTTAATCCGTTTTGAATTGAATTAATAGTTTTCGCTAATCCGTTTTGAATTGAATTAGCGTGAAAAAGAATAACCCCCGTGGGAATACATAACCCATATATACCCCTTTTTAAACAATATTTCACGGTGAAACCCATGTCTGAAAACGAGAGGAAAGTGGATGTTCCACAGGAAGAAGACCCTTTTGAGATTAAGAAGCGTGAATTGAGTCAATTATCCAAGGAGCAGTTGATCGAGAAGTTGGCACAGTATGAGTTGGCTTTGGATCAGATGAATTTCGAGGTAAGGTATTGGCTTCAGAATATGTTTATGCCTGTTCGGATCGTTAAGCGTAATTATACGCCGATTTTCGGCACGCTTATAGGGTTGGTGATGGAGCCTAAACTCTATATCGTGTATGCGTATGAGGAGCAGGTGAGGTATGATAAGGACACGGATCTAGCGGAGCGTAAGATTGTGAGGATTCCGGCTGGTTCTACTGTTTATGTTGAGACTATTCAGGAGCAGAGGGAGATTCCTAAGAAGACTCCGAGTTATACGAGTACGGGCTACTAATTCAATTCAAATGGGATTAACTTTATTTTTTTGCATGATGAAGGTCTATTGATGACGAGGGCTAAATTCAAGACGAAAATAGAACTGACGAAAAAGACGAATGAAGTATTAATCCCATTACATGCTATTGGCGTAAACGATAGATTTCAATATGCTCGTTTCACGGTGAAATGCCTCGAAATGCATGGATCGGCGACAGTATTCGCCGGATTCAGCCTACAGGTTGGTAAAGATGATACTTGGGCGACATGGGTCAATATTTCCGGTAATTGGCGTGAAGGTGAATCATATACTGAGAAATCAACCGATCCAGCCCACCCATCATATAAGAAGTTGAGAATTAGAGCCGCCGCCAATACATGGGATCTGCCACCCGATTTTAAAGCCGTATTCCATGTTGAAGCAGAAGTAGAAATAGTTACAGAAACCCCTGAACAGCCTCCAGAGCAACCTCCAGAACAGCCTCCAGAACAGCCTCCGAGTCCTCCAGAGCCTCCATCTGAGCCGTTTAATGTTGGTAAGTGGCTAGAGTATGCTTTAAGGAAGATTTTGAGAGATGAAGAGCCCCCATCATGTAATCCTGCGAATACGAGGCTTCTAGTGTTGATTTTAGCTACAGTTTATACTGCTACTCTAGCCTCTTTTGATAAGTGGGCAAGTATTCTTGGATTAACGCCGATTCCAACGGTATTGATAGGCGAGTTTTATCGACTCTTCACATATATGTGGCTTCACGCACCAATAACGGAAACCATCAACGGAATAGTGGTTCCACATGCCCACATAGCGTTTAACATCTTATTCCTCTGGGTTTTCGGCGATAACGTGGAATGCAGAATAGGACACGGAAAATACTTGGCATATTACCTGCTATGCGGGATAGCATCTGGAGTCGGTGAAGTCCTATGGCTTCACACGATAGGCCTCGGATTCCAGCCAATAATCATAGTGGGAGCATCCGGAGCGATAAGCGGAGTCATGGGCATGTATCTAATATTGTTCCCAAAGAATCACGTGGTATTCCTAGGTAGGCGGCTGAAGGCTTGGAACTTCCTAATCCTATGGTTCCTAGGCCAAATAGCCCTACTATTCCAAACCAATATAACCGTGGCTGTAGCCGCCCACATCACTGGATTCGTGGTTGGAATGATTCTGGGAGGTGCTGAGAAGTATGCCAAGAGAGAAATCAGTTGAGGAAATCAACCCCACTATTTTTTGGACGAAGATGCTCGATATTGAGAAGAGGCTTTCAAGGCTTGAAATAATCTACTATGTTCAACTGATTTTGTGGATAGCCACCCTGCTTAAACTATTGGTGGGTTAGATGAAGGTTGAGGTTTTCGATGACTACCAGAGCATAGGCCATTTTCTACTAGGAGTTAGCTCCGTTTTTATTCCCCAAATTTTTTATATCTTCCTAGCCTATGAGTTGATCGAATTCTGTTTGAAAAAGGGAAAGAAAAGAGAAAAAGCCCGAAATTTTATAGGAGACCTGCTTGAGTTTTTCATGGGATCAGGTATAGGTGGTTTAGTGGTTGGCATAGTGTAGCATTATGCCAACAATTAACGGAGAATTGATAGATAGCAGACATTAAAGTAAAAACCAATATAATCAAGAGGATCCCGACAAAAAGAAGAGAAAAAAATAAGAGGATTTTCATGGCGAAAGCCTCCCCTTGATTATAAGCCCTTCTCTCCACATACGCTCTAGTATCGTGTTTAACTCTATGAGGTTTTTGTTTATTTTCTCTAGTCTGTCGCTGATCTCAGTCAAAGCACCATAGATTAGTTCAAGCTCTGGAGCATTAGACATTTCTCAACCTCACCTTTCTCTAACGTAAAGAGTCCAGAACTTCACCTTAATTTTGGATATGTTTCCGCTGAGAAGGTCATTTTTTATCATGCCCTCGATGTCTATGTAGTATCCGAGCTTTTCCCATAACTCATCCCCTATCATCGCCTTCACCGTCCCCTCATACTCCGCTACTAGATCATCCCACGTAAAGACCTCAAGGTTCTCTAGCTCTTCATCAGTATATCCCAGCTCCTCTTTTATTGCATCCTCGACCATTTTCATGAACTCAGGCCCGAACTCGGTATGGAAGAACGCCTTGGGTTTATACACGGTCTCCACCTCAATCACCTCAATATATTATATGGCCAGTAGATATATAACCTTTATGGCCAAAACAGAGGGAAAGAAGAAAAAATAGAGGAGATTTTAGTGGTGAATGGTCTATGGTTGCGGCGAAAGGCATATTGGACATACTAGTTTACCTTTGAACCGTATTCGCCTGACATATTGGTATCCGCAGTTTTTGCATATCTTCTTTTTCTTACGTCTCCCTAGTTCACTAAAGTAGTAGTGTTTCCATCCATCATAATCTATTCCTATACCGTTTCCCCGTGAAACCTTCCTTAGCAAATTCCGCTTATTTTCATAATAGTCTAGGCTCGGATCAATATACGCTTCCGAGTCCAAGCCGTATCTCTCCGCTAATCGCCGCAAATTCATTAACTCAATCCCTGATAGCATAAGACTATCACCCTCACTCTAAGGTGATTTGCTTAGGTTTTCCCACGGGTTCAACTCCAGCTCCTATTATTCTAGCAACTCTTAACGCCTCTTTGTAGTCATTATCGTAGCCTAGAACCTTACCATTTTTTACAATCTTCCACTTCACCTTATTCACCTCATATCTATATGGCCATAGGTATTACTTAAACGTATTGGCCAATAACAGCATAAGGTAATACAATAACACCCAAAAATGAAAATTTTATAGATGAGGGCCTCCACCCACACTTAACCCTTACGCACAGATGAGACACTCATGACTCAAAATATTCGCTTTTATTGTATTACCTGAAGACATAAGCTCAATTCTCAAAACCAAGTTTCACAGAGAAACATCAAAAAAGTATAGACTACTCGAAAACCCAACTAAAGCAATAAAAACAACATCCACCAAACCAACACCAAACCAAAATCTTAAAAACTCAAGGCTTTGGATGCACGATCCTACAGCCGGTTTTATTGGTGTTATTATCTCTATGTTTGTTATTGTTATAGTATTACTCTAGCACATAAAAAATAGGGGAAAAAGAGGTTATCAGTTCAAGGATTGGCAACCGCTTCGTCCACGTA
>Ga0190310_1000471_pt1 | contig 13640 bp, 16 predicted proteins | sample 48700778_MG_FD_165059 | JGI IMG/M metagenome (GOLD analysis project Ga0190310, IMG submission 165059) | Hydrothermal vent sediment bacterial communities from Southern Trench, Guaymas Basin, Mexico - 4870-07-7-8_MG | ecosystem: Environmental > Aquatic > Marine > Hydrothermal vents > Sediment ... | reverse complement strand
TCTATGAGCTTAACTATATTTGAAAAAATAATTAAGGGACATCTAGTTGAGGGAAGGTTAGAACCTGGAGAGGAAATCGGAATAAAGATCGATCAAACCCTCGCTCAAGATGCTACGGGGACTATGGCTTTACTGGAGTTCGAGTCCATAGGCGTTCCGAAAGCTAAAACGGAAATCTCCGTTTGGTACGTAGATCATAAAACATTACAAACGGGGTTCGAGGATACGGACGATCATAGGTATATGCAAACGGCATGCGCCAAGTATGGCATATACTTCTCTAAGCCTGGCAATGGTATATGTCATCAAGTACATTTGGAAAGGTTCGCAGCTCCGGGAAAAACTCTGTTGGGAGCGGATAGCCATACGACCACGGGAGGCGCGATGGGGATGGTCGCTATAGGAGCTGGTGGACTTGAAGTAGCTTTAGCAACTGCAGGAGAACCCTTCTACTTCAAAATGCCTAAAGTAGTTAAGGTAGAACTAAGGGGGAGGTTAAAACCATGGGTCTCAGCTAAAGACGTCATCCTCGAGCTTTTGAGGAGGGTTGGTGTAAAAGGAGGAGTAGGAAAGGTATACGAGTTTGTTGGAGATGGTGTAAAGACGTTAAACGTATACGAAAGAGCGACTATAGCGAATATGGTTTTGGAGACGGGGGCAACTACCGGAATATTCCCAAGCGATGAACAAACGCTTCGTTTTCTGAAGCTTCAAAAAAGGGAGAGCGTATGGAAGCCTATCGAGCCGGATCCGGATGCAACGTATGATGAAGAGATAGTTATCGACCTATCGGAAATCGAGCCCTTGATCGCTTTACCTCATAGTCCGGGAAATGTTAAACCGGTTAAAGAAGTAGAAGGTACTAAGGTAGATCAGGTCTGTATAGGGAGCTGCGTTAACAGCTCCTACAGGGATTTAATGATAGTCGCTTGGGTTCTCAAGAAACATAAGGTTGATCCTAACGTTAGCTTCGTTGTATCTCCCGGATCTAGACAAGTACTCGAGTTAATTATAAGGAACGGAGCCTTGGCCGATATGGTCAAAGCTGGGGCTAGGATTTTAGAGCCTGCTTGCGGCCCGTGTATTGGAATGGGACAAGCTCCTCCGTGGGGAGGCGTATCGGTAAGGACCTTTAACCGCAACTTTGAGGGAAGAAGCGGAACACCTAACGCTAAAGTTTACCTATCAAGCCCAGAAGTAGCCGTTGCAACGGGGGTATTTGGAGAGATAACGGATCCTAGGAAGCTAGGTGAAGCTCCCGTTTTCGATTTACCCGCTGAAGTTCCGATCGATGACTCCTTAATCCTTCCTCCTTCTCCTGAACCTGAAAGGGTAGAGGTAATTAGAGGACCTAATATAGTACCGCTACCTAAGTTCGAACCCATTCCCGAAGTGCTTGAAGGGGTTGTCTTACTCAAGGTAGGGGACGATATAACTACGGATCATATACTACCTGCAGGAGCTCACATCTTAAAGTACAGATCCAACATACCTAAGATTTCGGAATATACATTTACTAGAGTAGATGAAAGCTTTCCGAAAAGAGCTAAGGAAAACAAGGGAGGCTTCGTAATCGGCGGCTATAACTACGGTCAAGGAAGCAGTAGAGAGCATGCGGCCATAGCTCCTAGGTACTTAGGCTTAAAGGCTGTTATAGCCAAATCCTTCGCTAGGATCCATCACGGAAACTTGGCTAACTTCGGCATACTTCCTCTAACGTTCGTGGACGCATCCGACTATGACAAAGTAGATCAAGGAGATGTCTTGAGGATAGAAAAGGTAAGAAGCACGTTAGAAGGAGGAAGGAAGGAGCTTGAGGTAAAGGTCGTTAATAAGGGGGTTAGCTTCAAGGTAGTGCACAGCTTAACTGAAAGACAAGTAAGATCGATATTGGAGGGATCTAGGCTTAACCTCGCAAAAGCTACGTTAAGAAAGCCCTAGCTCCTTCAGGAATCCTAACGCCTTCTTCCTATCGATTATTTTTCCCCTTTTCATTAATCCTCCGAAGATCGCCTGGAGCTCATCCGTCATACTCACCTCTACCTCTTCTCCTTCGAAGATCGAAGGGATCGGCTCAAGGATAGCTCCCCATATTCTCCATTTACCTCCTTCCTTAACGGCCTTAACCGATCCCACCTTTCTATCCTTGATTACTACGTCGAATACTATTTCTCCAGTCAAGGTAGTAGCTCTAGGCTTCAATACATAGGGAGGCTTTTCAACGATTACTACCTCAATTTCCTTAATTACCTTGTCTATTACCTTTTTCAACTCTTCCTCCCCCATCTTCTTATACACTTCGATTGAGAGCTGAGGATAATTCCAGAAAACCTTCCCATCTTTAATAACGTACGGTACTTTTACCCTAACGACATCTCCCTTATCTAATTTCAATTCATCTACGAATATCCTGTAGAGAAGCTTATTTAATTCTCCAGCTGCTCTGGCTAGCTCTTGTTGTGAAGCCTTACCCTTCGCCATCCCAAAAAGCGTTCTCCTTACCTTATCGTCGTAAGCTCCTACGATTGTAAATCCGCTACTTAATAGCCCGGTTTCGCTCATTTATAAAATATTGGTGTTTGAAGAATAAAAAGGTTGAGGTTGTCTACATCGAATTAATCAAATTGTACTTAGATCTATTATGTAAGGGCTCAAACCTAGTTTCCTATACTCCATTAAAATTTCCGTGCGCTTAAGTTCTTCAGTTCTAAATAAATGACCTCCGCATTTTAACTTACAATCGGAGCTTCCAAAGCCCACAACAACTTCACCTAACTTAGAAATAGCCTGGTTCACTTTACATTCCATTTTAACGTTCGTTTCAGCACAGATGGCTCCAATTAGTTCAACATCGTTATCGGTTGTAAGGAAGTCTATATGCCATTTTCTTTTCTTCTCTCTCTTGAAATGTCTTTTAACCCTAGCTTCTAAGTTATTTAGAGCGCTACCGGTGTAGTAGTAATAACCCGGACGTAACGACCATTTGTAAACCTTCTTCTCCCTCCTTAAAAATAATATTAAGGTATATACTCCTTTCAAGCTCTACCTTTAAGGAAATTTGCGATTAACGCCCTAACTTCCTCATCGCTTAAGTCGTACCAATTTTGATAAGCATCTGCAACGGCGAATATAGGAGTGGATCTTACGTTTAAACATACAATGAAGGCTGCAAATGGGCTTACTAGGGATAAAGCTCTCGGGTTTCCGGTAGGAACTCCTACCATAACCTTTGAAGCACCTTTTCTCTTTACGACCTTGCATGCAAGCATCATCGTATAGCCTGTAGCCAATCCGTCGTCTACGACGAGGACGTTCCTACCTTTAAAATCTGGTTCTGGAATAAATCGCCTCAACTCCTCGTACCTTCTCTTCGCTTCTTTAACTGCTATTTCGACTTGTCTATTTACATCCGAAGCGGTAAGCCCTGCTCTATTTATAGCTAGGGTATCTAGCTCTACGGAACCGTTCCAGGCTACGGCTCCAAATCCAGCTTCCGTCGTCCACGGATACAATACCTTTTTCACTACTATTACGTTGAAACCTGCGTTTAATACCTTAGCGACTTCTATGCCTACCGGTACCCCTCCTGCAGGAATAGCAACGACTATATCCACAGGTATGCTCTTCTTTGAGATGAAAAACCCAAGCCTTCTTCCCGCCTCGTGTCTATCGAAGAATACGTAGTTCTTCTCTAAAAGATCCTCATCGTAAACTACGTTAGCCTCTAATTTCATCCCATTAACTTACGGCCACCTATCTTTTATCTCTAACTACGAGCAATTCCTTCACCAACTTATCGATTAAACTGCTCGACTCCTTCTTAACTACATTAGCTAACGTTTCGGAAATAATTCTCCTCTCCACGGCTTGATCTAAAAGATCCTCATCGATTAACTGAGGAATTGACGAAGGTAAAGCTACGATATCCACCTCTAGGTCAACGTACCTAACGCCGTTTTTGTATATCTCCACAGGGGTGCAAATGTTGTAATAATATCCTTTAACTTCTCCTTCCTTAGAGTAATACGTAGTCTTGTAGTAAAACGACGCCTTCTCAAATTCTGTAACAATGACGTCACCGACTTCTTTTTCAATACCTAAACCATCATAGGTACCGTAAGAGATTACCTTTCTAGTGATTCTTATAGGCCAGGAATCGCTTTCGACCTTCCCATTTCCTAGCAATATTAAATTGCCGTTGAGCTTCATGTGTGCAATCTCTACTGAGCTAGGCAATTTACAGCTTTCTATCTCCCTCTCATACTCCTCTTTATTGACGTCAACGCCCATTTCAAGTTTCCTTTCTACTTCCTCTACCATGGTAGATAGAGGAGGACCGTAGGCTTTAGCATAGTGATGACCCATTAAAGTCGGACATACGCTACTCCTTATCTCGTCGAGCTTCCTCTTTGAGAGATATGGAAATTCCACTTTAAAGGTACATAACTTCCCGGATTTCCCCCTTATCCAGAATACTACATCTAAAAGCTTCTCAAATAACAGATCCCTCAGCTCTCCAACCGCCTCTACCTCTCCGAATCCTCTTATACCCTGTAAGCTGTTCCTATCCATTATTGATATGTTAAATTCGTTAATTTCTTCAGAATACCCCAATCTTTTCCTTATAACTTGAGATGGATTATACAGCTTCCCTCCATGATCAACTATTAACTTCGAGAGAGCTGTTGAGTAAATCCCTCTTATATACGCCTTAAGCATATAACCACCTCTTAAAGGAGAGAGGTGGCAGTTCTTTCTATAGTATTCCTTATTTCAGCTTCAAGCCTTGAAGGAACGCCCTTAGCCTCCACCCTTAAAAACCCTCTAACTAAAGTAGAGATCGCTTCCTCCTTACTTAATCCCTTAGCTACTAAATAATTTACCTCGTCTTCAGCTATTTTACCTAACGCCGCTTCATGAGTTAGCTCGGCTCCTTCTCCATAAGATTTTAACGATGGAACGGCTTGAACTACGGCTTCTTCTCCCTTCAATAAAGCTCTGCACTCTACATGCCCTTTAGTATTCACGGCTTTACTAACAATATAGCCCCTTGCTATAATCTTGCTTTTCCCAGCGGCGAATATCTTTGAAACTATCTCCACGGACGTATTTTCAGCTTCTAAAAAGGCCGCAGCTCCGAAATCGAGATCTCCGCTAGATGTAATTGCAACGTTAGATAGATAGGCCCTTGCTCCTTCTCCCTTTAAATATACTTTAGGTAGAACTTGAAGGCTCGGTACAGGTGATGTGATAATGTAATGGCTTATAAATGTCCCTCCTTCTTCTACGTACACCACCGTTCTAGGCCTAACGTGTACGGCATTTCTCCAATTATGTATCATTACGAATCCTAGAAAGGCGCCTCTTTTAACATACATCTCAGTAACTCCTATATGCACTCCTATCCTCTCCGGCATAACTGTACATCCAGTTACAACATATATCCTCGAATTTTCTTCAGCTATTATTACGTTATGGGGAGCTTGGATAGCCCCATGTGATCTTAAAAATAAGCAAGATTGAAAAGGCGTATCTATTATAGCTCCTTTCTTAGACTTGATGAAATATCCCTCTGGAGGCATAAAGTAAACGGTAGCCGTATACTTATCCGTAGCTGGATCTATTAACTTCCATAAATATTTCTCCTTTTCTTCCTCGCTGAGTTCTGAAATCGATTTTATCTCTAAACCGTTAAACCCAAACCTCTTAAACACCGCTTTTTGATCTATTTGTAAAAAACCACCGGCTTTAAGATCTCCGTTAAACCCAACCTCTTCCATGTACTTCCTCTCTTTGGAGGATAGTTCCTCGATTCCCTTCAAGCTCCTTAAGTTAATAGGAGCTGGAACGAATGAAGATAGATCTATATCTATTCCATATTCTGCGGGCTTTTCAAGCGCTTTTTTAACCCTTTCCTCAATGCTCTCCATTTAAATCACCTCCCAACTCTAAACGAGAAGCAGTTAACGCATTTCTTAAACCCCATCTTGTGGATTGTAGATACGATATCTTCGGCAGGACCGTGACATCCTATAGTTCCGTTTAATAAGACATACGCATCCTCAGCTAATACGTACCTAGCTATTAACCCGCTATGGGTAACTATGAGAGCAGAGCTTCCTTCAATAATAGCGTCCTCTATCGCTCTTCCTACCAACCCAATGCTCTCCACATCAACTCCACTATCTGGTTCATCTAGTAGCAAGACCTTAGGTTTCTGGGCGAGCGTTAAAAGTAGCTCCGCTCTTTTTATCTCTCCTCCGCTAAACCCATCGAACAGATTCCTATCTAGAAACTGTGAAAGCTTAAGCTTCTCAGCCATTTGTTTTAACTCTTGCATCGTAAGGCCGCTCCGCTCTCCAATCTTTCCTAAAATTTCCCTTAGCTTTACCCCTCTTATCTTAGGAGGGTTTTGAAAAGCTAATGAAAGTCCCTTTTTAATCCTCTCTTCCATGGGTAAGTTGGTAATATCTTCTCCATCCAGTATTATCTTTCCTCTTTCGAGCTTAACGTTTGGATATCCTATAATGCCGAATAATAAGCTAGTTTTCCCTGAACCGTTAGGACCAAGCAAAAAGGTAGCTTTTCCTGGCAAAGTTCTCAAACTTACGTTCCTCAAAATCTCCTTACCTTTAATAGATATAAATAAGCCCGAAATCTCTAAGCTCATCTTCTAAGCGTATAACGCGAACCCTATTTATATATGACCTTAGCAAGTTAATTACGTGCTCAGCTCACCCAACAACACGCTCAACTTTAAGGAGAAGCCTATTATAGGAATGGTTCACGTTAGACCTCTCCCAGGTTCTCCTAGTTTCTCCGGTAAGATAGATGAGGTGGTAGATGCCGCGCTAAGGGATGCGAAGGCTCTTGAGAAAGGTGGGGTAGATGCTATTTTAGTTGAGAACTTTTGGGATATTCCTTACAGGAAGGAGCCTAACGATCCTGAAACGATAGCTTCTATGACGTTAGTAGTGCAAAAAGTTAAGGAAACCGTGAAAATTCCGGTAGGCGTAAACTTGCTTAGAAACGGAGCAATTCAAGCTTTAGCCATAGCGTACGTAACAAACTCCTCATTCATAAGGGTGAATATCTTAACCGAAACATACGTTACAGATCAAGGCATAATAGAAGGGAGAGCGGATGAGCTCTCAAGGTACAAGAAGGCCTTAGGAGCTGAGAACATCGTTGTATTGGCAGATGTCCACGTTAAGTACGCTCAACCTTTATTCAAGAGAAGTCTAGGAGAGTCGGCTAAGGATTTAGTTGAAAGGGGAAAAGCCGACGCTGTAATAGTATCTGGAAGAAGAACGGGAATGCCCCCGTCTTTAGAAGAGCTTAGGGAGGTTAAGAATGTTGTAAGGGCTCCGGTTATAATAGGAAGCGGCTTAAATTTAGATAACGTCAAGGATCTTTTAATAGCGGCCGATGGAGCTATAGTTGGGAGCTACTTTAAGGAAGATGGCGATATTAGCAAACCGGTAGACGTGAACAGGGTCCTTAAGTTCGTGGAAGCTGTAAGGAAGATAAGGAGAGAACTACTATAAGCTACTTTAAAATAGAAGTTGTTGATAAGGTATTTTGAAGGAAAAATGGTAGACGCATGTGTACTTATTAGAACGGAAAGAGGCAAGTACAGGGATGTTGTTGGGAAGGTGAAGAGGATTAAAGCCGTACAGGACGTTTATCCGGTTCTGGGTAGGTACGATGTAGTAGTACATGTATCGGCTAAGGATAGCAAAGAGCTAGGAAGAACCGTAATGAAAGTGAGCAGAATGGCTGGCGTCGTATTTACGGAAACGTTAGTGGAGGTGGAGCGCTAAATTGGTCAAGGCCTGTCTCCTTGTAAAAACTACGCCGGTTAAGGGAGAGAGAGTTTTAGAGAAGGTTAGAAAGATAAAAGGAGTTAAGAGGGCCTTCTTAGCTTACGGAAGGGCGGACGTTGTAATATTAGTAGACACCGAGAAGTACGAGGAAGTGCTCAATATAACCTCTAAGGTACATGGAATAGACGGAGTAAGGAGTACCGAAACGCTGATAGAGGCTTGGTAATCTTAAATATATTACAACCATATTTTATTTTGCTCTATGAACAAAATAGGATGTGGAAACATAGAAGAGGCGATATCCGTCCTAAAGGGAGGAGGATACGTGGCCTTTCCAACGGAGGCTTCTTACATAATTGGTGTTAAGGGAATGAAAAATGCCTTAACGATATACTCTAGTCTAAGTAAGGCCTTAAGCGAGATAAACCTAGGTCCTATAGGACGTATACTAGCAAATAAATTATGGCCAGGTCCTCTAATATTGAGAAGTGGTAAAAAATTCATCACCGTATCCAGTTATCCATGTACTAAGAAGTTAATCGATGGTATGGAAGGAAAACTGAGCGCTATATACCTTGGAAATGCCGCAACACTAAATGACCTATTGAGCTTAGTTAGGGAAAGCTTATACAGTTTAAGTTTAGCGATAGATGATGGAGAGGTGAAGTTTAGAAAAGGATATACGGTAGTTAAGGTAGAAGGATATGTGTATAGGATGTTAGTAGAGGGCTCCATTCCATTTGATTTAATTGAACGTATCATTAGGGAGGGGATAGCATGAACTTCATAGCTACTACGCATAAAAGAGGAGAGAAGGAAGCTGCTAGCGAAATATACGCCTTACTCTGGGAGCTAGGAGATAAAAATCCGAAACTTGAGATTACCGATATTTCAGGCATAATAATAGGCGATACGTCCCTTAATCCTGTAGAGGTTAGCAGGACCTTAAGGGAAATGGTGAGAAAAGATCCTTGGAGTATAAGGAAGGTAATGAGGTTTATCCCTATTGAGAAGGAATGCAAAATGGATTTAGATGAAATTTCGAAGATAGCTCATGTGCTTGCTAATAAGATAGGGGAAGATGAATCCTTTAAGGTAGTAGTTGAAAAAAGACATTGCAAGATACCGTCGATGGAGATAATAAAGAAGGTAGCGGAGCCTATAAATAGAAAAGTAGATCTCGAAAATCCAGATTGGATTGTGTTAATCGAAATCGTTAAGGATAAATGTGGAGTATCCGTGATAAGGCCTCAAGATATATTTAGGAGCTTAGAGGCTAAGCTTTCCGGCTAATTAGAAGCTCTAAGTAGGTCTTCGTTACCGGCTTCCAGGGGATGCCGAGCTCTTCTACGAGAGCTTTAAGCTTATCTAGAGGCTCGTCCGTCTCTATTTCCACGAACTCTCCGAGCTTCTTTACCCTATCCAAGCTTATCTTGAACCCCTTTAACTCATATTCCTCTCTTTCCTTTTCAATTTCAGCTATCCTTTTAAATCCCAATTTTTCGAATATCTCCTCAATTTCCCCCTTTACAGTTACGTTTACCTCCTCTCGAACCTTCACCTCTCCTTTAGCGATACGTGGACCTTTGTAAGTTACCTCTTTATTTCCCCTTTCTATCCTCACCCTTAAAGCTTCATCGGTCTTCTCAAAATTCCTACATGGATGGCTATAGTATATATCGGTTTGGGAAACTTTCTTCTTTAAAATCCCTCTACTGGTTCGTATCCTGTTTCTAACCCCCTCTAAATCCTTTACCTTTATCTTAACTTCCCTTTCAAAGTACATTTCAACTCAATAGAGATACTACTATACTCCTAACTACGTCGCCGGCATCTTCACATTTATCAGCTATCATCTCTAAATCATCGATTATTTCCTTTGTAGTAACCCAGAGGGATACGCTATTGGAAGCTTCACCCCACTTTAAAATACTGAACATAAAATCTACTCTGTATTCATCTACCTTCTCCTCCAATCTCTCTACTTTTTCAGCTTTCTGAATAGCCTTCTTAGGCTCCTCCATTAGAGCTTTATATGCGTCCATTAAAGCCTTAACTATTTCAACGTCCATTGAGCCCATCTCAGCTATCCTCCTCTTAATTTCATTTGGTATGTGAACGGGGTTCATCAAGATTAGCTTCCTCGATGCAGCCTTAGCATGAGAGGCTATATCGTCAGTAGTTAACACCAACCTCATAATAGCCTCTCTATCGGTAGGATGGAAGGTACCTTTTGATAGATCAGCTATTATCCTCTCCTTAATCTCATCGGCCTCTCTCTCATGCTTGAACACTCGCTCGAAAAGCTCTTTAGCTCCATCGTAATCGTTCTTAGCGAAAAGATCGATGGCCTCCTTCATATCTAATACCGACTCTACTACCTTTTTAAGATGACCTTCGTACATCTTAAGTACTTCCTTCGTCTTCAGCTTTCCAAACCATTCGATAGCGGTTCCCACTAAATGCGACACCCATTATCTCCAAATTTGAAGAGATAAATAAATCTTTGTTACAACGATTATATAACCTTCTATACCCCAATATATACCTCTATAATGAATATAGCAAACCCTTATAATCGTATATAGTCGTCCTTATCTCGAATTTGATAGCACCTGTCACATGGCTGCTCTTAGCTATAGGCTTCGTCTTCTCTATTATAATGGCTATAAATTTAGGTGCTAACGATGCGGCAAACCCTACAAGCGTGGCCGTAGGTTCGGGCGTTCTCACTATAAGGAAAGCATTAATCGTATTTTCCATCTTCGTAGTACTGGGAGCTCTAATACAAGGACATGCAGTTATGAAGACCATCGGTAAAGGAGTGGTCCCTGAAATTGAAATAGCTGGAGCTTTCACCGCGGTCGTTGTCGCCGCTTTATGGATCTTCTTCTCAAGCTGGAAGGGATGGCCTATATCAACTACGCACTCAATAATAGGAGCTATAACTGGTTATGGAATAGCGAGGTACGGTTTGTGGAACATAAACTTATCGGTTTTAAGTAAGATCGTGATAAGCTGGTTAACTTCTCCTTTAGCGGCCGCGTTACTGTCTATTATTCTCTACAAAATCCTCATATGGGCATATAGGCGGTATGGTTCTGAGAAGCTCGAACGTGCTTTACCTTATTTAGTTATATTTTCGGTCGCATTTTCTGCATACTCGTTTGGTATGAATGACGTAGCGAATGCTACGGGCGTATATGTAACCGTCGCTACGAAGCTAGGCCATATTCCAGATGAGATAGCTATGTTGATCTTAGGAGCCGTTGCTTCGATAGGGATCATCATAGGAGGCCTAACGGTTGGACCTAGGGTAATTAATACCGTGGCGTATAGAATTACTAGATTGGACTTGGCTATGGGATTTGCGTCGGGCTTAAGTAACGCGTGCGTCGTTTACCTCTTCTCCGTAATTCCGTACCATCTATTCGGATATGGAATGCCTATATCTACCACCTATGCAGCTGTAGGAGCCATCGTAGGAGCCGGTATTGCAAAGGGGAGAAAAAGCGTGGAATACAAAATGATAGGAAAGTTGTTTTTAATGTGGATTCTCACTTTAGTGGTCACGATCATCGCTACTATGCTGTTCTTCTCAATAATTTCATTAATAATTCCTCCTTAGGCATCTCAATAGTTAAATATTATAAGCGTTACTACGATTTAGAGATGGAGAAATCTGCTGGAGGAGTGGTCTTTTATTGGGGAAAGGATGGCAAACCACTATACCTCATCATGTCTAATCGTAGAGGTTTCTGGGAATTTCCTAAAGGACATGTTCTGAAGGGAGAAGGAGATGTAGATGCCGCCTTGAGAGAGGTAAGGGAGGAGACGGGTTTGAAGTACCTCAAAGTAATAAATGGATTCTCCTACAGCATTAAGTATAGATTTTTTAGAAATGGGAGGAGGATAAGAAAGGAAGTGATCTTCTTCATTATGGAGACTAGACCACAAGACGTTGTTATGAGCGATGAACACATAGCCTTTATGTGGTTGCCGTTTGAGGAAGCGATTAAAAGATTGAAGTATGAAAACGCTAAAAGAGTTTTAAGGGAGGCGGATGCTTTTTTAAGGGCTATAAAGGGTATTTGGAGACATTAACTCTTTTTCACGCTTCCAATCTTCTCCAATTCATTAGCCAGTAGCGGTAGGAAGGCGCCAACGTCAGAGACTACGCCGGCGGCATGCGCGGTACCTCTATCCATTAACTTAGTAACTACTGCAGGGTTTATATCTACGATTACCGTTTTAACGTGTGAAGAGAGCATATTCCCTACGGCAATTGAATGTAACATCGTTGATAACATTAACACCATACTTACGTTCTTCAACAACTTCCTATATGCCTTTTGAGCCTCTACTACGTCGGTAATAACGTCTGGAAGAGGACCGTCATCCCTTATAGAACCGGCTAAGACGTAAGGAACGTTATTTACTATACACTCGTACATGATCCCTTTAGTCAGCCTACCTTTCCTAACCATTTCCTTCAAGCCTCCGTATTTAAATACCTCGTTTATAGCGGCCATGTGATTTCTATACCCTCTATAAGCCAACGTTCCGTTCCTTACGTTCATTCCAAGGCTAGTACCGAACAGCGCATATTCGACGTCGTGAACCGCTAACGCATTTCCAGCTAATAAGGCATCTACGTAACCAAGCCTGATTATCTTCGCTAGATATTCAGCGGCTCCGGTATGAACTACCGCGGGACCCGCTACTACAGCTATCTTCTTTCCCTGCTTCTTAACGCGGTACATATCTTCCGCAATTTTACGCGTAATCGAGCTAGTAGGCTTTTCGCTACTGCTTTTGCTCAACATGAAATCAAATACTCCAACGCCTTCTCTCGGCCTTTCAGGAGGTACTACCTTAATTCCCTCCTCCCCTACAACTATCAGCTCGCCCTTCTCAACCTCCCTTATAGGCTTACATACCGCTCTTCCCTCTTTTGGATAATACACAATTACCTTATCCATCATTAAATCCTCGACTTCAATCCACTTACCATCTACGTAAATGAAGGTAGGATGATTAGTTGTACTGTAAAAGTCATCCGGAAGTACGCTATCGGCTGGAGCAGGCTTAAGCTTAACGCTCGCTATCTCAACGGGCGTTGCCCCTAGCCTATAGATTTCTTGCAATATCCTGTTAAGCCTATCCTCGGTATCGGCTTTCACTATTAATTTCGCGTAGCTATGCTCATGCTTTAGCTTCCCTATTCTAAACTCGATTACTTCGAAATCTCCTTGAAGATCCATGATTTTGTCGAAGATCTGGCTGAGGATGAAGCTATCGATTAAATGCCCCTTGACCTCTACTATTTTCGATGGAACACGTTCCATGATCAACCCTACCATTTTTCGCAATATATTCTTTCTTTATTCCAATTGGAATAAAGGAATTTAAGAAAAATTAAAATATTAAAAGAAGGAAGAGGGGGTTATGCAAAGGATAGAGGTGAAAAGCCTCCTCTTAGGCTTGAAATGTAGGGTATGCGGTGCGATCTACCCTCCTAAGAAGATCCAAATTTGCATGAAATGTTTCGGTCCTTTAGATCCCGTTTACGATTACGATAAATTTGAAGTTAATAAAAGGGAGATAGAAAGAAGACCTAAAAGCCTATGGAAGTATATCGAGCTCCTTCCAATTTTAGATAGGAGTAAGATAGTCGACATCGGGGTAGGCTTCACTCCCTTAATTAAGGTAGAAAGGCTCTCCAAACATTTAGGATCCAACTTGTACGTTAAGAATGATGGCTTAAACCCTACTGGAAGTTTTAAAGATAGACCGGCTAGCGTCGCGATATCA
>Ga0190310_1000470_pt1 | contig 13642 bp, 15 predicted proteins | sample 48700778_MG_FD_165059 | JGI IMG/M metagenome (GOLD analysis project Ga0190310, IMG submission 165059) | Hydrothermal vent sediment bacterial communities from Southern Trench, Guaymas Basin, Mexico - 4870-07-7-8_MG | ecosystem: Environmental > Aquatic > Marine > Hydrothermal vents > Sediment ... | reverse complement strand
CTCTAATAGGAGGCAGGTAAGCACCATCGATAAACAGCACCTTAGGCTTATACACATTCGCTATCGCAAACAGCTCACTTATATCAGTCAGAGATGCGCCATTCACGAAATCAACCTTCAAAGAACCAACAACCCTCTCTATATCCTTATCAAGGAAAGAAGGTGTGAGTTTCCCCGTGGGAAAGAAAGAATCATCCTGCAACTGCAAAGCTAACAAACGCCTAACAATTTGCTCCAAGGGCATCTCCATGGATAGGAACAAACAATCCACATGCTGAGCAGTAGTAGCTAAGGAATTTAAAAGATACATAGTCTTGCCCATTTTCATCCGAGCCGCATAAACAACCACATCTCCAGGAACATAACCAGAAGTAGCTAGATCGAGAGAAGGATAACCTGTAGGATAGCCCAGGCACTTGCTAACCTTATCCAGCCGCAGTTTGTTAACAATAGAGAAAGCAAAATCATGAAGCTCATCCCTATGTACCATGGACAATCTGTATCGCTCTGAAGCAAGATTTTCTAACTCCCTCCGTATATTCTCAACATATCTATCAAGACTATCTTCTGGAACATCCTCAGACTTAATGCGGGCCAATAGATGTTTTACATAGCGCAAGCGTAACTGATCTAACCAGTATTCTAAAGGATAATCCTCATACCCCTCAGGCTCGACCGCTGGAGCTGGGGGAAGCGAATCATATTTGGAAACAAATTTCTTCAACGCATTATAGTAATCAATCTCCTCAGATAGGAAAAACCATCGAGAAGGCACTTGTGAGAGAATCTGTATATTTCTGTCCTTGAGCACTTTATGGAGAAAATACATACCAGTCATTATTCTTCCTCCAAGTCATCAGGTACCATAGCCGATACTTTAAGTGCCTCGTTCCGCAACGCCTGCACCTCGCTCGGATCAGTCGAATGATTGACCAGAAAATCCATACAGATATATGTAAGATTCACCGGATCGGCATCCACTTTGCTCATCTGCTGTGCGGTAGATAAAGCGTGCTGAATAATATCATATTGGTCTTCGTAAAGATCACATTTGAAAACTCTTCTTATGAAATCCCTACGATAATTCTGTTTCACCTTGCGGACGTAATCTTGGAGTTCCCTGAGAGAACTGTTGCGTGCTCTGTCCAAAAGAGCGGGCACATCAGCAGTGAAATTAGGGATTCTCGTATCCATAAGAAGCTTTGTAAGCTCCATGAATTTTGTCCATCCAATACCAGCTACATCTTCTGGCTGAATTTTATGGTCTTCTATGGTTCTCCCTATCTTTACCCGATACATGAATAGCCGATAAGAAATTCCCAAAGGTTCTAGCTCTGCTTGTATATAATCCTTAACAGACGCATACCCTAATGAAAGCCACTCCTGCGAATCGTATATCCTGTAAGCATATACGCACCCATCATACCACAGCTTAGCCTCATCTCTGAGGCATTGCTTCAGGTTTTCTGTCAACGAGGATTTCTCTTCCGTTTTTAGCTTAGACTTGATGCGAGACGGCCTCATAACACCTCCTATTTCTTTTTGGTGGTAATGGTTTTTGTCTCTTTATAGGATTCTACACATCTTTCAAAATCAGTGGCCGACAATTCTTTTCGAGCCTTTGTAACAGAAACAGAAACCAAAGGCAGAAGGTTTCTTATCGAACCGACTATCCGATACGTCTTCTCAGGAGATAGTATAGCATCCTGTCTCGTTGAATACTGGAGCCTATACACATATCCTTCATAAGTGCCTTCTGGGAGATCAAGAGCAAGAAAAGCCTTGCGTAGATCATCTTTCCGCTTCTGAAGCTCTTTCAACTGGTCATTCACCTCACCTAGAGCATCCACCAATTGCCTGAGTTGTTTTTCAGTAATCCCTACCGTCTCTTCCATTGTAGTCTTCTTTGCTTTTGCCCTTGTTCTCGCCATGACTAATCCTCCTTGTTTAAAAGGTTTTGTCAACTGTTACAGAAACAGTAAATCACCCAAAAGGTTTTGTCAAGAGAAAAATGATTATTTTTTATTTTTCCTTTTATTCCGGGATGTTCCAGAGGCGTTCGCCCTGCGGATATGATTCTTGATAGCCCATTCCTCAATCTGCTGGATTTTGTCTGCTTCAGAGATGGAAAGAGGCGTGATGTTCTGTACAGCAGACAGCAAGCTTTCGGTGGTTATGTCTGTGTTGTGATAATAAGCTTCATAAAGAGCTTCCTGAATAGCTCTCTCAATTTCTGCACCAGCAAAACCATCAGAGGCTTTTGAAAGCGCTTTCAAATCAAATTCCGCAGGCTTCCGCCCTACCTTATCTAAATGTATTTTCCATATACTTTCTCGCTCCTTTATGGAAGGCAATCCTACATACCAAATTTCATCAAATCTGCCTTTGCGTAAAAATTCTGGCGGGAGCTTTGATACATCATTAGCAGTACAAACAAAAAATGCCGCTGTTTTCTTTTCCTGCATATAATAAAGGAAAGAAGCAAAAACCCTAGCCGTTGTGCCAGAATCCACATGAGAAGAACTATGCACTCCTGCAAATGCTTTCTCAACCTCATCAATAAGAATCACACAAGGAGCAAGGGCATCAATCAAGGTGAGAACAAAACGCATATTATGCTCTGTCTCCCCAATAAAAGAGGAGTAAAGCTTGCCGATATCTAATCTGTATAAAGGAACACCAAATAAAGAGGAAATAGCCTTTGCAGATAGCGTCTTGCCAGTACCAGGAATGCCCACCAAAAGACAGCCTTTAGGTATAGCCAAGCCAAACTTTCGTGCTCTGTGTAAAGAAGAATAAGCCTTCGCTATTCTCGAACACCATTGTTTAAAAATCTCTAACCCGCCTATTTCATCAATGCTTGGTACATCCTGAATCCATTCAAGAAGCCCAGATTTCCTTACAGCCGTGGACTTCTGTTTCTGAAGAACAGATAGGTCAAGGGTTTCTCTTGTCCTGAGGGAAATAGCAACGGCACCCTCTATTTCTGATAACGACATACCTTGGCATAACTCACATGCCCGCTCAATTGTAGCGCCGTCAACACGAAGCCCTTTGATCCCACTCTCCTTGATGTAAAGCTTTATTGTCTCCTTTATTTCATCAAATGAGGGAAGATGGAAATCCAGAGAAATAACATAATTCGATAACTCACGGCACAGTGAAAGAGGACCTATATCAACCAAATAAAGGTCATCAGCTATTCCTTTATGATAGAAAGAGAGAAGCAGATCAATCAACCGCCACTTTCGTGATGAGCTGAGATGCCCTTCAAGATTACGTGTTATAAGCACAGCATTCTGCCCTTCCCTATCCATAATGTGCCCAAATGCAGTTTCTATATCAGAAGTCTTGTTGCATGGAATAAGAAGACCTTGAGCAGTGTGCCTGAAAATGCCCAATGCGGAGTTATAGAGAAATATGGAATAATCAGGTCTCACAGAATTAAAACATTTGATGACCGCTTCTAAGGCTCTATCATATTCAAGTGTGTTTATATGAATAATGGGAAACGATGCCTCGATGTAAGCCGCTAACTGCTCACGAAAATCATCTTTCATACCCACCCCCTTGTGAAAGCGCTTTCACTCGAAGAGAACCTCATGAATCGTACCCTTGTTCACCTTGAAGCCACATATTTTCATCGCATAAACCAGCGTAGTAACAAAAAGCTTCTTGTCTTCATAGCTAGAGAACATATCTCTTATACTTCCATAATCCTTTCCCCTGAGAGCAACGCCTAGGGTATCCAAAAGTTCATTGTCAATATCCGCACGATAAGTCTCACTCGCACGTCTCTGCTCCTCTAAGAACTCAATAATATCCTTATTATTAAAAAGCTTCGGATGCGGATAGCTCAGCCTGGTATAGCGGTCTTCATAAAAAGTATCTTTGATCTCCTCAAAGTGTTTGGCTAACAATCGCACATAATCCTCATATTTGTCTCCCAGCGTTTCAGCCACCTCTTTTACCAATCTCTTGTAATGCGCCGAATAAGGAATCTTGTATCCATGATCAGCCATCTCACTGCAATAAAAATCAAAAAAATTCTTCCTTGTTTCAAGAATACGCATTCTCGCCTCCTATTTTTGTTTGACACTTTGTGTATTTTCATTTTAAATAAATAAAAGGTTTTGTCAATAAAAAATAGAGGGGCGGATCATGATAAATCGTCAGAGAGGGAAGCGGGCACAGAAGAAAATAGCAGAGAGGCTAAACGCTCTTAATATCGGAACATTGGGTAAGGTTGACCTCCTGCATGAGGAATTTATTGTAGAGGTAAAGGATAGAGCCAAGTTTATTGGGGACAACTTCCTTAAACAAGCCGAGAAATACACAAAAGACTTTCCCAACAAAATCCCCATCAGCATAGTCCACATCAGAGGCACAAGGTATGACAACTCGATAGTTCTCATCAGATTAAAAGATTTCGTGGAGGTGATAAATGGAACTATACGAGGAGGTGGCAAAATACCAGATAAGTAAAGAAGAGCAAATGAAACTATACTGGCGGTGGAAATTTTTAAAATGCGAAAAGTCAAAAACCCTTCTAGCAAATTCTTTACTTACCCTTGTCTTAAAAATAGTCAGCAAGTTCTTAAAAAGGCATCAACACATAACAGACCTCTCAGAGCTTCTAGCCGAAGGCTACATAGCAACCCACAAAGCCATAGAGCTCTACAATGGCAGAAGCCAATTATCAACTTTCGTGTATTTGATGGTAACATGGCGGCTGAAAGAATTTCTCAGAGATTTGCACAACCTTGTAAAAATCACACAACATGATAAGAGAAAATTGAACATAAAATATATAGAACTTGATTCCAAGATAATGAGAGAGGACGAAGCTCATATATACTTCATAGACACAGAAACCCCGCTCACAAAGCTGATGAAAGAATACTACATCAAAGAAGGCAGTAAAGTCTTAGAAGAGCTCCCAAAGACATACATATCGAAAGTAGAAAAGGGAAAGATGGACGATTATATTGTAGATAGAGCAAGGAAGATATACGAGGAGATGGAGGCATAAATGAGAAGGATACCGACTGCACAAGAAATGCTTGAGATAGCTACAAAAGAAGATTTCATAAGGAAGCTTCCAAGAAGGAAAAGGCGATTCGTAGAATTATACACTCTGCTTCTTGACCCAAAGAAAGTAGCCAAAGAAATGCGCCTGTCTCTAACCACAATCTACAAATACATGAAAGACAAAAGGGTACAACAGGCAATTGAATATCAGAAAGAAATAATCTCTATGCGAAATCAGGTTACACAAGATTATTATATCACAAAGCTCAAAGAGATTGTCGAAGATAAGAGCGTAAAAGCTTCAGAAAGAATAAGCGCAATACAACTGCTGGCAAAGATAACAGGACATCTGGCAGATAAGACACCTGATGGAGCGCAGATTGTTATATTCAAACAAGAAGGTCTTGTCCCCGCCCAAGAGGACAAGACCATTGATATTCAGATTACCAAAGCCGAATGACGATGCCCCAGGAACAAAACTTTGATGACCTTATCGCCTTTGACTTCAAAAAGCATATCAACGACACGAAAAGAATCGGCCGCATCTCTGTCTGCATCATAAACCTCAATCATATCTCCCTTGCGAGCGGTATCCAGACAGCTGTCAGGAATCAAAAATTCTCTATCATCAGAAAGAACCAACCTTACCATAATACGCCCTCCCTATGTTGTGTGAAAGCGCTTTCACTCTCATCGGCTCTGTGCTCTTCTCCCAGTAACCCTCTGCGGCCTTCTTATCATCTCCTTCTTTATACTATCCCTCTCCACCTTCACATACTGCCGCACGCACAGTCCTATCATATCCTCCGCCTTCTTATCTAATATAAAATCCTTATTATTTATACCCACTCCAAATAACGGCAACCGCTTCACCACCGCCTTTACTATCTCCTTATAAGGCTGTATCCCACATTCCCTCAGCCTTATCATAACCAACGCCACCGCCTTCTTCCTCTCCGTCAACATAACCAACCCCCGTCTTTATCAACGCCCTCATCTTTACCATAACCCTCCTCAAGAGTTTTGTCAAATTGAAATTTCCACACGCTCGGCGAGCGAAACTTGTAGGTCAGATAAGATTCTTTACCCCCTACACATTCCTGTTTCTGTATTTCATCTTTATTCCCTGCCCTTACTCCTTTATGCTTCATTTCCCCAAAGACCGATTTCAACACCCTTACCCAAGGGAGGTGGAAGCGGTCTCATTCATAATATATCTCTCTAAAGAAACATTCTAACAGAACAATGTAGGATTAATTCTGCTTTAACGTATATATACATTAGGTGGCCGGGAACCCCTTACGGGACAAGGGCTTGCGGGCAACTCGTTCCCGATTTTTCTTCCACATTCCACATTTTTACCTCTTTTAACTCAACCCCCTATTCCCTATATACAAGCCCTCTTTTCCGCCTTTTTTGGAATTTTCCATACACCCCAAAAAAGGTGCGGAGCCTTTATTTTACAGGGTTTATGCCCAAAATAAGCTCTCGCATTCTGAACAAACTCTTTGTACCCTTGACCAGAAGGGGTACAGGAGTTAAAAAGGAAAAGCTCCCTGGGGTGGGGGAGCTTTTGGGGAAAGGAGATTTTATAAAGGAGGGACTGAAATGGTACAAAACAATTATACCTTCTTCAAAAAATTTTTCAAGAGAATTGAGCTAAGAACAATTGATTATCATATTACATGGTTCTCTCGGTATATAACCACAGAGGTCTTGAAAGCGAAGGAGTATCCCAGGGACTGTATCCTGCCTGTTTTTAATCTCATCTATTATGTGAATAATGCTTTGATCAAAAAAGATAAAAAGTTAGTCAAATGGGATGAGAGGAGTGCAGGTGGCGGCTTCTGTATAAAGACAATGGTAATAGATATACCTGAGGTGGCTTTTTATGGACACAGAGTAGAGAAAAAGAATAGAGCTGATTATTTGGATAAATTAGAAGAGGGATTGAGTTTCATGAATGATTTATTCGGGAATGAAGTACGGGTTTTAAGTGAGGGAATTGTCGTTACACACAATAATGGCAAGCCCGGCTGGATCAAAATAATTCTTACTCACGGAGCATCTGAGGTGATACTTCAGGTAGTCAATGCGCAGGATGAGGTATATCCTTATAAAGATGTTGTAATCGGAAAAGTTAGGATACCTCCTTCCGTTTTCAAAAAACGTTATCCTATACTATATCCAGCCAGTGCATGGACGAAAATAAAGAAAGTTTCTGATCTCCTAGCCTTATCATATATAAATACTTTGTTTCTGAACGGTAAAAGGAGTACTATTTCTTATGAAGTGTTATCCTCATCATTGCTAAAATATTTGCCTCGAAATACATATTACTATAAGAACAAGAAAACGTTGGTAAAGCAGATGAACAAGTTCTGTACTAAAATAGGTATTCCAGAAGTTTTTGAGTATAAGTGAAAGCGCTTTCACAGGAGGTAAAGATGCGCGCACCTAGAGGCTTTCATTTGATGCTTGATGGAGTATCAACGAATACTCACTTGTTACAGAACGGCAAGAAGCTTGAGAGGCTTCTTGATGAGATTGTTGATGTCATAGGTATGACAAAAATAGCAGGGCCTTTTATAAAATTGCATATACCAGAAGATCGCAGTCGATATAAGGAATGGGGTTACTCTGGAGTAGTAATCATAGCAGAGAGCCACATATCAATCCACACCTACCCCGAACTCAGTTATGTGTCAATCGATGTATATTCGTGCAGGGAATTTGACAAGGACAAAGTAATTGATACTCTGACGAAAAAGTTTCATATTGTAAATAAGAATGTTCTGTTCTTTCAGCGGGGATTATTGCCCGACACATGAAGAAATCAACATGACCAATGTCTCTTGCTAAATTAGTTACTATGGAGTCGATGACGCACATAGGTTCGGAAGGCGGGTTGGTATAAACATCAATGGTCATGTAGTTGTACTCATTCCAGAGATGGAGATGGCACTCCATATCAGAACACACAAGGCTGATTGAAACTCCTTGCGGCTCGAACTGTACTGCTTCTACTTCCTCGATGTCCCATGCTTGAAACCTATTTACAAGAGCTTTTTCTATCTCGACTGCTTTATGTAATGTTAAACTGCTCATGTAAAACTCATACAGAAATCTCCTTATCATCGTTCTCTCCACTTGATGTGAGTTCTTTTTTATGATAGAAATTTATACAGTTTTAACCAACAAACAAGGAGGATAACAATGGAACAAGTTCCTTACACCAGCCTTAACCAACAGTTCACTGAAGTACTCGCCCTTATGGACTTGGAAGATAAGAGCATTGTGGATAGAGGAGGCGAGCTCTTTGGTAATTTCCTTGTAACCGCACTAGAGGCAATTAAAGGCGATCTTTTTGATTTCAGACGAGCCATCTATGATCTACTAAATCCAAAAAAGAAAACGGTTGATGAAATCAAAGCTATACTGGCGTGTTTGATGGTTACAGCAGGAAGGCTTACATCACATATCCACTATGTTGATGCCACAGATAACAATGAGCTGGCAGTAAGATATTGTTCACGGATGAGCGTACTAGTTGGAATATTGCAGGTATTCTCATTAACATTGGGCAATGATGTTACAGCGGTGGCATCGTATCTTACAAGCAGGATAGTCAATGACCCAAATGAAAATTCAGAAGTATATGACCTCCTAGCTATGATGGTCTCACATATCTTAATAACTTCAGCTCTCCTTTCTGACATTGTATTCGGAGCTGAAAGCAACATTTTGAGAAATTAGGGGAGGTAATGATGAATTATATAGGGTCTATTTTCTCTCCTAATTTTTTCTCTGATGATGTTTTAGAAAGACAGGGAGAGATTACAGTAAAGATAAGCAAAACATCTTTGGATGAGCTATATGAAATTGTGGAGAAAGGCGAATACATAAACGCTGTGAAGCAGGCACCAATACTTGAATTTCTGAAGGAAGAACTGGACTTGCCGCATCGTGTGTATGATGGCTTTGTGTCTCTTATTCCAGGGGATACATTTTATATCGTTACGATTCCAAAAAATAGAAAAGAGAGTGGCTATCGCATATACAAGTTACATATAACTAATAAGTGATGCACCCTCCTCACCCCCTCCCATCTAAGGCGGGCACTGCCCGCCTCTTATTGTGAAAGCGCTTTCACTTATAAAACTTGCCAGAGTTCCAATTCTTTCTGTCGTCTAGGAGACATTACCCGCCTTATTGTTTCACCAGTGATAAGAGGCGCAATACCCTCATAAGCAAGGGCTGTCTTATTGTAATCTTCAATCATCCTGAGAATATCTCTGCTCTGCGGGTCTTTCCTTATTTTGTAGTATATCTTCTGTCTCTGTCTGGTAAGCTGGGATAACAATCTTCTTCCCAAGAATCTTTTATCCTGTATTTCTGCAAGCTCTACTGGTCTAAAGCCTAATGCTCTTATTACGGCTTCCGCAGGGGACAGCTTTATTGGTTTACCTTCCTCACTGTACACAGGAGTGCCGTATCGTGTTCTCAAGCCTTCTGTGGACAGCTTATATGCTTCTACAGGCAACTGTAAACCATAAGGCAAAAAGGCCACTATTCCTGCCAGATACTCATCATTATCTATCTTTTCAACGCCTCTCTCTAGCTTCTCATACAGCCCTCTATACACGCCAAACATGAACTCGGTCAGGTCTCTTGCAGACGGATACAATGGAAAAGGCGTCTCAACCCTTAATGCAGGTGCCCAATCAGAGAAGCCTATCATGTAAGGTACGCCTTTAATTATCAGATCACTCAGGTTCTCACCCAGAGATTTATCCAAAGCTCTCTTGACACGAAGTCGGATGCTCTTATCTGTGTACTTTTCTATTGCATCAAGAATATCGTCGAGCATAGGTATACCAGATAAACCGCCGAAGAACATGAATGTGGCCAAAGAGAATCCTATCTTTTCAAGCTCTCTCTTGCCAAGCCATTCTGCTAGCAAGGAGAAATAATTGAATACGAAGCCTCGCAATGTTGTTGGCAAGGTCATTACAGCGCCAAACCTGGAGGACGGATCAGCAAGAAGCATTCTATTGGCTCTTGTGTAATCACCAAATGTCCTGTCAATGACTTCTCTTACTGTGGAAATAAACCTAGGTGATGTAATTTCTGCACGGCTTGCATATTCGAGAGCAGAACTCACAAGGCTTATAGCTCCTACTGCTCGTGAATAGATCTCAGAGTATCTGAAAGGACTCATCATTCCATCAGCAATTTTCATGATAGGCTCAGGAAGAACAGTCATAACCTCTTCACGAAGCATACGGACATAGGAGCTTTCCAGGGTATTGTAATCGAGAAGATGCCTCAATACTTGGAGCTTGACTTTATCCGCCTCCGAAGCATTCTCAGGCACTTTTATCTCAGACAAGTCTTTACTTATCCATCCATTCTCCACAAAGCGCTTCAAGTCCCCAATTGCCTTGGTAGCGTTCTTGTACAGCATACTCACTTCTTTAAGGGTAGGCTTTCCGCCTCTCAGTTCAGGAGCAGTGAATGACCGCAGTATTCCTGCCGCCTCCGGGATAAACGTTGTACCTAGAGATGTTATGTTGTATACGGCGCTCGCCACTCTCAACCCCAAAAAGTACAAGCTTGCAAAGAGCCGGATTTTGTACACCGCAGAGGCCATAGCAGAATGAGGAGCATAAAGCATCTTTATGTATTTGTTTAGAGCTTCTTCCCTTGCAGGGTCGGTAAATAGTTCTTTAAGTTTATCATTCTTGTAGCGGGCAATAGCATCTGTGAAAAAGCCGTTTATCAGATACCCTGTTCTCTTTGATAAGTCGCTGACCAGTATGCGGTAAATATCTGTCTCATAACCCTGGACTGCATAGTCTCTGTCTGCACCGAGCCGTACACGTCTTAGCCGCCTGGACATACCATAGGACTTATCAGCATAAGCACGGAATACCATTTGTGGTAGCTCAGACATCATTTTCTCTTGTAGTTCTGGATCTTCAGCAGTGAAGGCGAGTCTCTCTATTAGGGAGGTCAATTCAGTGGGCGATAAATCTTCTACACCTCGTTGTGCTTCTTTTAACAGCTTTCTTCCAACAACCACAACCACATCATAATCTTCTCCGCCCTTCATAAGTTTTCTGGTAATGAATTGGCTCATCGAAAGTGAAGGATCTTTTTGCTTGGCCGTGATGTATTCACTCGTACTGATTGTGAGAACTTTCTGATCTTTCAGATCTTCTTCTAGTACTTTTTTCAAGGTATCCTTTATCTGTTTGTATTGCCTCATGGAGGATATATCGCTTCTTGTATCTATATAATAATTCTCCTTTACAGCAAGCTTTGATAATCCTTCTTCTTCCAGCTCTCTCGTTACATCGAAAATTCTCAGTTCGTAATCGCCTCCGCCTCTCATTCTGGGGATGTAGAAACTATCGGCTAAAGCAAGAGCATTGTCTGTTATTGTGTTATAGATTTCCCTGAAATTATGTACGCCAGTGAGAATACTATTCACGGTCGTATCATCTAAGCCTGCTCCAACGAGAACATTTGCCAATTCCTCATCGACAAACTTACTTAATGTCTCACGTGTAGCTTTCAACATTTCTTCTTCTCTGAATTTTCTTACAATCCGCCCGCTTTCTGTTTGATGGAAGTAAACATTGAATCCAAAAGAGGCTACCGTATCGTATGGAGTAATAATCTCATTTAATCTGGTTTCGACCAGCTTCATTATCTGCTGTCTGATTTCTTCAGGCACATTGTGCCTCGACATAGAGGCATTGAGCCTTTCCAGAGTCAAACGGGCGCTGTGTCGTAAATCTTTGTCTGCTTGCAAGAACCACTGTCTATTGTAGAGTCTGCTCAAATCCTCGATGGCTTCTTTCACAAAAGCTTTTTGCTCTTCAGACAATCGATTATAGATGCTTTCAGGTATGAAATCCTTCAGATTGGTTGGATAGACTTCTCTTTTATCTGCCTCAATAACTATCCTGTTAAGAATCTCATACAACTCAGGGTCGCTGTTTTTGAGGTGAGCGATTTTATTTAATGCAAGAGAGGCTTCGTCATGGATAAGCCTATTTACTTTATAAACATTCTCTTTGTACAGATTATAGATCGGCCTTAGGTATTTATTGAACGCCGGCAATATGAAATTGATATGCAGAGTATCAAAAATGGTTTTCTTTTTGCCAAATAAAGGGGACTCTTCTTTTTTGCCAAAAACCTCAAACGCTCCCTTGAAGCCTTCCCATGCCCTTTCTACATCTTCTCTCTTTAGCCGATACCTAGCTCCAACTGTCTCCGTTATTTCTCTAGCTATGTAATCATCGGCTTTTCTCATATACTCGTGGTATATACTGTCAGGATCAACAATATTCAATTCAACACCAAAATCTCGTCTGAATGTGTCTGCTACTTCAGCAAAGAACTCTATTGGAAGAATCCTTACATGTTCCGCCCCAAGCATCTCATTTATTTTTGCGCCAGTTTCAACAAACTGATCTCCGAAAATATCTCTGAATATATTTTCCATGTCAGCATAAGCCTTTTGAGCTTCCTCGGCATCTCGATATTCACCTTTCCATAAGGACTCAAAGAATTTGATTACCTCTCTATCTGCTACCTTACCATCGATAATTCCACTATGTATCAATCCTTTGGCGGCCAGAGTGTTCCGTATCGACACATAGATGCTCTCTAGGAATCTAAACAACCGCTTGATAATGGACATTTTTTCTGTCTCTCTAATACCCGCTTTATCAGCAATGTAGCTCTCAAACATCTCTGCTAGGCGCTCTTCTGCTTCAACAAGGAGCCTATCTACTGTCTCATAATCTTTCCTCTTTACTGCTTTCTCATAAGCCCTCGAATCAATCACAGTGCTTATTACTTTATTCCAGTAATCAGGGTCTTTGACGGTAACAACATCCACTACGATATGGAATAATTCATGAAATAGAGTCTTATAGTCTTCCTTGGTGCCTTCAAAGACAGTAGCCATCATGCGTAAATTGCGCCACGCTACACCAGCGGCGTTAGGACCTATGATGGCATCAACTAGAGGCTTGTCCTTTTCAGACAGGCCAGCAAAGACATAAACCTTCTCGCCGAGAATTTTTCTTACGACTCTTTCAAGCACAGCTACTCGATTGAAGAGCTTCTGCGTGCTCAAATCAACTCTTCCTTTATCGAACCTCTTAAATGCCGACGCCACATCTTCTACGACTTCATCATAGAGAGTCCTGTGGAGAATATCTTTTGACGTTCTTATAACTTTCTCTTTTTTGGCCTTTGTTTTGCCTCGACCACGCTCCTCTATTGTAAAGGTGGTAGGAGTTTCTTCTGCTTTCTCTTCTCCAAGCAAGCTCAACCTATGCAGAACTTGGAAAAGATAATATTCCCTTGGGTCACGCAGGAAATTTTCTACGGTTGTAGGAAGCTTTGTCTTCTTGGATGGAAAATAGAAATTACGGCCCAACAGCCTGGAGATAACTAATACTTCTTTTCTTGCCTGTTCAGATTGTGCGGCTAGTTTTACAGGCAATCCTATCTGACCTAATATGTATCTGATAGTCTGTCTTGAAGTTGCACTTTCATCAACGACCGCTCTTCCTTTGACTATCTC
>Ga0190310_1000469_pt1 | contig 13674 bp, 9 predicted proteins | sample 48700778_MG_FD_165059 | JGI IMG/M metagenome (GOLD analysis project Ga0190310, IMG submission 165059) | Hydrothermal vent sediment bacterial communities from Southern Trench, Guaymas Basin, Mexico - 4870-07-7-8_MG | ecosystem: Environmental > Aquatic > Marine > Hydrothermal vents > Sediment ... | reverse complement strand
TAAAACCCCGGGGAAGTCATGGGGATATACTGGAAGCCACTTGGGAGGCTCGTGATTACCACGGAGTAAAATCACTCTATCTGGATATTCTTGTAGGAGATATAATACTAGAGTTATCGACTCAATCTGCTTAGGTCCCCTATCGATATAATCGCCTAGGAATATTATTAAAGAACTTCTTACTATGTCATCAAATCTAATTCTAGTCAATATATTTTTCAAAGTATCGAAGTCTCCATGGATGTCTCCAAATACATAAATATATGGTAAATCTACCTGAATCTCTAGTATTCCATCCTTATAATTATAGTATTGGTGGATTTCATCTTTAAAATATCTGATTGCATATCCAATTAAATCCCTTAATACACTTGGGCTAACTTTCTCGGAATCAGATATAATATATTTTAATGGAATCGGCATTCCACTAAGAATCTAGATGTAGAGGCTAATTTATTTTAATATTGACTATTACATTTTTTGCGGAGGCATGTCAGAATATGAATATGTAATCACTATAAACAGCGGATTGGGACAGATATCTGCTTCGGAAGTTAAAGGTATTACAGGTAGGGATGTTGAAATTGAAGATAATATATTGAGGCTCAAGGGGACGGAGGAGGACGGCTATAAATTAATTTTATGGGGTAGAACGATCCATAGAGTCCTCTTACTTATTGATGAAGGTGAATTTACGGATTTAGATGAATTGGGTAGGAGAGTAGGGAAAATAGATTTTAAACCATACTTTAAAAGGGGCCTTAGATTCGCACTGAAGACTAATCGATATGGTGAGCATGATTTCACGAGTCTAGATGTAAATAGGGTTATCGGTGGTGTAATTAACCGTAAGCTGAGGCTTCAAGACTTGGATCCTATAGTAGATCTAGATAACCCTGATATCCAGTTTATAATGAGGGTTATTAACGACAAATATATGCTAACTATCAATCTAGTTGGAGAAAGTCTACATGTCAGGGGCTATAGAAGGTATAATCATCCTGCAGCTATAAAAACATCGATTGCGGTTGCAATGGTATTATTATCAAACTGGGATAATGAAGACTTTATAGACCCTATGGCTGGAGGAGGTACCATCCCTATTGAAGCAGCATTATATAAATATAGATATGCGCCAGGATTATATCGTAAAACCCACCCTATAATAAATATCCCCGTCTTCAGTCCTGAGCTATATTATAACTATAGAGAGAATGCGGAGGAATCGAAATTAGACAATCTAGATATCAATATACTCTATAATGATATAAGTAGAAAATATATGGATGGCGCGATTATAAATGCATCGTCAGCCGGTGTAGACAAGTTCATTCAATTCCTCAACTTTGATGCAAGATATCTCCATAAATATCATATACCCCTAAGAGAGGGTTTTATAGCCGTATTCAATCCACCATACGGTATTAGAATGACGAGGGGTAGGGCGATTCCATCGCTATATAGAGACGTAGTCAACACCCTCGTTAACCTAGGTTGTAAAAGGATTATAACGATCACAGCTGCATGGAGGAGCATGGTTGATGCATTTGAGTACTCCGATGTAAAATTAGTGAGGCGTATACAAGTCAAGCATGGTCAGTTAGATACTTTCATATTAGATGGTGTCATTAGCTGATTATCTAATGAAATATAGTTTATATCGTATTAAGTAAGGATGGATGCACAATATATTTTGAAAGGTTAAAAATTATGATTGAATTTAATAGAAAATGCCTGAACGTAGGATCCACATATTATTTACTGCAGACTTTAGATCAAGTAAATTTAAGTTTCACCATAATCAAATGACTCAGGTGATTTAAATGGATGTATTCGAGGAGATAGTAAGGAACAATCTTGCAGAGTATCACCGCAGGATGTTTATATTTGAGACTCCATATATTGAACAGATTCCTCAATATCTCAATAAATATAATGAAATCAGAAGTAACAACTACACGGTACTTATTAGTGGGAAGGAGGACTTAGGTGAGGAGCGGTGGGCTAAGAGTATTATCTCGAGTTTTAATGAGAAGATTAAATACAAGTATATATCATTTAAGGAGCTTGAGCAGATCTTGGGGACTACATGGGATTTCCTAATTATGGATCTTAGGAAGGATCTTAGGCCTAATGATATAGGTAGGTTGATTGAGGTTGTTAGGGGAGGCGGCCTCATATTCATCTTAGCCCCCAATAGAGAGAACTGGATGAATATGGTTACACCATTCCATATAGATATGATATCCTCTCCATATACTATACACGATGTTGAACCGATATTCCAGAGACATTTTGTAGAGAGTCTAACGAAATCTAGAGGGATATTCTTCGTCGGGAAAGACTCTATCGAGGGTGAGGACGTTAGGCTTCCACCATATGAGAGGAAGAAGCCTGAGATCCCAAGTGGAGTTACATTTGATGAAACTGTATATAATAGGGCTTTATCACAGGATCAGGTTGAAGTAATATATGCGATAGATAGACTATCTAGGATAGATCGGGGGGCTGTAGTTGTAACTGCTGATAGGGGTAGGGGGAAGTCAGCGGCTGTTGGATTAGGTGTAGCCGGTTATATACATAAGGTTGTTAAACCTAATAAGCCTAGGGCTAAGGTCATTGTCACGGCGCCTGAGCCTGTGAACACACGTGAAGTATTCAACTTTATATCCAAGATATTTAGAGAGTTGGGGATTAAGCATACTAAGAAGAAGGAGAATGGGGAGATAGTTGAGATAAATAGCGTATTAGGTCAGATTAGGTATGTATCCCCATCTAATGCATTAAAGGGTAGAGCGGATCTGGTTGTTGTAGATGAGTCGTCAGGTATACCTACTCACTTACTAGAACATATTATCGAGCGTTTTGATAAGGTTATATTCTCAAGTACGTTACATGGCTATGAGGGAGCTGGTAGAGGATTCCAGGTTAGATTCCTTCCATTAGTGAGGGAAGTATATAAAGATAAGCTTATAGAGATACATATGTCAGAGCCAATTAGATATGCTCCATATGATCCTATCGAGAAATGGCTGTTTGAGACACTATTCCTAGATTCTGATCCATATCAATTTAATGAGAAGGATTTGGCTAAGGTGAAGCCCTCTCGGGTTAGGTATGTGAAGGTGGATTTAAGTAACTGGCTGTTTAATAAGAAGCATCTTCTAAAGGAGTTTATCGGGATATATATCTATGCACACTATAGGAATAGGCCTAATGATATAATGATACTATGTGATGCGCCACACCACTTCGCAAGGTGTCTAATGTATAAGAATCATATTGTAAATAGCCTGCATCTAGCATATGAAGGTAACTTAATCGAGAGGGATGTAGTAAAGACATTAGCTGGGGAGCCACCGTCAGGTCATCTAATACCGACTGTATTAATCCGTTATTATCCTGTGCTACTTGATATAGCTAAATTGAGAGGCATTAGAATCGTGCGTATAGCAACACACCCTGACTTGATGAACCGTGGGTTGGGAAGTAGGGCTTTGAGATATCTCGAGAATGAGGCTAAAAGTATTAAGCTTGACTGGCTGGGCGCGAGCTTCGGCGCTACAGAGGAGTTACTTAGGTTCTGGGGTAAGAATGGGTACTTCCCACTATATCTGAGTCCAGTGAGAAACCCTGTATCGGGTGAATTCAGTACAATCGTCGTGAAACCATTGACTAATAGGGCTAGGGAATTATTCCATAAGGCTAGAGTAGAGTTTAAGAAGATGTTTATGGAGACGCTGTTAGAGTCCCACTTTAATTTAGAGCCTAAACTAGCATATCAGCTCCTTAGTATGGATAAATGGACTATAAACTACTCACCTAGACTATCTATAAGTCAGAAGGAGAGGCTTAAAATGTATATATACGGTGGTATGGCGTTTGGAGGTGCATATGACGCTATTAGGGAGGTTGTCAAGACACATTTCATGAGGAGTCCAGATAAGAGGGTTCATCTACCTAGGAAGATGGAGTATATTCTAGTTATGAGAGTTTTACAGGCGAGGCCCTGGGAGAGAGTTGCAAATTACTTTGATATGGATATTAACGAGGTTGTAAATAGGACTAGGGAGGTAATTGGGAAACTTAGACTGACTTATATATCAGGTGAGGGTAGATGAGGAAGATGAAGTTCAAGCTGGAATACCTTAAACTACTGAAGATGGGTAAGAAGAGGTCTACAATTAGGCTTGAGAAGAAGTATAGGGAGGGGGAGGTAATTTATCTTGCTGACACTTGTGGAAGGATTTATGGTAAGGCTAGGGTCTCAAAGATCATTGAAAAATCTTTAAATGAATTGGATGACGTAGATGCTTTAATCGATGGATTCGAGGATCTCCAGGAGCTTAAGAATGCATTAAGCAATATATATGGAGAGATCAGTGATAGGCAGACAATTTATATATATTATCTAGATATAATCGGGTGGTGGAAGGAGCCTACTTAAACTATATGTTGTATAGAAATAATATGTTTCTATAGTATAAATGAAGCCTGACATCATTGTAGTTGGTGTAGATAGAGTCTATAGACGTATAAAATCTAAGTTTCGAAACTATAATTTAACATATATTAAAGATATATACCTGTTATCCGATATCCTGTCTCCCCCCTCGATAATATTTGGAGATGGGTTATCCATTCCATACATTAAATCAATTATTGACGTGATTAAAGATGATAAACTGAATTGGATTAAATATATTTATCTGGATTATAGGGATGTTTTATTATCTGGATTAACTCCAGAAAGTCTAATCAAATCATATTCTAAATTAATTGAGTCTAATAGATATCTCGATACACCTGTCACTATGAAGAGGATTCCTGAGAAGTTGAGTAGAAGGGATATACTTAGAGGTGGGGTTATAGAGGAGTACTCGACTATAATACCTTTTATAAAAGACTTAGATGCATGTAGATCGTTGGATAAGTGTAGGATATGTGTTTATGAATGTCCATTTGAAGCCATTTTAGATGTGAAGCCTCCTGAAATAGAGTATGGGAGATGTATGGAATGTGGATACTGTATAAACTCATGTCCAAGTCTTCTATATGTATCTCCTGAATATCCTCTTAGCTCATTTGAATTACTTCTCAGGACTTTGAGGTCGGAGGGAGACTTAAATAAATATCTTCTCATAATTGATGAATTGAGGAAGATTGATTATTATGATGCGGTTGGTATGAGGAAGTATTTAACCCCTATACACATGTATAATCCCCTATATCTATCTGTCTACCATCTAATGATTTCAATTATATATGGGTATACACCCGTTATATATGTCGATTTTAATAGAGAAGGCTTTATAGAGTATAATAAATTAATTGGTGAGTTTAACTCGGTATCTAAAGTCGACGTCATAATACTCGATTCTCTAGATGAGTTCATGAAGAAGGATTTTACCCAGTATGAAGATGAGGTTAGATACCCAGGTAAAGTATTATCTAGAAGCTATGAAGATATTTTAATATATTTCTCTAGTTATATCGATGAAGACTCTCTTAACAAGACCCTGGATAGAGTCCCGGTATATGACGTTGAATTAGATCCTAGTAAATGTACATTATGTGAGGCATGTACACATTATTGTCCATCTAATGCTTTGAAGATGGAGTCTGATGGAGATTTAATTAAATTGTTATTCAGCCAGGTGAAATGTATAGGATGCATAGGTTGTGAGGCTGTATGTCCAGAGGATGCGGTTAAGGTGGTTAGAAGGATAGGCCTTGATATGACTAGATACCGTGAGTTAACTATGGATAAAATTGTAAGATGCATTGAATGCGGTTCTCCCATAGCTCCAGAGAAAAGTATCCAATTAATAGAGTCTAGATTGAGGAGTAAAGGCGTATCTGAAGATTTCATTAAATACGTTAGGCTATGTAAGAAATGTAGGATGAAATATAGTTTTAAGGACTTATATGGACTAGGATAATATATACACGGCGTATATTCATTCTACCTAGTGGGCTTGAATAATAATAGTTAATATTCTTATGGAGGAATCGGTTCTAATATTTAATTATATATTTAATTACTGAATATGACCTATTATGTAGATGTTTAGGGTACGTAGGTGTAATTATGTCGAGGAAATACGTATATGATTTTGAGGAGGGTGATTGGAGGAATAAGAAGTTACTCGGTGGGAAAGGGTCTAGCCTAGCCCAAATGACCCAGTTGAATTTTCCTGTTCCACCAGGTTTCACGATATCAACGGATGCATGTATAGATTTCTATAAGCCTGTTAAGGATAAAATCGATAATTTGATTAGAGAATTGGCTAGAAACCCGCCTCCAGAGAAGAGGGATAAGATCATTAGAGAGATATGGGATTTAATAAATAAATTAGATCTCCCTGACGGCCTTATGGATGAAGTAAGACTTCATATGGATAGATTAGCCGAGAAGATGGGTAGGAGATTCGGTGATAAGGATAATCCCTTGTTAGTCTCGGTTAGAAGTGGAGCAGCTGTGTCAATGCCTGGTATGATGGATACGATATTAAACTTAGGGTTGAACGACGATACAGTTAAGGGTTTAGCTAAGCAGACTAGTGACGAGAGATTCGCCTATGATGCATATAGGAGATTCCTACAGATGTTCGGTAGGATAGCGCTTGAGATCGATGAGAAGCTATTCGACGAAGCGCTCGAGGAAATTAAGAGGGAGTATAATGCTAAGTACGACGTAGAGATTCCTGTAGAAGGTCTGAAGAAACTTGTCGAGAGGTACAAGAATATTATTAGAGATAAGTATGGTAAATTCATCGATGATCCGTGGGGGCAGCTTGAGATCGCTATCAAAGCAGTGTTTAGAAGCTGGATGAATCCACGTGCAATATTCTATAGAATCGCTAATAACATTACAGAGGATATGGCTAATGCCACTGCAGTTAATATTCAGACTATGGTATTCGGTAATATGGGTGAAGATAGCGGTACAGGAGTAGTATTCTCTAGGAATCCAGCTACAGGAGAAAATAAATTATATGGCGAGTTCCTACCTAATGCACAGGGTGAGGATGTAGTAGCTGGAATTAGAACTCCACTATCGATAGACGAACTTAAAACCAGGTTCCCTAAGTTATATGATGAGCTATATGAGAAGGTTAAGCAATTGGAGAGGGTTAATAAAGAGGTTCAGGACGTGGAGTTTACGGTTGAGAGGGGGAAGCTATACTTCCTCCAGACTAGAGCAGGTAAGATGACTCCCTTAGCGCGTGTAAAGACCGCTGTAGATATGGCCTTAGAAGGGATAATTACGCGTGAAGAGGCGTTACTAAAGGTATCTCCCGAGCATGTGCTACAATTATTATACCCAACTATAGATCCTAATGTCGATGTAAAACCCGTGGCGAAGGGGTTAGCAGCTTCACCTGGCGCGGTGAGTGGGCGTGTAGTATTCCACCCCGATACCGCGGTTGAATGGGCCAATAAAGGTGAGGAGGTAATACTAGTTAGGGTTGAGACCAAGCCGGATGACGTACATGGCTTCTATGCATCTAAAGGGGTGTTAACGTCGAGAGGTGGGTTAACATCACATGCTGCTGTCGTAGCCAGGGGAATCGGGAAACCTGCTGTAGTAGGTGCGGAGATGATTAAAATAGACTATGAGAGGAAGATGTTTAAAGTGAATGGGCATATAGTTAAGGAGGGTGACTGGATAACTATAGATGGATCAACAGGCTATGTATATATTGGTAAGATTCCCACGAAGATGCCTGAGTTGATAGAAGAGTTGGATACCCTGATGAAGTGGGCTGACGATGTTAGGAAGCTAGGCGTAAGGGCTAATGCAGACTTACCTGAAGATGCTAGGATAGCCAGGAAGTTTGGAGCCGAGGGAATAGGCTTGCTCCGTATAGAGAGGATGTTTAGGAAGCCTAAGAGGCTTGAAAAGCTTAGGAAGGTTATACTAAGTGAGTCTAGGGAAGAGCGTTTAGAGGCTATGGAGAAGCTTGCTGAGATGATTAAACAGGATTTCAAGGAGATTCTAGAGGTTATGGATGGATATCCAGTGATAATTAGGTTGATAGACCCGCCATTACATGAGTTCCTACCTAGACCCGATGAGATTCTTAAGGAGATGTATGAGTTGAAGATGAGTAACGCGTCTGAAGAGCTGATTAGGGAGAAGGAGACTTTATATAAGAGAGTATTAGCATTGACCGAGGCTAATCCAATGATGGGCCACAGAGGAGTTAGGGTTGGAGTGACATACCCCGAGATATATGTTGGATTGACGAAGGCCATGTTAGAGGCGACTGCAGAGCTTATTAAAGAGGATAAGAATCCGATTCTAGAGATTATGGTTCCACAGGTTTCAATGGCTGAGGAGCTTAGATATGTAAAGGAAAATGCAATATATCCCACTGCAAGGGAGGTTGAGGAGAAGTATGGATTTAAGATTCCATTTAAAGTAGGTACTATGATAGAGACGGTCAGAGCTACTCTAACAGCTGACGAGATAGCTAAGGAGGCTGAGTTCTTCAGCTTCGGCACAAACGACTTAACTCAAGCTACATTCAGCTTCAGTAGGGACGACGCTGAAAACAAGTTCCTACCCGACTATCTGACACTCGGATTACTTCAGGATAATCCATTCCAGACACTCGACATTAAGGGAGTAGGCGAGTTAATCAAAATATGTGTTGAGAAGGCGCGTAAAGCAAATCCAGATATTGAGATAGGTATTTGTGGGGAGCATGGAGGAGACCCGAGGAGTATACATTTTCTACATAAAGTAGGTCTAGACTACGTAAGTGCATCGCCATACAGAGTATTAATAGCTAGATTAGCAGCTGCACACGCAGCGATAAAAGAGAAATTACAATAGTAACCTAACTATAAAATATTATTGGGATGATGAAGGAGGTGATCAGGGATCACATGACCGGCCCTAGCTTTACTGACCATCATCTACTATAGATGTATATTCACTCTCTAACTCTTCTCCTAATCTATCTTTTAGAGGCGATATACTAGCGATTATACGGTCTCTCTGTCTCGTATGACCGAAGCTTTCATGTGCGAGCACCTCTGAATATTCGAGGCGTTACTACCGCTTTATCTTCTCCAGCTTCAGGAAATGATGCTAAGTTTTTCAATAACTTTAATTTATGGAATGTCTAGTCTTTCTAGTGTTTCCTTCTTTACGATCCCTCTCTCATTCCATCCCCTTAACCTATAATATTCATATATTTGTTCATTCCAATGAGGAATATGGCCTTTCGTACCTCCTTCTGATAAAGGTATAAATATCTTTTCAGGAAGTCTATCCTCCTCTATATCTACACCAAATTTATTGTTTATCCATCTTTTCAAGTTAAATATTCTCTCACCTATAAGTAATGCATCATCTACAGTTAGATTCCATCCTGTCGCTAAGTTAAACGTGTCTAATACATCTTTAATGGGTAATCCCCCATATAGATGGAATCTACACATCACCATACTATCTAGGAATTCATAGATATCTTGCAACTTCTTAACAGCTAAAGGTTTACTCTTATAGTCAAATCTATCTAAAGGTTTATCATACCCTATCTCTGGGAATGTCAATCCTTTTTCTATATAATATGTGGAGGCATATGTATGACATGCTCCTCTATTTGATGTAGCGTAGGCTAATGTCCAGCTCTCGAAGGCACGAGGATCATGCATCGGGAATTCTAATCCTTTTACATGAACCGCTAGCTTTTTAGCTTGTTCACCATATCTTTCGGCCAGTCTTCTTACACCATCCGCTAAATAATTTCCAAATCCTTCCCTAAAAGTAATCATTCTTATAAGTTCGATAACTACCTCCTTATCACCCCATCTAATCTCAATTCCATCCGTCTCATTCTTATCAATTATATTTTTCTCATATAGCTCCATTGCAAAGGCTATAACTGATCCTGTGGATATAGTATCTATGCCATATCGGTTACATAGGTCTCCTGCATATGCTATAAAGTTAATATCGTCAATCAACATTAGAGGGCCAAAGGCGGCTACTGTTTCATATTCAGGGCCATGGCCTGACACGCCCTTATAAGGTCCCTCTTTTATCTCAAACTCTCTGCCACATGCTATAGGGCAGAGATAGCAGGCTTTCACTCCCCGTAGAATAGCTTGAGTCATAGAAGGACCAGATAACTTTCTTATTTTCTCAATATCCCATATTCCTAAGCTCCAATATTTTAGCGGTAGATCTCCATATTCATATATTTGTTCAAATAACGCATTTGTACCATGCATACGTAGAATCTTTGTAGCTGGTGCCTTCCGGACTTTCTTAATAGATTCATAATATCTTTTTTCAAACATATCCTTATTATATACACTTACCTCTCTATCACCATATACTGCAATACCCTTCACCTTTTTTACACCCATAACTGCACCTAAACCAGTCCTACCTACAACTCTTCCCCCATCATTTTGTATAGCTGCAAATAGAACCTTATTCTCTCCCGCCTGTCCGATTGTCGCGACGCTAAATTTCTTATCCCCTATGTCTTTCTTAATCTCTTCCTCAGCTTTGAAGGAGTCAAGCCCCCAAACTCCTTGAGCGTCTCTAATCTCTATGTCATTATTTGATATTACAATATAGACTGGCTTATCACTCCCACCTAAAAGTATTAATCCATCATATCCTGCTTTCTTGAGCTTAGCCCCCCAATAACCACCGGAACTTCCCTGTCCCCAAAAGGTTGTTAGAGGGGAACGTGCACACGCAAAGTGTCTTCCGGCCAAGGGATATGTAAGACCTGTAAGAGGACCAACCATAAAAATTAGTGGATTATTTTTTGATAGTGGAGAGGCTTCTAATCCTCCATAGTCTATGAAAAGTCTGGCGTCAAGCCCAGAGCCACCTATATATTTCTTATAGTATTCTAAAGGTGGTTTTAAAGTTTCAAATGTTTTATTATCTAAGTTAACAACTAGAATTTTATCGTTGAATGCATACATGCTCTCTTCCATCATATTAAAGATTCTTTCCTGAAATTTTTATATCATTGCTTTAGCGCCTTCTACTAACAATATATATAATATAATAAATTTGGATAACAAAACAGCTCTGGTAGTGGTGGTGTTTCTGGGGTTGGAAAAGCTATTGTGAAGGGGCAGGAGGAATCTGGATCCTATGTTATTGTAGCAGATTTAAAATCAGAAGGTGCGAGAGACATAGCTGATAAGATATATTATGTAGATGTATCAATAAGCTAATCTCTCATTTCTTTGAAGGTAAATTGGAAGGAGAAGTAAAATTAAGAGGATATTCTAAAAAGGAATAGGATTATATAATACATAATGTCATTGGAATTATTCTCCAGTGCTAATCCAAGTTACTGTGACTAACCAACTAATCCCACTATATCTGTTTCTCTTATAAGATTCAAAATGGCATATTTTAGAACCTTTAAGATTTCTTCTTCAGGTTGCATCCCGTAAGTTAGATGAAATGGCGTTATAAATGTTCTTTGATAAATCTGGAATCAAATATGTAAAAGGAATTTATAAAATTGGAGAAAAAGGTTTTTAGGTCTCAGTTTTCTTAGATGTTATAGCTTCCTTAATCTTCTCAATCTCCTTTCTCTTTACTGATAATGCCGGCTTCTCTGGTATGAATCCTTGTGGCCTGAATAATGATATTAGGACGATAACTAGCCCAACTAGAATGTATTCAAGCCATGCTGGTTTTATAGGTATTATAGTAGCTAGTGCATGCTTATATACATATATTAGTGATCTAACCGTCGAGAATATTAATACACCGACGAATACACCGAAGTTATTTCCAGTACCTCCTAGCATCATGAATGCCCATGGCCAGAACGTCCACGTCAGTCTATCATATGTTAAAGCCTTCATACTACCCGCGTAGAATGCCCATAACGCGCCACCCACAGCCGCGATAGCTCCGCCTATGACTAATGCCCAACCCCTTAGCCTAACTATATTCTTACCATACACTTCAGCAGCGACTTCCGAGTCTCTCATAGCCTTTAAGGCCCTTCCAAACGGCGACCGGCCTAGTGACTCTAGGAACAGATAGATTAATATCGCGAATCCTAGGAATATTAGGGTGGCTCCAATAGTCCTTTCAGCTCCAACCCCAATCCATCTATATGGATCCGGTACGGTTACACCCATGGTAGCTCCTACTAGGGGCTGCCAATATTTACCTATTATCTGTAGGGCGTCTCCAAACGCTAATAACGTAATGCCTAGGTAGGCTTCCCTCAACCTTAGTGCAGGGTATGAAGATAGGTATCCCAGTATTCCACCAAATATAGCAGCTACAACCAATGTGAATAATAATATCCCAATTGATAGCAAGGGACTAGGTGCTAGGATCTCCCTATTAATTCTATCGACTATAGGGAAGTTATATAGGTGGTTTGCGTATTCAGCGCCCCATTTCTCACCAATATAATATGCGATTAATCTACCTGGTACTGCACCAGCCACAATAGCCCCAGCTAGGACGGCTAATACTCTACCGAACTGTGGTATGCCGGCATAGCCAGTCTCTAAGTTTAGGCTTAATGTAACTATAAGGAATGCTGCAAAGTTTACTAGAATATTTAGTATTAGATAGACATATGGCGGTAACATTTTTTACCCACCCCCCTTAAATAACATCCTATAAATCTTACCCCATGGAAGCCCTCCTAATCCCTTTGGATATATCAATAGTGTTGCTGCCATTATCAGCAGTGGGATTAGAGGCTCATATACTATTATCCATCCTCCAAGCCACTTTCCTAGTAATGCGATACCGACTTTCTGGCTTATTCCAATTAAGAACCCGCCTAGAAGACTTCCAAATACACTATATAATCCACCTACTATAGATGCGGCGAACTCTGGGACTATAAGCAGCATACCTATATTCGGTGTGCCGGTGAATAGTAGTGACAATATCGCGCCTCCTAGTCCACCTAGGAATCCGCCTAAGAACCATGACAAGACGTAAATTAATTCGGGGTTTATACCTAATACTGTGGCTAACATGGCATTCTCGATTGTAGCCCTCATTGCAATACCCATCTTAGTACGGGTTAAGAAGAGTTGAAGTATTGCGATGATGATGACAACTATAATTATAGATACTAGAACTATTCCAGATACAGGTATTCCATAGAGACTACCTAATTTAAAGTCGTAGCTTGAGAGTACGAATAGACGTGGATTAATGTGATAGGTATATGTTAAATAATCTGCAAATATGTTGATAGCGGCGAATAGAACTAGATCGACACCTAATGTAGACATCATGAGAGTCACCATATCTGCACCAGCTCTTAAGAGCCATCGGTTAACTATGTAGTATGTAGCGATCCCTAATACACCTCCAAATAATCCACCCAGTATCATGTAATAGTATGGCGAACCCTTCATTAAGGAGAATAATGAGAATACGACATAGAATCCCCATGCAGTGAAGGAGGCGTGAGCGAAGTTGAACGTCCCTGTGGACATGTATATGATAGTTATCCCAGCCGCCGCCAACGCCAATCCACTTGAATATGCTATTGCAGTCAGTAATACGTCGATCATACTCCGACCCCTTAGGGATATAATAGATATTTAACCATTCTCCTTTAAATAATCTTAATTCTATTTTTAAACTATAGGGAAAGATATATATTATTCGAAGGGCTCAATTAATAT
>Ga0190310_1000468_pt1 | contig 13705 bp, 12 predicted proteins | sample 48700778_MG_FD_165059 | JGI IMG/M metagenome (GOLD analysis project Ga0190310, IMG submission 165059) | Hydrothermal vent sediment bacterial communities from Southern Trench, Guaymas Basin, Mexico - 4870-07-7-8_MG | ecosystem: Environmental > Aquatic > Marine > Hydrothermal vents > Sediment ... | reverse complement strand
GCTTGAGCCACTACCCATCGAGCAAGTTTTTTAACAGTATTACTATCGAGGCTATGCTGGCATGGATTATATTCTCGTGAAAGAGTCGTCGTAATAAACTTAATGATTATTGCTGCTCTTCCCTCGGTTATTAAATAGGAACGCCCTACAACTCTAGGCAGATTCTCAGCTAGCATTAATGCAAGAGCCAAACAGTCACTACATAACGCGCATCGTCGATCGGTAAAGCATTTACGTAGATGCTCCACTACTTTCTCAATGTACTTGGGCCACGGGCTGAGTTGCTTCGGTTTCTCCATCGGAAACACCCTTAATACTCATTTTTACCGAGTTTAATCTCATTTGCGTAGCAGACGTACCCAAATTTCTCTATTATACACCTCATCAGGTTTAAAGCAGTTCCTCAGAACTCCAAGCGTTACAGATCCCGATGAGAATAGTTCTCTCGCAACAGCAATTTCAATTGGAATCCCACTCTCTAAGGCTGTTGATGAGGCTCGCCGAAGAATCCTATTAAGCTCTCGTTCAGGTACAAATGATACATAGTGAATCCCCATTCTTGGGCCAAGCAACACCACTACATAGCCTCGATCCCTAGGTCTAATTTTATTTCCACTTTCGTACATTGTACCATACGCTACAACACACACAAAACGCTTACACCTTTCATTGGGTAAACTATATGGATAAAGCAACCCATTTTTCATCTGCTCAAACACTTCCTGTGCCATAATCATCAACCAATCTACTAAAAGTTATAAATAATAAAAAATCCTAAGGAATTTCAAGTAATCTAAAATTTCTATAGGGAATATCGGGGACTAGAGCTAATATTATAGTGACGATATTTAGTTCGATAACGAGCATGGGATAACATGAAAGTTTCATGACTTAAATAATTGGCTTCTTCCCTAAATTCGTTTTATGATTGATGTTGATAGGGCCCGGCCCAATATAGACAGTATTACAGATATATTACTGACCCCAAACAGCCAAGAGGCCGGGCCCAATAAAGATATATGATATTCCACTTAAAAGGCTTATACTCAAACTGAAGCGGACAGCAAGAAAAATGCTGGGCAGGAAAGACAGAATAGGGCAGAGAGGGCGGCACGGCACACCACTCTACATAAGGATCACAGTCACAGCATACATTGTGCTCGCAGGGCTACCTCTCATAAGGATGGAGCAGAGCCTGAGGGAAAGCCCAGAACTGAGAAAGCTCCTAGGCCTAAAATGGCCAGTCTCAAAGACAACACTCAGCAGGTGGCGAAAAAACCTCGGACCACTCGTCCGAGAACTCATCGAGTACACATACAGGCTTATTGCCAAGCTCAAGGGAGTTCCTAAGAGCATCGCTATCATCGACACTACTGGCTTCAAGCGAAGCTGTGCAAGTAGCCACTATGAGGATCGAATTGGCCGTAAGAAGAAGATGTATGCGAAGGTGATTGCTGCCTACAGCCCAGATGTGGACGCCGTGTTCACGGTCGGTGTGGATTATGACACGATGCACGACGTCAGAATGGCTGAGGGTATCCTGGATAGAATCGCCAATTCTGGGCTTTTTGATAGGCTAGTTGGTGATAAGGGCTTCGATTCCTCGGAGCTCATGATGCATGCGGCTAAACGTCATCTGGTGCCGTGCATCGACGTGCGTGGCGGTAAGCTTATGCCTAGGTCTGGTATCCGCTTATTGTCCAAGAGGAACTATGATGCTTTGAGGGCTGAGAGAGGCAACGTTAGGTCTTTGGTTGAGTCTCTTTTCTGCTCTGTTAAGGCTCTTGGCTACGGCTTTATTCATTCGTCTGTTCTTGAGGGTTCTGCAACTGAGATTGCGGTGATGTTCCTAGCATATATAACATTGCTGTCCTAGTGAGGCTAGAACAGCGAAATTCAAAGGTTTAAAATAGGGAAAAAGCCTATCGAATTATTATCTTTTTACTATTCTCTTTAAATGTTCTACATCCCTTAGACATAGCAATGATTTATTTGATCTTTTAAGATTTATAGCCAACCATTCAAGACCGTATGCCAAACCCGCATGAGCGTATATATTTCTTCTTTCTATACTTGAACACAATAATGAAATTAGAAGTGATACATCATTATTAATTACAAGATATGCTCTGTCAAAGGCTTCACGATATATTTTTAGTCCCTCACAGTTCAATATTTCTTTCCATCTCGGAACCTTGCATCCCTTAAGATAATCAAGTATTCGATCTTTGAGTTCATGCACATTTATCTCCCTCAGAGGTTCCATAAGAATTCTTTCCGCGAGATTTATTACCTCATTGATATCATAACAAATGAATTTGTCTTCCGCTTGAAGAAGCTCTCTTATGCTTGTTATCAGTTGTTTTATCTCATTTAATCTGTCCTCTTCTATATCACTAAGAGAGCTTAGGATAGCACTGATGTATTTATATGCCTCCTTCATTATTTCGATATTCACTTTGGCATCATTAGCATATTTTCGTAAAATTTCGAAGAAAATAGATAACACAACAATGTATACTATAGGACGACGTGCACCCCAGTCATAGCTTATTGTCATAGATGAGTCTTGTTGCCTAATTTTTATTTTAATACTCTCAGCGGCTTCCTCCAATTGGTTTATGGCTGGTATCTTATAATCATCCATTACTGCTCTTAAAGACCATACCAGAAGGCCTTTTGAATAAAGAGAGAGTGTATCAAGAATGGTAACCCAATTCGTTCCTCGCCAGAAGTTATTAAGAGCACCATTTTTTCCATAAATAGCTTCGGATTCTCTAAGTATTGATGTAATATATGATGTGTAGAGTTTATTATCCTTAATAATCCTAATTTTGTCTAAAAGATGAAGTTTTAAAGAAGGCTTACCCTCCCTTGAATCGGGGGTGATAGGATCAGAATTATAATGGTATATGTCTAACACCTTAATCTTTGGGATATTATCTAAAACAAAAAGCTCAGTAGCGAGCATCGTAGCCTCTTTTAACGCTAAAACAAAATAATTAATTCCATGAGTAGTATCTAAGACTATCGCTATCCTTTCTGGATCTCCTAGCTCTTTTAATTTACTATATATATACAACATTAATATCCCTCTTAACACATCATATATGCGTTTACCACGCCATGTATAAAGTCTTAGACCCTCCACATAAGATAGCGTCCCAGGGACGAATCTAACAATGTTTCTGTAAGCGTTAGGATCATTTACTCCCAGTTCTCTTGCAACAGTGATATTTGAGTTATAAAGAGCTACAAATAGTTTATCTTTAAGACTCTTTCGAGAAAAATCCTTACCTCTATACATACTACTATTCTTCCTTATCTCATCCAGCAGTATGGTGTCCTGCACAAATATTAATAGCTCTATGTTTTTTACATTAAGTTTTCTTTCAAGAATCTCTTTTATAGCAGCGGTAGATGAACTTTTTTTAATGTCTTTCGACCTAGGAACGCAATCCATCTCACCATTTTTAGTAATTATTTCAAGGACATAGTACACTTCTCTATAATTTTTTGGCAGACCCCATGTTGATATTATTATTGTTTTATTATAATCCTCAAACATTGTTAATCACATTTTATTAGTGGTATTGCGCTTGCATATCCTATACGAGCGAGAATTTGAAGTTCACTATTATATATACCCAAAAGACTATACAAACTGTGCTCCAGTAATTTTCTCAAACTATGGTTTCTTCGCTTAATTCTTATCACGGTTCCTTCAAGAAGAGCTTTGTAGAGGGGTTTTCTTCTTTTCTTAGCCATACTGAATCCTAGACTAATAGTATCTAGAAGCCCGATATATTTAATTTTGTTAAACTTATAAAGAATCATAGGTGAAAGCAATAAATAGTATTCTGCATACGTATCCTCATGCTCAAATAACTCGTTGATTCCATCTTTACATCTCCGATCAAGATGGACTCTAACTATTCTATGTTCCCCACCAAGCTTTAGTGCGATATCTAATTCTGAGTGCTTTAAAGAACTGTTATTCAACAATATAAGCTTGAATCTTAGCTCAGTACTGGGTGGATAAGCAATGTACTCAGATGTATAAATATAACCCTCCATAGCAGTCTTTGAAGCTCTTTGACTCCGACTCTGTAGCATTGTGCCAGTTCTAATGAGACTAGTATTTGATAGATTTATCGTATATCTCCTCAATTCTTTTTCTACATATTTGAGTTCTAACAAAGAAACTTCATTGGAGTCTTCTTCAAAAATCGATTTTAGTAAGTCTCCATGTTTTTGGAGCATATAATAGCAGAGTTGCTGATAATCTACTAGCAACATCTCATTACCTAATCTTAATGGGACATATATTACATCTCTAGGATAATGATAAAGATAAGGGCCTCTAAAGGCATATATTCCAAGCCAATCGAGAACTCGCTTATAGCATTCTAATAGTTTGTTAAATGAATTAATATTAGTACAGCTGCCAGCAAATTTTGATTCCTCTGTTAAAAAATAGGATATCAACGCCCCAGTAATAGTGCTCGGTCTAGGCATGTACAGCGATGACGCGTAAGAATAAACACCTCGTGAGCTTGGATCGAATTCTCCTGATCCTCTAAACATTAGAGGTTCCAACGCTTTTATTCTAAGTGTCATAATCTCCATGATATCACCTCGCACCAGATTTTATAAGCAAAACTGTCTTAACTAAATTTAGTAGAACAAGTTTTTCATGTGCGTCTATTCCTTTCTCACTCATTTCCTTATTAATTTTGTTTTCTTCTAGAGGCATCTCCCACATCCCCAAACCCACATTTTTAAGGATGGGTTCAAATATTTCGTTCCAGATTTTTTTCATAAACTTCTCTTTTGCTTGTTTACCCCCTCTAACAATGATATTACGGCCAATAACTGTTTTCATGAGTTTTATAAGTATAGATTCAGCATCTGATGCAAAATAGGGGTCTCGAAGTCGTTCCTTTAATTTATTAACAATCTCTTTAAAGCTGGGTTCCAAAAAGTCATAAAGGAAGCTATACGAAAGGACATCACATTTTAGGGCTCCGCAAAATCTCATATCGATGTACTCAAGAAGCTTCTTGGTGAATTTTATAAACAAAGCTATTTCTTTAATGTTATTCTTTCTCCAACACGCATTCTTAATTATGGGTCTGCTCCATGATAGAGGAATCATCGCATAATTTTCACCACCTCGCGGATTATACACTACGACTAAAACATCTTTTCTAGATACTTGTTGTTTTCCTTCTTCATAGTATGTTAATCTTATCCTTTTTACTTTTTCAAGTATTGTTAGAGATCTCCTTATGATATATGAGAGAGGATAACGAAAGTGAGCTATATAAATGCAGTAGCTTCGACAGATCCCACTTAGCATCGGAAAATAAGCCTTCTTTAGCACAGCAAAACCAGGTTTATCTCTCACAAAGATGAATCTGTTAATTTCCTTGGACCCAAGTCCCCAAAAGATTAATCTGCTCTCTAACACTATGTCAAGAGCTCTGTCAATAGGCGCGAGAGCTAAAAAGTCGTCTCCTCCCGCATAGACAACGAAGCCATCGTGATTAAATATTATTGCAGCATCAAGTAATGCAGCTCGCATAAGTGCTGAACTTACTGCAACGTGATACGTTGGTGTTACAGGTATACGGAGTTCTTCATTAATGATTCTCTCAAGCTCATTAAGTGCTTTATTTACGCGCTTTAAGACATCGTCTTTTTCAATTTTGTTTTTATTGTATTTAATAATCTCATATACGAGTTCTCCTAAATATTTTTCATTATTTTTCTTTTCGATGATATTAAAGCACTTGATAATAATTTCCTTATAATTTCCTTCGCAAGAATTTATGATATAACGTTTTAAATGCTCTTTCACTTTATTTTTTTCCTCTTCGTTAAGCTCTCCGTGTTTTAGTTTATAGTAGAATTCTTCGCTTACTCGACCAAGTAGAAATGCTGTTAATCTACCTTCAAGAAGATCCCCAATAGAATCACCATCCGCTCTAATCAGAGTATAATATCTCCATAACCATTGAGTTAGATCTTGCGATGAAAACAGTTCCCTCCAAGCACTACGTCTATCGGCATGGAACCACATGTTCTCTGGATCCAGACCAAATATTGCGTATACAATTAGTTCATCATACTTATTTATACTGCCTTTAAGTATACTCTCAAATTTTTCGATGATTCTTCTCATGAATGGCCATGCCGATATAACCTTGACTTCCTCCCTCAATTTAAATGGTAAGTACCTTAATGTTACTCTGGAAACTATATTGATAATTTTCCGTTCTTTAATCAACTTCTCGTATAATCTTGCTGAGGCTATATGGGCTACTGAAGGGAATCCAAATTGAACTCTATTCTTCTTTTCTTTTTCTTTAGCCAGGACTAATTGCTCAGTAAACTTTTTTACATTCTCCCTAGAGTATGGAATGGCTATTACTAGCGCTTCTAAGATTTTCGGCTCAAGCCCTATAACCCTTTTTAAGAAGCACCATGGACAAAGTTTTTCTCCTGGACTGAAAATTGTAGCAAGTTTTTCAAAATCTTCATCACTAATTTGATTTCTAAGAAACTTTTCTATATAATTTTTGTAGTCAATTTCTTTTCTGGGAACTATCACCAGTGCTGGAAGTTTGCCACAGACAGTACAATAATCAAAGCCTTTTGATGATTCTTTTGGTTTACCTAACTTCACTCTGCCATCAAATGATCCTTTAGTTAAGTCATGTAGCGCTAGTCTTACTGATGCATCCTCGCGAATATATTTTCTCTTTGCAAGCCTAATTGTGAGTTCCTGATACTTTTTATCATAAAGTCTCCAGTCCATACTATCATTATCAACTTCTATAGCTTCAACACGAATCCTTAGTGGTGGTTTTTGGTCAAAGCCAGCTCTAAAGAAACCCTGCTTTTTATAAGTTTCAAAAGCCTCATACACAAATCTCCATATGACATCACCCTCTTTGGCTCTCGCTTTGGCATATCTATTTGTAATATTCCATAAGAGCTTCCAACCCTCAGCAAGCCTCCTCTCAAAGTAATGTTCAATATCTTTGTCCTCATAAGCCCCAATAATTCTAATTACATAATTCCAAGGCGGAAGAATAAGAGTAACTCTTCCAGGCATGATAGGATATGGGGGTATTCCAAGTTCATAGTACAAATTCCTAACATTTTTTGATAAATAAACTAGGTCTTCGAACTCACTTAATAATTCGTAGAGGTTTTGCGGTGTCCAGGGCTGTTTCTTGAGCCAATGTAGGTAGAATGTATTCATTCTAAGCGATGGCACAATTACCACATCAGGCCCAAGTTTATCAACAAGTTCAGTAATAGTATACCATGTAAGGGCTGAGATTAAATAGCTTGAAACCCATAGATCTCTAAGTTTACGGCTGGAGGAAATGAATTGTTGAGTATCAGCGACATCGATACCCACGAGTAAACCTCGAATTCCTCCTATATCTGCCTTCCAGTTAATCATAGATGCGGTCGCATAGTTGTGATCGAAGATACTATGCGTAGGAACACGTGTATCGGCGGGTCCTATAGGTAGATCTCTATAGATCCATAACATCTCGTAAAATGCATAAAGTAAATGATATTTCTCTCTTAATCTTCTTACTTTATCAATAACACTCTTTAGCAAAGATACATAGTTCTTAATAGCTTCTTCAAACTTCTCCTTATCGGGATAGCTAATTGAGATCTCCAGTAATGGTTCAAGTACATTTTTTAGTTTTATCTCTTTGGTAAGAAAGAGCCTAAGCGTGTGATCTTCTCCCATAATAAGACTTAGAATCCATCTATCGAACGATGAAGCAAGGGCATCAGCACTTTTAACTAATTCATTTTCAAGGTATTTGGAGAGATGTTCACCAAATATACCATTAGCTATACATTTGGCTTCTTTTAGATGGTTTCCGCCTTCAGCTATCAAAAAGGGCTTATGTGGGGGATCATGTAGAAGCGCTGCAATCTTCAATGTGAGGAATTCATCTGGATCAATCTTCATATTTTATCCCCCTCCACGCTCTTATATAATATCAAGCGGAACTTGGAGTAACCCAAAGAGGTTTTAGCTCCAACACCTCTAATAAAGGCGTAAAGAACAGCCCTATCGATCCATGGAATAATATTTATATCAGCCTTCCCGCCCCTTTTAAGAACACTACCTAAATCATCGCCATAATGTATAGCATAATTTAAAACGTCATCTACAGGTTTAGAGCCCAACTCATAATCCCTCACTATACCCATTCTCCTCCCTATATGCTCCCTTCCAGTTTTCTGGTCATAAATCCTTTTATTAAAAAATATAAGAAACCTAAATCTAACACCAGGAGCAACAGTCAGAAATAATATTGGTTTAGGTTTAACATCAAATTCTGTCTCAACATCAGAATAATGTGGGGTGATCACATCGGGTTCAAAGAGTCTACCATTACTATTTAGAGAGACTGGATAAGCATCAGTAACTCCAATAAGACTCGATCCTTTATGCGAACCAAAAATTTTATCAATTATTTCTTCAAGCTTTTTCATAACACCAATGAAGTCAAATTTACGCTTATATTCACGCTCTATAAGCTCCTCAAGAGCGCATCTAAAAGCACCCTTAAGACTAGAGCCAGAGATAAAGGGTATATTTAAGATAGGATCAAACGACAATCCAACCTCAAATGGAATTTTACCGAAAACAGCATTAGTATTGATAATTATTCTTGATATGGCTTCAATTTCACAAACCTTGATATAATAGCCGTTAGCCGTCAGGGCATTAATCCATATATTAATGAGTTCTCGTATATGATTTAGATCATATTTAAATTCTTTGGATATCTCCTCAATGAATTCTCTTTTCTCAATGGCATATCTTTCGTGTTCTTCAATCTTAGAACGCAGGATGAAAATTCCTCTGATAATTGTAAAGGAAAGTAAATTAACTTCCTTTAAATCTCTAACACCCTTATCAATATAATCTTTGAGATTCACTAATTCAATAACCCTTTCTCTCATTGCGTCCTCACCTCGAACCGCTCAATAATTTCTTTAACACTAGAAAGTAAATTGAGTAATGTATTATCAATATCTACATTCCTGATAGGTGTTATTGTGAATGATTCGACATCAACAATCTTAAGCTTAGATTTTCCTTTCTCCTTTACCCATATCTTTTTATAGTAAGCTCCGATATGAATCAAAAGACTTAGTATGTACTCCCAATCATATGTTTTAAATGCATAGATTATTATATAGTAGTTACTATCATCTGTTTTGATCACAGTGAATCTTATTGGGGATCTTCTCCTTAGTTTGAGATCTTTTTTATATTCCCCCATATAATAATAGCCTGTTGGTATCCTTATTTTTTCTTTTTCTAGTTTTATTTTCTCCAAAAGTTTTCTTTCTTTTTCTCCGCTAAAGGTAAATCCATTTTCTCGTAAACTGTATAACTCCTTTCTAAGCTTTTGCTTTAACTCGTTTTGTTTATTACTATCAGGTATTATTGCTGGCTCTTGCGCACGGGGCATTCCGAGAAACCATGTGTGTACATCTCTACCGCTCTCACTCATTGCATGTTGACGGGCTTGTCGCTCATTATTCTGCTTCAAGTACTTTAACATCTTATGATAAAGCTTAAGAGTAGCATTACTAATTGCTTTAATAACATCTGCGGGTTTGTTAAACGGTTTATTGGGTATTTCGATAATCATCAGTTTATCTTCAATTAATGGAATTTCGATAAGAGGTTTGTCTGCTAGCCTTCCTAATTCGCTATGTTCATTTTTAAGTAAATCTATAATGTTTTCTGCCTTCTCCGTAGCTCTGTTAATTATATCCTTAAGATATTTTTCGATATTTTCAATATTTTCTGATGAGTAGAGTTTCTGTAGAAGGGTATTTAGATCCTCAACATTGTCTCCAAGAACCTTAAGAATCTTCACTTTTCCGAAGCCTCTTGAGCAAGCCTTCCCTATCCCATCAAATAGTAATGAGGTTATAAGAGACCAGATAATGAATTCATCCTCATTTTGTTTGCTATTCCTATTCCTATAAATTGCGATTTCAAATTGAGCGTGAGGCTTTATCGCATATTCTCTTCGTAGATTTTTTCTTTGCGAAATTAATTTTATTCTTGAGATGGTATTATACTGCTTCACGGGTTTATTATTTTCAATTATTAGCTCATAATTCTCCATCTTGAATTTTCTAGGAAATATCATAATGGCATATTTCGAGGATATTTTTGTTGATCCAAATATCTTCGCTATTAAACTATCTGCGATATCTAGCGTCAAATAACTATTATGCTTCCTCATCATTGCCGCAGCTATAAGAGCCCTAGCCCACCAACGCCATATTCCTTTAATTGAGGAAACTCTTAAGCCTTCGAAACCTAGCTTATTGCCATGATAACATCTTCCGTCATAACCTCCAATGAGGATTGGGGTTACGGTTTCAACTCTTATTGTGTATAATATCTTAGATTTCATTAGTTTATCTTGAAGTCTCTCATAGATGTTTTTACTCATGTCACTCACTTGATCGAAACCCATGTCGCCTCACATAGTCTTTTAAACTCTATGAGGAATGGTCTTAGAAGAGGTACTACAACGTGAGACAAAGAATATAGTTTTTCTAGTGTCTCAGCGGGATTCTCTAGGGCATCATCAATACTGGTGTCTAAGAGCTTTAATTCGTCTATGAGATATATTAATATTGCCTTAAGGTACAACATATAGGCCTTAGCATCTTCGCCTTCGCCCTTGGCCTTGGCATAGCAGAAACTTAACGCAGGTACTAAGCCAATGCTCTCTATGAGTTCTGGTATTTCACGTGCTCTAGCTCTTAGTTTAGAGCCTAACTCTTCGGTTTCTTCCATGGTAGATTTTTCTTTATTTTTTTGGGGTTTTTTGATTTCTTCTTTGATTTTTAGGAATATGTCTACTGCCAACTTTATAGGGTCGGGGATTATCTCTTGGCTGGCCATTCGTGATATCACCTATCCTCCCAATCCACGAGTAGTCTTAATTCCACAATACCTTTACCTATGGTCTCCTTTCCACCCATAATGATGAAGCCTTGCAAGGTACCATTTATTGTTTCCCATATATTTCTTCTAATCTTCTCCACAAGCACAGCACGAATTTCTTTGTCTAATGAACTTTTGATATTTTTCATTTCTTTGACGTCCTTTTCACTCAGAATACATAATTTCTCTAGCACCTCTAAGTACACCCTGTCATCAATATTGCCTACATCACTCTTTGAGATCACCTTTAGGATCCTCTTTACAAAACTCTCAGTAAGGGGTGGTCTCTTGTAAAAGAAGAGCGTATAGAATAATGTCTTTATGGGTACGTATTCCTCGGTCCAAGGCCCTGCCTCTACAGTTTTTGTTTCCCTTTTAAGTCTTATACGAGCAAGTCTTAAGAGACTTCGATCAATTATGCTTCGTGCTATATCGTCATGAAGCACTAGCAATGGTCTATCAAGTCCAAGAGTATCTGAGAGAACCTTAATATCCTCACTACTTATTTTTTCTTCGTCATCAGCTTCATCCTTGGACCCTTCTACTTCCTTCTTATTCTTTAAATAAAACTTTTTTTGGATCCTCAATAGGAATTCTTCAGCCAGTAATATTGTTTCCTTGAGAGATTCTGGTTGATCTATTATAATCCTTTCGCATTCTCCTATACATAAAGCCTGATTTTTACCCATGTACTCAGCGTGTTTAATAAGTTTTTCTGTGGTACTCTGTATTTTCTTAAGTATGTTGTTAGAGCCATAATCACTCTGCTTTCTATTTCTTCTATTGACTTTAGAACAAAGATCTATCCTTTCTAAAAATTTTTTTAATAGTATGGGTGATGTTACATATGCATAAATACCTTTCAAGCTACGTACTGGGATAGCTAGGAGATATGCATCTAGTATCGCTATACTTGACTCAAAAGACTCACCTTCCTCGGGATCTGGGCCTAGAATAGCATTAATAGCATATTTCGCTTTCTCAAAGTCTCTATGCTTGTCCATAAACGCACAGAGCAAAGAAGTTTTCAGAGCACCCTTGATACTTGAGCTGTATATCGATGGAAATCCAAGTTCATCCCTCTGAATAGGAAGATCAACTACTCCACCTGAACGTCCCACCCCTACATGTACATTTGTGCATGCTCTTATCAAAACTATATCAGCAAGAATATATGTTGCTGGAGTCCTAAATATCGACAATAATAACTCACCTCTTATGAAATATGAATATTCTAACTAGTACATTATATTTCCAAAAAAATAAAATAAATATCATGATAGTAGTCGGAAAAATTTGTCTTTAAACATCTCTGTCTAATTCCTGGCTAGGGGCCGTCCCTAGCCTTTAATTTGAGGTAATACATATATTAGTCGGTAGTTTTGGCTTTTTCTTTTTAAAATAGTTTTCCATAACAGTATTATACGCGAAATACCAGGGGTCACATGGTAACAGCAGTGCCAAGAAGACCAACAGAAATCACAAGACCAGCCAACAAAGAGGAGCTGCAGAAAGCCCTAGAGAAGGCAATAGAAGCCGGAGAGAAAAGATACACCAGAAGAATCCTAGCAATAATGATGCTAGCAGACCAAATAGACCACAAAGAAGTCAGAAAAAGACTAAAAATAACACAAGCAATACTAAGAAACTGGATAAAACTATGGAACAAGGGGGCTAGAAGCCCTAAAGCCAAAAAAGCCGAAAGGAGCAGAGCCAAAGCTAACAGAGAAGCAGTGGGAGGAGCTGAAGATTGAGATATCGAGGTCGCTGAGAGAGCTAGGCTACAACGCAGACCTATGGAACACAAAGCTCGTGCTGATCCACATAAAGAAGAAGTACGGCGTGACATACCACAAAAAGTACATCTATAAGGCCCTCAAAAAAGGGTTTAAACTTGGGAAGCCCAGGCCAGCCGATGTAAGAAGGGATGAAGAGGCTGTCAACAAGTTCAAGAATGAGACTCTACCAACGATCCTGGACGAGATAGCTGAAGCCAGAGCAAGCGAAAAGAAAGCAACCCTAGTATACATGGACGAAAGATGCAATGTATGATTCTGAGGAGAACATCCGTTTGGTTCGGAATGATCTTAGAGTCCTACCTCTCATAAATATCGCAAGGCGTGGTGAGGCTATAAAAAATCCACCTGGGCTTCTTGTTAAGTGCCTTGTCGAGGTCAACAAGCCCATATATGGTAGGAGGTGGTTGTTGGAGGCTACTTTCAAGACGATTAAGAGGCTTTTTGGCTGTGAGGTTAGATCTTTGAGTGGGCGTATGGCTGTTATTGAGACTGCGTTTAAGGCTGTCTGCTATAATCTATATCGCCTATGCCTTCACTCCGAGTTGTTGTAGATGATGTCGTTTAAAGGCAAATTTTTCCGACTACCATATCATGAAACTCCCCTCAAAGTTCTTCACCAAAAACCTATGAGCAATACTAAACTATTAATAATGTGATTATTTCAACCCTCTCTTGAGGAATTCTTTATGATTCCAAGCGGAATATACGAACTATACTACTTCTTTGTGGGAAACTTTCAACCCTCTCTTGAGGAATTCTTTATGATTCACTAATCAAGATAGATATGCCGACACTAGAGATAAACATCTTTCAACCCTCTCTTGAGGAATTCTTTATGATTCACGGGTTCGACTCCCGTCCGTGGCCCACATCC
>Ga0190310_1000467_pt1 | contig 13716 bp, 13 predicted proteins | sample 48700778_MG_FD_165059 | JGI IMG/M metagenome (GOLD analysis project Ga0190310, IMG submission 165059) | Hydrothermal vent sediment bacterial communities from Southern Trench, Guaymas Basin, Mexico - 4870-07-7-8_MG | ecosystem: Environmental > Aquatic > Marine > Hydrothermal vents > Sediment ... | reverse complement strand
GGTTGGGTGGTCTAGAGATTTTCCAGAAAAGTTGGGGAGGTTTTATTCGCCGGAGCAGGCTTTTGAAAAGTTAAGGGAAGCTGCACATAAATATCGTGTTAATAAGCTTAGGATTTCTGGTGCTGAACCTACTCTTGGAAAAGACCATTTACTGTCTCTTCTGGAATATGTTGAGGATTCTGAGTTTCCACTTTTTATTTTGGAGACTAATGGTATACTTTTTGGTGTTGATAAGGATTACGTTAGGAGAATTTCTAGGTTTGAGAAGGTTCATGTTAGGGTTTCACTTAAAGCTGGTACTCCTGAAGCTTTTACAAAGAAAACTGGTGCTGTTCCGGAGAGTTTTGAAATACCCTTTAAAGCTATTGAGAATCTTTTAGATTATGGAGTAAGTTTTCATGTGGCAGCGATGAGTTTGGATCCAAGGATAATGACTCCTGAAGAAAGAGCTAGCTTAATTAAAAGATTGGCTGAGATAGATGTAAATTTACTTTTAAACTTGGAAGAAGAAGTTGTAGATCCTTATGAAACAACTCTTGCAAGGCTTAAACTTGCTGGATTTAAGTTGAAGTGGCCTTTAAGAGAGGTATATACGCCGATCAGGGATATTGTTATGGAGCCTGAAAAGGAGAAATAATAAAGATGGTTTTCAGTTCTAAGTTTATGTGTGTTTTGTTTTATTTTGAGTTATTCTTTGCAAGAAGGGGGCTCTTGTTTGTTTTACTCGTATTATTTTGGTTTGTTCAGTATTGGGTTGCATTCCTTTTGAACAAATTTGTTTTGTAGAAAAGTTTTAATATGGGCTGCGACAATTTTAGTTATAATAAGTATTACTACCATAAAAGTACAAGGACTTAGGTTATTAATTGCGATGTTAACAAGATAGTTACCTTAGAAGGAGAAAATTTTAGAGAGATCGAATTTAATGAAAGGTGCACTGACTTGCTGTCATTTAAGATTTTATTGATTGGCGAAAGCGGGGTTGGGAAAACAACGCTTCTAAGAACGCTCAAATATGGCTATTTTACAAAATGTGGAGTTACGGTTGGTCTCGATTTCACTATACATCACATAAAAGTAGACGATGTTACATGTAAACTTGTTATTTGGGATTTTGGCGGTTACAGAAACTTTATGCGAATGTATTGGGAAAATCCTCACTTTGTAAGTGAAGCCCATGGCGCATTGCTAGCTTTTGATGTATCTTCTTATGAAACTTTTCTTGCTCTTGAAGAATGGCTTAGACTTGCCAAAAAATATAATTCAAGTGACTTACCAATTGTACTTGTGGGTATGAAAGCGGATTTGCCAAGAAACGTGCCAAGAGATGAAATTCTGAAATTTATGCAAGAAAATCAAATAGATGATTACATTGAAACATCAGCCCTAAATATGGTAAACATAGAAAAACCATTTGAAAGAATAGTTGAAATAATATTGAAAAAGAAAAACATTTTGAGAAAGAAAACTGATCAAAAAAGAGCCAAGGTGATTGAGCCAAGTAAATCCATAGCGATCTAGTATTGGCAAAATTTACGAGTAATGTTAAGAAACAGTTAATCAAAGAGGTGGTAAACATGATCTTAGAATATTATATTGTTGACATGAAAAATCGAAAGCTAGTTTACCATTATAAAAACCCTAACAGTAACTATCAGCCAGATGAAGATTACACATCTGAGTTTGCAACGGCAATAGCTAAAATCTCGTCTATGTTATCTCCTGACATGTCGGAGAAAATTCAGCGTATTCAAACTACGTCCTTTAAAATTTTTTTCGAAGTTATAAACGATCATGTATTCATGCTTGTTGCCTCAGCTGATCACGACGATTTAGAATTAAGTTACGCTCTTACGGAGTTAATGAATAATTCGTTACCTCTTCTTGAACGAGGTAAAATTAAGGAACTAAATGTGAGGGATGTTATTCTTCAGGGCAAAGTTAGGCTTGCAAATAGGCAAGCCTTATCGAAAATTATATTGCTTAGGTTTGGGGCTGTCATTAAGAGCTTAGAGAAATTAAAGAATGAAGTTAATATACTGTCTACAATGAGAGGTTACGATGCTTCAACCCTCGCAATGATTTCTTCCATGGTTCAACCAGTTGAACAAGCAGTCGACGAACTAAAAGAAGCATTAAAAAACCTACCATATGTAGAATAAGCAACCTAAGTCTCATGCCTCCTTTTCTATAAACCTATATAATGTCAGAAATACGGTAATAGTGGAAGTGAACTTATTGAAGTCTTTATTTTCTAAAGTAGATGAAATGAGCATTCTTAAGATTTACATTTAATTCAAGTATCTTAATAAGGGGAAACAATTTAGTTTAAAAGGGAGGTATAGTTTCATGGTTAAGCCAGTTAAGAAATTTGTGATTGATTTTTGGAAAACGGGTTTACATGGTGAGGAAATAGGTATTAGGCAGAAGGAACAGTATAGATCTAAAAGTAGACATTTTACAATGGACATGGACATTATCGGAAAATATATTGAAGACGACAAGGATATTGGGTTTGCAGCGATACGTGAAAAAGTTTGGAAAGGTGAAAAAGGCGAAGAACTAAACGGAAGGCTCGTGCTAAGACTTTTTACGGACGAAGGTAGATGGCTTGGAAGCATTGAAGAAGTTGTCATAGAGGAACTTAAGAACAGTATAGGGTCAAACGACGTAATACCCGTGTTTGCAACAACAATACCGAATTACGACTACGTTCTCTGGATCGAGAAAGTTCATAGAAGACATGGATTTGGCGAAGTTTATGTTTTTAGTTATTTGTCGGAGAAAGAAGAAGAACCAGTAAGCGTGTTTAAAATCGACGAAAACAGATTGACTATTGGCAGTGATTGGGACGTCTATTACGGTCCAACCAAGCAAAAAGTAGATAAACATTTACGACGAAGATTTTGCTAAAAATCGCATAGCAACTAAAGCGCTTGTACTTTTCGCATCAACCATAAAATATCACAACGATATTAAAGAAAGGATAAAGAAGAGAATTGAACTTATAAAGAAAGGAGAATGGTCATATAAGCCTGATAAAGGTGAAGCATGGCTATTAAGAAACCCTAGAAAATTCTTAATGTAAACTTTCACTATCTAGTTCTGTAAATTTTACACATATTTTATTCTACTGTAAAACAAACATTGTTTTAAAAGAAAGTGCGAGATTTGTTCCTAGTTTCTTAGTGTTTAATGATTTTTAAGTTTGGGTTTTAGAAGTTAGAATGTCAAGGCTGTTTTAAAAGCTTGTTATAGTACTTATAATAACAAATATAAATGTGAATAGCGCCTATTAATTTACGTGGTATCTCCTATTTTACGGGAGTTGATTAAAATATGGTTAAAGCTGTTCTAGGATGCCCAAAAGAGTTATTAAAACCACTCAGTAAAGGTGGTTTCTCACTTCTGATTAAGGGTCAAGCGGGAACAGGTAAAACTACGCTGACTTTCGAGATACTAAACAATATGTCAAAACTTGGGTCTGTACTCTATATCTCTACTCGCGTTTCGCCAAAATTTCTTTATGAGAAATTTCCTTGGATTAAAAACGAGTTACCTAAAGGATGCATAATGGATGCAAGAGTAACGCGAATACCGCAGGATACGCCCAGTAATCTTGTATTTAAGTATATTAATGAGATGGATATCATTAGAAATCTTCACAGTAGAATTGAAGAGTCTGGAGAGGAATTAGTGACCATTGCGATTGATAGTTTGGATGCTTTAAAAATGAATTTAGGTCTTCCAAAGGAAAACTTTGATTTGGAAACAACACTAGTTAGTATGGCATCTAAAGAAAAGGTAAATTTCATTTTGGTTTCTGAAAGAAGTGAAAACACCATGTTAGACTATATTGTTGATGGTATTGTAACCTTAGCAAGGGAGATCGTAAATAATTGTCTTGTAAGAAAACTGTATCTAGAGAAAATTAGGGGAGTGGAGATAGATAATCCCGTTATATTGTATACCTTAAAAGATGCTAGATTTACTCATTTTGAAAGCAGCTATATTCCATATCCAAGTAGGTTTGAGAGCCCTCCATTGATTACCTCTGAAGGAAAAATCTCAACAGGAATGCCGAGTTTTGATAAATTGTTCGGTGGAGGACTTAAACCAGAAGGAAGTATTCATCTTTTGGAAGTAGGTAGCGAAGTGGGTTCATACTATTTTTGGCTTATATATCCGCTTGTAATAAGTTTACTGCGTCAAGGGATTCCAGTCGTTTATGTACCGTCTGCAGGAGAAACTGTTAAAGATACTGAGGTTTGGGTTACCTCTTTTGTTGATAAAGGTCTTTATGAACATTTTATGAAATTCGAGGAGATAAGCGGAAGTATAGAAGAAGGTTTTTCCGTTCCTAAGCGATCTTTAGGAGATGCTATTGGAATCGTTCAGAAAATTATGAGCGATATAGATGAGATTAGAGATGTAACTGGAAGTCCGATTGTTGCTTTAATTGTTAGCGCTGACATTATAGAATATGTTTATGGTGTTGATTTAGCTTCTCAAATTTTGAACATTTTAACCATCTACTCGAAAAAGGAAAACGTTATGGAGTTTGTTATTGTTAAATACGGTCAACCGGAAATTATTACGCGTTTAAGTCATATGGCTTCAACACATTTCATGCTTGAAAATCTTAATGGTATAATTTTGTTACGTGGAAAAATACCTAAGACAGGAATGTATGCTGTTACAGTTAGTACTTCAAAAGGCTATATTGATACAAATCTTGTACCAATTCGATGAGGGAAAGGAATGGTAGAATCTAAAGTTTACTTGTATAAAATTGTTTTGCTTGGAGACGGTATGGTTGGGAAAACTACTTTACGGCGAGTTTTTATGGGGGAAGGATTTAGAGAAACCTACATGATGACTTTTGGCTGTGATTTCGCAGTTAAAGATGTCATTTTAGAAAACGATGTAAAAATTCGCCTTCAAATATGGGATTTAGCTGGTCAACCCTCATTTGAAAAAATTAGGAAAAGCTACTACAAGGGTTCAAAAGGAGCCATATTAGTGTATGATACAACAAGAAAAGAGACTTTAGAACATGTACCTTTATGGGTAAAAGAACTGCTTTCCAACAGTGGGAACAGAGAGATTCCAATAGTACTTGTAGGAAATAAAATAGATCTCAGAACCGGGAAAGAACCTCACGTTTCTACAGAAGAAGGACTAAAGATGATGACATTTCTTCAAGAAAATTTCGGGCTTAATGTTCTTTTTATCGAAACCTCTGCAAAAACTGGTGAAAACGTGGATACTGCATTTAAGATATTAGCCGGGGAAATACTTCAAAGACATAAACAATGTACCAAGTAATATTTGCTCTCGCCTTAAATTTAATTCTATTGTCGTTGCTAATGACAACTCAAAGTTTAAATATTTGCTTCTGGTTATCCTTATTACTTAATGGACAACCTTGGGAGGTTAGGAATTCGTGGCTGCAAGAACTATTTTCAACATAATTAAAGCGCTCGTAATTTTGTTTGGTGTGAGTGTTTCTGCTCTTTCAACTATAATGACGTATTATGCTGCAGCCTTAATATAGGTCTTAAAGATGCTGCAAGTTCTGTTGTATTTCACCCTGAACCGACAACGGTAGCAGTAACTGCGGAGATAACAATAGAACACAGAGGACTCCTATTTTCGTTTTCAAATATGAACGTTGTTGTCCACATTTATTCAGATGCTGTACCTGATGGGCCTGTTGCTTTGGATAAAGAAATTTTCACGATAAATCCTGGTGAAAGAAAAACTTTAACATTTGATTTTGAAATAGAACGTTCAATTTTTAATGTTACAAGTGAGTGGACCATTGTTATCAATGTTGACGGGGTTATGTCTCTCATGGACAAAAACTTTGTGTCTTTTACTCTCAACTACACCGAAACGGTTTAGGAGGAGAACAAATGGGAGTTAAGAGCGGAATCATAAGATTTATATATTATTTTATTACTTAGGGCTATCTCCCAACGCTTGGAAATGATGTTGCAAGACATTATGGCATATATCTTTTGTTGTTTGACAAAGAAATGATTATGATGATAGGTTTCGTTGTAGCTGCATTAGCGGCTATTGAAAAAACTTTTGAAGACACTAAGCCAGCTATTAGCGGCGTTTCTGGAATACTTCGAAACATCGTAGTGCTTTGGTACTTTTTCAAATTTTTGGAAATGATTACTCTCATCCGGCTACCAGCTTTGAACGTTAGCATTAGTGTTTCCTACAATCTTATAAAAGATCTTATAGTAGCATCTATCCTCTTAACGATCTTTAAACATGTAATACAAGTTGCATTTAGCAAATACCTAGTGAAGACACCTACGACATAAAACGTACACTGCACCTCATTCCTAATCGTAAGATCCGTTAAAAATAGAAAAATCTAAGATAATGTTATTTGGTTGCTGTAGTTATTTTCACGTCTTTCACTGCAACGTACGGGGTTATTACTGGAGTTTCTATTTCCCACCAGTGAACTTGCTCTACCTCCTTTGTAAACCCTGAAATATTGTTGAAAAGTTTTAGAATGTTATCTGAGACTCTGATTCCTCGAATTGCACTTTTTATTTCGCCGTTTTCAATTAGAAATATTCCGTCACGGGGTATTGTTGAGAAGTCTCCAGTTCTATAGTTTTGGAACCGCGTATACCATGTGTTTTCAATTAGGATGCCGTTTTTTACATCTTCTAACAGTTCATTAAATGTGCGGTTTCCAGGTTCAAATACAATATTCCACGCGTGAGGTACTATCCAACCAGCATTCCCGGTGGTTTTTGTCTTAAATTTCTTGGCAGTTTTTACATTATGTAGAAAAGTTTCTACGACGCCGTTCTTTACAAGTTCATTTCGCCTTGTAGGAACTCCTTCATCATCAAATGGACGAGAATTATAACCATTAGGTAGATGTGGATCATCCACTATTGTAACCTCTTCGGGCGCTACCTGCTGGTTTAACTTATCTGCTAGAGGGCTTAAACCACTTTCTACATAAAATGCTGAAAAAGCCATAGATGCAAAGTCGAGAAGATTCGCAAAACTATATGGACCAAATATAACATTATATGTTCCAGGTTTACCTGCAGCTGGGTTTAAAGACATTTTTGAAGTCTCACCGGCTTTTTCACCTGCTTTCGACGGATTAAATTTACCTAGGGTGCGGGACACTGAAAGACCCATTCCCTGTGCTACTCCTTCTTCATCAGCAAAAGATCTTACAGTTATTTCGATTCTTGTTCCTTTATCTTTGGCTTCTACATTTCTAGATGTAACGAGTACTGTTTCATTATATTCTGAGTAAAGTGTGCCAGCTACTCGTTTTCCTCCAGCATTTAAAGCAGAGTTTATCGCTTCTTCAGCGAAGTCTACGATTTCCTCTCCAAGTTGTTCAATTTTTGGATCATAAGTATCAGGGAGACTTTTATAGGTGAACGGCCCCTCTGGCAACTTTTCGTAGCCTTCAACTTCTCTTGTTATTTTTATTACGTGTAAGAGCTTGTTTAAGTTTTCTTTAAGCGAATTTTTCTCCATGTTCGTTACTTCGCACATCGCAATTCTCCTGTCCTTAGCCACGTACACTTTAATTGCAATATCATCCCAGGTTTTTGTTACTGTTATTTGATTGTTAGAAAATCTTGCCTGTCTCTTCACTGTTTTATTAACGAGCGTGGCTATTTCGTCAACGCCTAGTTTGAGCCCTTCCTTGACAATAAAATTAGCTAAATCATAAATGTCTGTCTCCACCATTTATTTAACCTCCAAGTCTAATTTTTCTTAACCTTGCGGGTGGGCCTCCATGCCATACTGGTGCTCCTTGACCTGGATCTCCTTTACCGCATATGGCTGCTTCAAACTCCATTAGTTCGGCTTTTCCTATGGCATCGATACTGCTCCAGAAGGCTGGAGTTGTTATTTCAAGAATAGGGTTCTTTACAAGATGTTTTATTTCACCCTTCTCAATTAAGTAGGCTTCCTTACCTATGTATCTTTGATTAAATCTACGGTCATCTATGTTCCATTCACCAAAGGTTTTCATATATATGCCCAACTTTATGTCCTCTATAAGTTCCTCGAAGGAGTAATCTCTTGGTTCAAGATAAGTGTTCGCCATTCTTACGATAGGTTCACGATTATAGCCCATAGCTCTTGCAGCAGCATTGCTTTGAACTCCAAATTCACCTGCAGTTTCCCTATTATGTAAAAACTCGTTAATAACTCCATTTTTGATGAGATATCTCTTCCTAGCTGGTACTCCTTCATCATCATACCTATAATACCCGTAAGAATAAGGGATTGTCGGGTCATCTACTACATTTACTATTTCACTACCGATTTTTTGACCTAGCATCTCTTTTTTAACAAAACTTTCTCCTGCCTGTGCTGCTTCTCTCCCCAAAATTCTGTCCGCTTCATACGGGTGCCCTACAGATTCATGGCAAGCTATACCAACGATTTGAGGGCCTAAAACTATATCCATTTCCTCTGCTACAGGTTTCTTTGCTTCTCTCAATATTTTAACTAAAATTTCTGTGAGTTCTGCACATTTTTTAGGTAAATCCCATTCTTCCAGTACTTCAAATCCTTTTGTAGCTCCCACGTCCATATATTGCTGCTCAAAACCTCCTGAAGAAGGTTCGACAACAGTTATTACCGCAAAACCTGAAACCCCTACAATTTCCCCCCTGACCTTAGTTCCTTCACTATTTACATAGTACTTGTAGATATAAGTGTCGCTTAACTGTATGAGCCTGCCGGGAACCATTGCCTTCAAACGCTTTCCTGTTTCAAGAATACTTTTATCAACATCCAGAAGTGCTTCCAACTTTTCTTCAGGAGATATATCTAATGGATTTTGTTTAAATATTGTTCTCCACGATCCCATTATGGTTTTTTCCTCTGAAAGGACAATAGGTTTCTTTCTAGTTTTTGAAGATTTTTTTGCCATTTTTACGGCTTCTTCAACTTTTTCCTTTACAAGTTCCTTTGAAAAACGATTTAGACTTGTGAAGCTCATGCCTCCATCAACTAAAACTCTTATGCCGATACCAAAAAAAGATTCTATTCCAGATACCTCTGGTACACCGTTTTTTAACAGAAAAATATTGCTTAAAGTTTTTTGAAGCCTAGCTTCGACATAATCAGCGCCAAGCTTTTCACCCATCTCAACTGCATATTCAACTAAATCTTCATGTTCCAAGAACAGTCCTCCCTCAAAAATTAACATCACAATCTCGTAGCAGTTGTTAAGTTAAGTAATGTGAACAGTATATTTTAAATTTTGGTTAAACAAGGTTTTAAATCAAATAAACTTGCTTTACATGAGCAGAATTTTACATAATGACAACCATAAGCAACATCTGAAAGAATTACAGCAACACAAGCTTTGTAATACGAAAGTAAAAAATTGATATAGTCCACAAAGCCATGCCATACATAAAGTCCCTAACAAAGGAAAATGTTTGATTTCTGCTTATAAGTCTAGTTATGTCTTCTAAAATTTTGGTACCATTTAAAAACCTATAAGATAACAAAACGATGATAATGAAAATTTGGTGGAAGAAAACATTCAATCCACAATATGATGGCCAGTAGTTATCGAGGTTCAACAACACTTAGAATCGAGCAGCTGTCATCCACAATAAAATAACCGTAAAGACGCATCCACGACGTGCAATTCTTTTACTGATTTTAGAGCATTGAGAAATTTTTCAACATCGATTTACTATTTGAATATGCGTCACTTAATGGTATTGGTAGCCCAAATCACTCTATTTCCATTCCATCAACGGTAGGCTAAAAACGTTAAATTAGAATTTAGTTAGATTTAGATATGTCTCTATTCGGCTAAGTTAAGTATAAATGGAATACTAGCTATTGTTAAATTTTGAAGGTGATTTTAGTTGGCTGAGTGTCCAGTGTGTGGTAATCCAATTCCATTCCAGAAATATGTACTATTAACTAATTGGAGTACGATTACTTGCCCTAAATGTGGCAGCCGTCTTAAAGCTAATCGAAAGATTAACTCTCTCATCGGAGGTATTGGAGGGGGTACAGGAGCCATAATAGGTATATGGCTCATTAGAACTTTTTCTCTTTATGCATGGATTTCTTTAATAACTTGGATTACAGCTGTTATCCTAGCTATGAGGCTCCTAACAAAACTGGAGTTAGCTGAGACCACGTGAAATGTAATGTACCTGCACAAAGATTACGGAGCTAATATATCTGGTAGGAGAAAACGCAAACTTAAAACTAAGTAATGATTGTGGGTTCAGATAGTTGACGCCGAAATCGTGATGTAATTCATTGTTCACTATTGTTTTGTTGGTTTGAATATTGGTGCTTTTCTGTCGAAGAATGGGTTTTTCCCTAGTGACGCTAATGGTATTGCCATTACTACGTCGCTTTCAAGGTATTTTAGTTTTCTTGCTGCGGTTCCTGCTCTGAACATTATTCTGTTGTCCACGTTTAGTAGGCTTGCTGTTCTCACTGCTGATCCTATTGCTATTCCTAGGTCTAAAATTTTGAACGTGCAGTTTGGTCCTTTAAAGTGTTCATGGTCTTTTCTCTCGGCGTTTTTGAATTCTTTACATGTTTCGAAGCCACATGCGCCGCAGTTTATCCATAGGGGGTTTCCGCCATTAACTCCTATTAGGAGTACTGCCTGGGATTTTTTTACGCTTTCTGCATCTCTTTTAAAGAATATATCGTTTTTTTCTTCAGCTATTTCGAGCATTTTCTCTACTAATGCGTCTTTTTCAGCTCCGTAGACTAGTGCTATTTCTATGTCGTCTATTCCAGCTGATTTGGGTGCAGTTCTAGCACTGTTTACCATAAGTTTTGCAGCTTCAATAACGGATTCTGCTTCAAAACCTTTACCTTTAATAACTGGTATATTAGCCACCTCCCAACCGATTGGAACAAATAAGTTGAAAAAAGTAGGTTGTTAAAATATAAATTTCTTTGGTAAAATGGGGGTTTGTTTGAGACATCAGGTTTATTGCTGATTAAGTTTTAAATACCTCAAAAGATTTCAAGTATTATTGTAGTTGTTAAGCTAATCAACCTGGTTAGGATGTGAGATTTAAAGGTGGTAAATTCAGAAGACACTAATAGTTCTATTCATATCTATTCGAGGTTTTTTGACAAAATTATGAAAGGTCGCTTTGTTTTTACGTTTGAGGTTAGTTGTTTAAAAGGTTTTACTATTAGAAGTATTTTAAAGAAAGTCGAAAAAAATAAAAAGTTTTTTGATGCTTTTGTTGTTCCAGATAATCCTTTTGCAAAAGTTTTTCCTCATCCATTAGCCTTATGTGACAAGATTCAGAAAGAAAGTGGTGCAGAAACTGTTATGACTATTTGTTGCCGAGATAAAAATAGGCTTGCTATTCAATCAGAGGTTTTGGGGGCTGAATTACTGAATATTCGCAATATAGTTGTTGTGACTGGTGACCCGCTTTCGGAAAGCGATGGAATTAAAAATGTTTTTGATGTAAATTCTATTCAGGCTATAAAAATGATTAAAAATATGACTGTTCAAGGAAATATTTCAAATGAATTGGAGATAGGAGAGAGATTAAAGCTGCATGTGGGCGCCGTGGTTAATTTATCTGGTAGGAACTTGGAAGAGGAGGTTGAAAGATTTTTCATGAAGGTTGATGCAGGCGCAGAATACGCTTTTACCCAAATTGTTTTTAATCCAGATTTACTAGTAGAATTTAAGGATAATGTGGGTAAAATTCCAATCCCAATTATTGTAAGTATTTACCCGATCACGTCGTGGGAGCAAATATGTTTCTTAACATCTTTTTCAAGTTTTGAAATTCCTCTTCAAACGATTGCATATTTTAGGCAAAAGAAGAGAGATGTCGATATGGGGGTTAAAGAAGCTTTGAACGTTGCTTTTAAGGCGAAAGAACTCGGTTTTAATGGGGTACATATTGTTTGCAAAAATGTTAATCTTACGGTAAAACTTGTTAAGAGGTTAAAGGAGGAGGTTAGTTAGGTGAAACTTCTTACAACCGTTATAGGAAGTTATCCCGCAAAACCGAAAGAAGGAGACGTAGATCCTTTTTTACACGCTATCAAAATTGCTGTGGACGATCAGCTTGAAGCCGGTATTGATCTTATTTCCGATGGGCAAACAAGGTACGACATGATAAGATATTTCACGCTGCATCTGCCTGGCTTTGAAGTCAAAGGTGAAAAAAGCTACATTATTAACAGAATACTACCCTCAGAAGAACCGTTTCTGATCAATGACATAAAATGGGTTAAAAGCTACGTGGGAGAAAGAGCCAAAGTTAAAGGTATATTAACTGGACCTATAACCCTTGTCTTTTCAACGTCAATTGGGAAGACTTCTCCTTACTCTGGTTATAGAGATGAAAAATTGTACATGGATGTTGCTGAAGCACTTGCTGTAGAGGCTGAAAGACTTGAAAAAGCTGGCGTGGACGCTATACAAATAGATGAACCTATGTATTCGGTTACTCCTTTCCCCACAGATCTAGCTAAGAAAGCTGTTGAGAGAATAGCTTTAAGCGTCAAGGTTCCAGTTGCTTTACATGTATGTGGAAACATAAAGAAAATTTTTAATACTCTTTTAGATTTTGAGGGAGTGAGTATTTTAAGTCATGCTTTTGCAGCTTACCCCGAAAACTTTGAAGTAGTGTCAAGGGCAAGACTTGAAGACCATGGTAAAAAACTTGGGGTTGGATGTGTTAGAACCGATGTAAATAGGGTTGAAGACTTTGAACACATCCTAAGAATATTAAGAAAGGCTGTAGTGAAGCTTGGAATAGAAAACATAGTTGTCCACCCTGACTGTGGGCTGAGAATATTGGATAGAGAAGTTGCAAAAGAAAAGCTAAAACTCATGGTTAAAGCAGCGAGACGGATAGCGGAGGAAGAACTTTGATTCAAAAGTTTCCAGTTGAACAGAAGGTTTATGAAATAGGTGGAGTAAAGTTTGGAGGTCAGCCCGGGGAATATCCACCTGTATTGATTGGAAGCATGTTTTTTAAAGGCCATAAAATAGTTTTTGACTCCAAAAAGGGGATATTTGACAAAGAAAAAGCTAAAAAGTTAGTTGAAAAACAGGAGAAATATTCTATTGAAACAGGTTGCCCTCATGCTGTTGACGTTATTGCTGAAACACCAGAAGCTATGAAAAAGTATCTGTCGTTCATATTTGAGATAACTGATGCACCTATTTTAGTTGATTCCCCGGATTTTAACACTATAATTGAAGGTTGTAGGTTTGCAATAGAAATAGGGGAAAAGGACAGAATCATCTACAATTCTTTAGGTCCGCGAGTAAAAGAGGAAGAACTCAAAGAAATACAAGATCTTGGCATTAATACAGCTGTTTTGCTTGCTTTAAACACTTCAAATCCTTTTCCAGACGGTACACTTAAAATACTTGAGGAAACATTACTTCCAAAAGTTACAAAAGCTGGAATCACTAAGCCATTAATAGATACTCCCATTTTGGATTTTTTAACTACTTCACTTGCGATAAAAGCTATAGATAAGGTGAAGAGCAAACTGGGTCTTCCATGTGGCTGTGCTCCATGTAACGCCTCTTTTACATCACGTAAAATTTGGCCCTTCAAACGTGGCTCCTTTAGAACTTTTCACACAGCTATAATAACAGCAATTCAATTATCTGGAGCAAACTTCATTATATATGGTCCAATTAGATAT
>Ga0190310_1000465_pt1 | contig 13740 bp, 11 predicted proteins | sample 48700778_MG_FD_165059 | JGI IMG/M metagenome (GOLD analysis project Ga0190310, IMG submission 165059) | Hydrothermal vent sediment bacterial communities from Southern Trench, Guaymas Basin, Mexico - 4870-07-7-8_MG | ecosystem: Environmental > Aquatic > Marine > Hydrothermal vents > Sediment ... | reverse complement strand
GATCTAGGTATTCCTGAGGCTCTATGGGTTTTCGAGGTTGAAAACTTCGGTCCATTGCTAGTGACCATTGATAGTACTGGTAAGAATCTTATTGAAGAAGTTATTGAGGGTGCTTTGAAAAAGAGAGATGAGATCCTGGCAAAACTTGGTGTTAAATAAATAGAAATATCATAGCATCAGTCATTTGGGTGAACACATTTGGAGCAACCCAGGATCGGCGTCTTCATATGCCATTGTGGAAAGAATATAGCTGGTATTGTTGATGTTAAGAAAGTTGCTGAGGAAGTAGCTAAATTGCCCGGCGTAGTATATGTTGAGGACTATGTCTACATGTGTTCTGATCCTGGTCAGCAGAAGATTATTGAGGCTATTAAGAGGGAAAATCTTAATGCTGTAGTCGTCGCTGCGTGTACCCCGTCACTACACTATGAGACATTTGCTAAGGCTGTTGAAGCTGGTGGTCTTAGTAGGTATAGGTATGAAATGGCATGTATACGTGAACATTCTAGCTGGGTTCACTTTGATAAAAAGAAGGCTACTGAAAAGGCTATAAGGATTATAGCTGCAGCAGTCGCTAAGGTGTCTAAGAACAAGGTCTACGAACCTATTACTGGCAAGGTTGTACGTAAAGCACTTGTCATAGGCGGCGGTATAGCTGGTATGACTGCAGCACTAGATCTGGCTAATGCTGGTGTACCAGTGATCCTTGTGGAGAAAAGCCCTACTATAGGTGGTAAAATGGCTATGCTTAGTGAGACTTTTCCAACATTAGATTGTGCACAGTGTATACTCACCCCAAAGATGGCTGAGGTAGCACGTCACCCCAATATAAAGATCTATACACTGTCTGAGGTAATTGATGTAGAAGGCTGTATAGGAAATTATCGTGTAAAGATACTTAAGCATCCACGTAAGGTTGATCCCGATCTCTGTAGGCTGTGCTCATTCTGTGAACGTGTATGTCCTGTAAAGGTACCCAATGAATTTGACCGCGGACTTAGTATGAGAAAAGCTATATACATACCATTCCCACAAGCTGTCCCCTCAGCATATGTTGTTGATTCGGAACATTGTACAAAATGTGGCTTATGCCTAAAGGTTTGTCCCGTTAATGCCATTAATCTTGAAGAAAAAGAAGAAATTATTGAAGAGGAAGTTGGAGCAATAATTGTTGCCACAGGCTATGACTTATATCCTGGTGAACGCCTTAAGGAGTATGGTTATGGAATATATCAAGATGTCATCGACTCTTTACAATTTGAAAGACTATTATCCGCTAGTGGACCTACTAAAGGAAAGATACTAAGACCTAGTGATGGTAAGCCTGTTAAGAGGATTGTGTTTATACAGTGTGCTGGTTCACGTGATGAGAATCACTTACCATATTGTTCTAAGATCTGCTGTATGTATACAGCCAAGCATGCATTAATGTTTAAAGAGCAAGTACCCGATGGTGAAGCAACTATTTTCTATATCGATATACGTGCTGCTGGCAAAGGCTATGAAGAGTTTGTTAAGAGAGTTCAGGAAGAGTTTCAGGTGAACTATATCCGTGGCAGAGTATCTAAGGTTTACAGGGATGTTAATGGAGATCTTGTAGCTATAGGTGTTGATACACTATCCGGCCAGAGAATAACTGTAAGGGCCGATCTTATTGTACTAGCACTAGGCATTGTTCCCAAGCTAAATCCTGATCTAGCGTCCAAGCTCAAGGTACCCATCGACCAATACGGTTTTGCCCAGGAAGTTCATCCAAAGCTCCGTCCTGTTGAGGTGGCTACTGGCGGTGTATTTATCTGTGGTGCTGTACAAGGTCCTAAGGATATTAGTGAGACAGTTACACAAGCATCTGCAGCTGCTGCTAAAGCTCTAGAGCTTCTTGGTAAAGAATATATTGTGCGTGAGCCATTGATTGCTGAGGTAGATCGAGATCTATGTAATGGATGTCGCATATGTCTAACTGTGTGCCCATATGGAGCAATTGAGATGATTGAGGGTAAGGCAAAAGTTAATGAATTATTATGTGAGGGTTGTGGTGCTTGTAATGCATCGTGTCCCGTTGGAGCTATACAACTTCGTAACTATACTGATGAACAACTTCATCTAGTTGTTAAAGCTGTTCTAAGAGGTGTTGCATGATGTGGGAGCCCCGGATCGTAGCTTTCTTCTGTAAATGGTGTGCTGGATCGGCTGCTGATCTTGCCGGTGTTAGTAGAATGCAGTATCCAGCAAATATTATACCCGTTATAGTCCCGTGCACGGGCCGTATTAGCCCTCGTGCCATTATAGAGGCGTTCATCAATGGCGCTGATGGCGTACTAGTTGGAGGTTGTCATACACCTAATGACTGCCATTACATGGCTGGTAACTTCAAGGCTTTCAAAAGAGTTTATCTACTTAAGAAAATGCTTAAGCAATTCGGTATTGAGCCTGAGAGACTGAGAATTGAGTGGATTAGTGCTACTGAATCACAGAAGCTAGTTCGAGTTACCAAAGAGTTTGTTTCCCAAATAAGAGAACTCGGACCACTCATGGGTGAGGGTGATGGGGAAGCTTAAACTAGCCATAGTATATGGAGCTATATGTGGAGGATGTGATGTATCTCTCGTTAATACTGGTGAGAAACTAGCCGATGTACTAGAGAAATATGATATAGTCTATTGGGGTGCAGCTATTGATGGTAAAGCTGATATGCTTGAGAAACTCGATAAGATAGATGTAGCGATCTATATGGGTACTGTAAGGACCGAGAGTAATCTCAAGTATGCTAAACTCATACGTGATAAGGCAGACCTTGTTGTAGCATACGGTGCATGTGCGGTTTATGGAGGTATACCTGGACTTGGCGCTTTAATGGAACCTGAAGAAATCATGAAGATAGTGAGTTCAACAGTAACTACAGAGTCTAAGGAGGAAATAGATCTTCCTGAAGAGTTAAAGCTTCCCAGAATACTGCCGACATGTACATCTCTAGTTGAAATACTTGACCCAGATGTAATGGCCCCCGGATGCCCTCCAGGACCAATATCTAATGATGGACTACTTAAAGTATTGATCGATTATGCAGCTGGTAAAAAACCTGAAGGTAAGATAATATTTGGTGAGGAACAGTCATTATGCCATGAATGCCCTAGAAAGCCAAAGGATCTAAGTAAGATTGTTATGCCAGGAATATATAGGCTTCATGAGATAAAGCTTGAAGAGGGTAAATGCTTCCTTGAGCAAGGAATACTATGTATGGGTCCAGCTACTAGGGCTGCTTGTGATATGCCTTGTATAAAGAATAATATGCCTTGTATAGGCTGTATGGGCCCAGCTCCAGGTGTCGATGATGTTGGTTTAAAGTATTTATCCGCTATAGCTTCAATACTTCTTGTTGATAAGGAGAAGGAGCTGTTAGAGAATGGTCTTGCTAGGCACCTAGATAAGATCGTTGATCCTCTTGGCATGTTCTATAGGTATACATTGCCTAGTTCATATATTACAAAGCTTTCAATTAAGAGGAGAAAGAAGAGGGGTTAAGCCGTGGGGTATAGATTTATATCTATCGATCCTGTCACGCGTGTTGAGGGTGAAGTTAGAGCTGTAATAATTATTGATGAGAACGGCGAGGTTAAAGATGCATACTACCAGACCCTGGAGATTAGAGGTTTTGAGGCTTTCTGTAGAGGTAGGGCTGTTGAGGAACTTCCAAGGATAACATCTGCTGTATGTGGTGTTTGCTCATGGGCTCACCATGTAGCGTCTGGTAAGACCTTAGATGTATTGTTTGGACGTGAACCATCGCCCACTGCTAAGAAATTAAGGGAAATAGCTTATTTCATGCAGATAATCGATAGTCATCTACTACACTTTATCGTCATGGCATTACCTGACTTTGCATTACCAAATGCACCTCCAGAGCTAAGAAATATTGCCGGTCTGTTAAGGGAGGATCCTAAGGTTGCAGTATTATTCCTTAAATCAAGATCTATTATTAAAGATATTGAGGAGGTATTCGGTGGTAAACCAATACATACGGCATTTGTTTTGCCAGGAGGTATTTCACGTAGGTTTAAAGAGGAGGATCTTGAAAAGGTCGATAAATTGACTAAGGAGCTATATGATATTATTGACTATATCGTAGACTACTTCAATAAGAAGATCCTTAAGTCAGAAATATTCCAGAAATATCTATATGATGAGGCATACATGTTGAAGACGTATTACATGGGTATTGTTGGTAAAAGTGATACACTAAACTTCTATGATGGGAAACTAAAGATCATCAATAGTAGTGGTAAAGAGGTAGCCCGCTTCGATGCAATGGAATATACAAAGTATATCGCTGAACACATGACTAATTGGGCATACTCTAAATTCCCATACCTTAAATGGCTTGGATGGAGAGGGTTCAATGAAGAATATTTAGTGAGGGTCGGTCCATTAGCAAGACTTAATGTTATTGACAAAATACCTTCAGAGAGAGCACAAGAGGAATATAAATACATGATTGAAGTATTTGGCGGTAAACCTATACATAATACTATGGCTTATCATTGGGCCCGTATTATCGAAACATTACACTCCATTGAGCGTATGAGAGATATGCTCCATGAAGACGATCTATTGTCTAATGATATATTAAATCTTGAGGGTGAACCTAGGTACGAAGGTGTAGGAGTTATTGAGGCTCCTAGAGGCACATTAATACATCATTATAGGGCTAACGAGGATCTACTAGCTACCGATGTGAATATTATTACTCCTACAACAATTAATAATGCAGCTATAAATGCAGAATTAAAGAAGGTTGCCAAGAAGATATTGAGTGATGGAGCTATTGATGAAGCTTCATTGAATAAGCTTGAGATGTCTATTAGAGCATATGATCCATGTAATTCCTGTGCTACACACTATATAGATCTTGGAGGAAAGAGCTTGTTCTCTATTCTAATAGTTGATCCTAATGGTCGTGTTCTTAATAAGGTAGAACTTGGCTCTCGGGAGGTGATGATTGGTTGTCGGAGATAATTGAGAAAATTATAGCTATTAGTGGTAAGAATCCCTACTTATGTTATCAATGTGGTATGTGCTCTGCAGCGTGTCCCATGGCTGAGTACATGGATTTACTGCCTCACCAGGTAATTAGACTTGTACAGCTTGGAAGGAAAGATATTGATCGTATAGAGTCTGTATGGATGTGTGTATCGTGTATGGCATGTGTCGATAAGTGTCCCAGACACGTTGATCCAGGCATTATATTTGAAGCTATAAGACTATTGACTTTGAGAAAGGGCGTTGATAAGGCTGATTATTGGAAACTAACTGATCTTGAGGAGGCTCCATCAATGGCTCTTGTTGCATTGTCTAGGAAGATGACTGGGTGATACTTATGAAGCTCTTGTATTATCCGGGATGTACTGTTAAAAGGAATGCATTAGAGTATGAGAAAGCATCAATAGCTGTACTTGAGAAACTAGGTATAGACGTTATCGAGCTTGATAAATGGTATTGCTGTGGAGCATTGTATAGCCTTGCAATAGATGATCTTATAAAGCATCTTGGAGCTGTACGTACACTTGTTAAAGCACAGGTTCAGAGTAGAAATGTTGGCACTAATGACTTATTGACCATATGCCCTATGTGCTTTAATGTATTGAAGAGAGTTAATAAGTTACTTCTAGAGAATCCAGATAATCTTGAGACTATATCGAGGTTTATGGATGAAGAGGAAGAGTATAAAGTTGGTGTTAATGTATACCATATTGTAGAAATTTTAGCTAATAACGTTGATAAAATAAAGGAAAACATGGTTAGAGAGCTAAATGGTGTAAAGATAGCTGCATACTATGGATGTACATTGTTAAGGCCTAAGGAAATAGCAGTGGATGACCCAGAAGATCCGCATATTATTGAGAACTTAATAGAGGAGCTTGGTGGAGAGATCGTTAATTACCCATTTAAGTCTGAATGTTGCGGTTCTTATCAAGTCCTTGTGAATAGAGATATAGTGTACAATAGGTCTAGTTTAGTTATTAATGAAGCTTCACGTAGAGGCGCTGACATTATCGTTACAGTATGCCCACTATGCTATTATAACTTAAAAATAACCCTTAAGAATATGAAGAGACCTCCTACAGTAAGAATAGTATATATCAGTGAACTTCTAGCATATCTACTAGGGTTAGATACAGTGTTATCAAGTGAGACTAAAAGTTTATTCGAAAGTGTTTTTTCACATACTGGAAAAAGTATGTAAGGTTTTACATTTATGGGTGAGACCCGTTGAGCTCTCAAAAAACCGTGGTTGAATCAAGTCCTAAAGGAAGTAGGACTGTAAGGATATATTTCATGGGTAAAGCATATGATGTACCTGAAGGACTAACTATTATGAAAGCATTAGAATACATAGGTTATAGGTTCATACGTGGAGTAGGGTGTCGTGGCGGATTCTGTGGAGCTTGTGCAGTAGCATATAGATTGCCGGGAGAATATAGATTAAGAACAGCTTTAGCTTGCCAAACAACTGTTGAGGATGGAATGTATATTGCCTTACTACCATATTCGCCCATGGAAAAGCCTAAATATAATATAGAAGAAATGAAAGCAGAAGCAGGTTATATACTAAAAATATTCCCTGAAATATCTCGTTGTGTAAGCTGTAATTCCTGCACAAAAGCGTGTCCGCAAGAATTAGAGGTTATGGATGCTATACAGTCAATATTACGAGGAGATATTAGGAAAGCAGCTGAACTAATATTTGATTGTATATCATGCGGTCTATGCTCAATAAGATGCCCAGCTGAGATAAGGCATATGTACGTTTTCCAACTAGTTAGAAGAATGACTGGTAAATACATACTGCCTAGGGCCAAGCATCTAGAAAAGAGAATAGAGGAGATTAAGGAAGGCAAGTTTGATGCTGAAATAGAGAAGCTAATGAAGATGCCGATTGAGGAATTGAAGAGACTATATTCAGAAAGAGATATTGAGAAGGCATAACCTCACACATGATTGTTATGAGGTGTATAAATATGGTTGAAGGATATCCCCCTGAAATGAGAAAAGCAATTAAAATAGTTGAAGAAACACGTGAAGAAAGATTAAAGAAAAGATATAGAAGACTATCACTTGAAGAGAGAGAACAGCTTGTCAAAAAATGGCATCCAGACTATAGACCGGATACCAAGAGAGCATTAAGAATAGGGCCTTCAAAAGGAACTATAGTATATAATGAAGTGGCAGATATATTAGAGTCTTGGCCTATAGTGGATCCTGAGGAGATCGATCTATCGAAGATCGACTATGACGTAAATATACTAATTATTGGAGGAGGCGGAGCAGCAGCTGCAGCAGCTCTTTGGAGCCTCTATGAAGGTGTTGATCCAGATAGCATAATAGTAGCTACTAAGCTTAGATTTGGAGATGCAAATACCGTTAAAGCTCAGGGAGGTATACAAGCAGCTGATAGACCTGAAGATAGTCCTGTTAGACACTATCTAGACACCATAGGAGGTGGACACTTTGCTAATAAGCCGGAGCTTGTAAGAGCACTTGTTATGGATGCCCCATTTATTATTAAATGGCTTGAAGATCTTGGTATGATGTTTGATAAAACCGGAGAAGGAGAAATGATCGAATATTCCGGAGGCGGAGCTTCTAGAAGGAGATTACACTGTGCAAGAGATTACACAGGCCTAGAGATCATGAGAGTCATTAAAGATGAGGCCTTGAATAAAGGAGTACATGTATTAGAATTTTCTCCAGCCATAGAGTTATTAACCGATCCAGATACAGGAGCCGTATCTGGAGCTGTATTATGGAACCTGGAGACACAAGAATACATAGTAGTTAGATCCAAGGTTACAATACTGGCAACTGGAGGGTTTGGCAGATTACACTTAGCCGGATTCCCAACAACTAATCACTACGGGGCAACAGCTGATGGCTTAGTATTGGCTTATCGTGTAGGAGCAGCCCTACGTGACATGGATACTGCCCAGTTCCATCCAACAGGCGTAGCTTATCCTGAGGCCATCCTTGGAGAACTGATTACTGAGAAGTGCCGTAGTCTAGGTGCACAATTAGTTAATGCTAATGGCGAACTATTTATATACGAGCTGGAGCCACGTGATGTAGTGGCATCAGCTATTATACGTGAGTGTGCAGAGGGGCGCGGAATACTTACACCTACTGGTGTATGTGGTGTATGGCTTGACCTACCAATGATCGATATGATACGTGGGCCTGGCACGCTTAAGAGGGCATTACCAGCTATGTATAGGCAGTTTATTAGGCACGGTATAGATATAACTGTAGACCCTGTCCTAACGTATCCAACACTTCATTATCAGAATGGAGGTATAGCTATTAATGTTCATGCACAAGTACTGAATCCAATGGATGAACCTATACCAGGGCTGTTAGCAGCTGGCGAGATAACTGGTGGTGTACATGGTAGAAATAGATTAATGGGTAACTCATTACTTGACATATTAGTCTTTGGTAGGAGAGCTGGTTTAACTGCTGCTAAACTTGTTAAAGAGAAGAGTAATAAGCCTAAGATATCATTTAAGCACTTAAAGAAATATACTGAAGAGCTTAGAGCTTATAATATACCTAGAGATAGAAAAGCGCCAGTTATACTGCCAGATTATAGAGGAAATCCTGACTATAGAGGAAAGAATCCATTCCTAAAGATTCTCAGAATTAGTATTTAAGGAAAAATATTTTTTATAATATCAAACATCCCCATATAACAAAGTGAGGCGAAAAGGACATGTCTAATCCTAGTCAAAAGAAGATAGATTGGTATGATATATCGAATAAACTTCATCTAAAATATCAAGGCAAAATAGAGATTGTTCCAAAAGTTCCTGTTTTAAAATTAAAGGATTTCGCCATATGGTATACTCCTGGAGTAGCAGGACCTTGTAGAAAAATCTATAATGAGGGAAAGGATCTATCATTCGAATATACTCTACGATGGAACTATGCAGCTGTCATAAGTGATGGTACACGTGTACTGGGTCTAGGCAATATTGGTCCTGAGGCAGGACTTCCGGTAATGGAAGGTAAGGCTCTACTTTTCAAATATCTTGGTGGAGTAGATGCCATACCCTTAGTAATTAATGCTCATGATCCTGATAAATTCATTGAGGTTGTCAAGATTCTTGAGCCGAGCTTCGGAGCTATTAATTTAGAAGACATATCGAGTCCTAAGTGCTTTTACATACTTGAAAAACTTAATGAAATACTTGAAATACCGGTATGGCACGATGATCAGCAAGGAACAGCATTAGTAACACTTGCTGGACTTCTAAATGCTTTGAAGATTGTCGGTAAAAAACTTGATCAGGTAAAGATTGCATTTGTTGGTGCAGGTGCTGCAAACATTGCTGCTATAAAGTATATAACATTTGCTGGAGCCGATCCGAAGAAGATGGTTGTAGTTGATAGTAAGGGCATATTACATCCAAATAGACCCGATATTGAAGAGCTTAAAGTAAAGAACCCATGGAAGTACAAGATAGCTATGACAACAAACGCTGAAGGAGTAACTGGAGGAATACCAGAAGCATTGAAAGGCGCTGACGTAGTTATAGCAGCCTCTAGACCGGGCCCAGGCATTATTAAGAAAGAATGGATTAAACTGATGAACGACGACCCGATAGTATTTGCTATGGCCAATCCAGTACCAGAGATATGGCCTTGGGAGGCTAAAGAAGCTGGTGCAAGAATTGTAGCTACAGGCCGTAGTGACTTCCCTAATCAGATTAATAATAGTCTTGGATTCCCAGCAGTATTCCGCGGCATATTGACTGTACGTTCCCGCAAAATGACTGACTCCATGTTTCTTGCTGCAGCCTATGCCATTGCTGCTTATGCTGAAAAGAAGGGTATACATGAGGAATATATAGTACCTGCAATGGATGATCCAGAGACGTTTGTTGAAGAAGCTATCGCCGTTGCTGAGAAAGCGATGGAGGAAGGTGTTGCTCGTAGAAAATTATCACGTTCAGAGCTTGAGGCAGAAATTAGAGAGCTTATCTACCGTCCTAAGAAGTATATGGATGTTGCCTTGAAAAATGATCTTATAAAGATCTATCCACCCTATCCTGAAAAGTAAATGTTTTTTTACTAATACCATTTTATAGAGACTTTAACTCTAGTTCAACTTCTACGTCTTTTCCTATATTAATTAACTCATTATAGACATTCTTATGTAAGGGTATGCCTATTTTCTTTCTAGTTATCATCGTATACCATGCCTTTTCACCAGGTATCCATATATGGTCAGCTTTTGGATGTTTTCTTGCAGACTTTATTTCATTAACATATTGTTGGAGTCTATTATAGAATTCATCAATAGGCATAAAAGCGCTTATATCGATAGCCATAAATGCATGTCCTACATTAGATGGTTTCTCGCCAACAGTATATCCTACATGTATTCCCCATGCAGCACCGGATAATACGCCTGAAATAATATCAACTATAAATGATAATCCTGAACCTTTATGGCCACCGTGTTTTTCACCAAGACCACCGAGAGGTAATAAAGCAGCCTTTTTAGCTTTTATCATTTTCAGTACATAACTTGCATTTCCATATAATATGTTTCCATCAGAATCAATAACCCATCCGGAAGGTATTTCCTTGCCTTGCTTTGAATAAATCTCTATTTTACCCACTGGTACAACAGATGTAGCAGCATCAAATAATATTGGTGGTGGTTCAGGCTTAGGTATACCAACAGCTATTGGATTAGTACCAATGATTCTGTCAATCGTGTGAGTATATGCAACTAGGTTAACCGAATTAGTCATAGTAACTCCTATATAGCCTTTCTCAACAGCCTTCAATGAATAATAACCAGCTATCCCGAAATGATTACTATTACGTACAAGAACTAATGAGACTCCATAGTTCTTCGCCTTTTCAATAGCAAGTTCCATAGCCCTTATACTAACTGGTTGTCCAAGGCCATTACATGCATCAATAATTACTACTGCACCATGATCTACAATGATCTTGGGCTCTGAATAAATATCTATGTTCCCAGTTTTTATTCCATCAACGTATCTCCGAGTTCTTTGAACACCATGGCTAGAAATACCAAATAAATCGGCTGTAACAAGTACATCGGCTACTATTTCTGCTTCCCACTTGCGAACTCCTAATTTTTCGAATATCCTAGCTACATAGTTTTTTAGTGAAATATGATCTACTCTAATATAATCTTCGAGGGGAATAGGTTTTTCACGCTCATAAAATTCGTGTATCAAGACCCTTATCCCTCGAACAAACGTTACTACATATAATAAAAATATCTATTTTAAGGTAATAAAGGAGTTTCTCTATAAAATCATTTATGTGAGAGCTATGGAAAATGATCCATTTATTTGGCTGGAGGAATCAAATGATCCAAAAACAAGGGAATTCATTAAAAGACATAATGAAAGATTTAAACAATACATTAATGATCTATCTAAAAAGTTCATTGATAGGATAAAGAAATATTACAGCTTACCCTACATTACTTATTTCAAAGCTTGCAGTAAAGGTATATATTTAATCGTTAGAGAAGAAAATCGCTATACAATAAAACTTCTCTATTGGAACGGAGATCTTGAGAATATACTTTACTCAAATGAGCTGGGGAAACATATAGTCATAAGTGTAGTTTATCCATCAATAAGTGGAGATAAATTAGGGTTCTTTTATACTGAAGCAGGAAGTGATGAAGGTATATTGAGAATCATTGATACTATAAGTAATGAGATACTAGACGAACTAAAAGGCAGTGTGGGAAACATTGTTTGGATCGATGAATATAGATACTACTATGCAAGGTTTTATCGTAAGGGAAAAACTCCTGACGGAGTAGAAGCTCCCGCAGAAAGAATATTTATGAGAAAATTAGGAGGGGAGATAGAAGAACTAGTCTTTGGCTATGAAATACCTACAAATCATATGATCTGGGTTATGGAACCATGGGAATATGATAAGGTATTTATTATAGTACAATATGGTTGGAATAAATCCATTATCTATGGCGGCTTAAAGAATGATCCTTCTAGCTGGAAGCTATTGTATAAGAGAGACAATATACTAGTGAAACCAATTGGATATTATAATGGGATCCCCTACATGATCGTATACGATAGAAATGGATTAGGTAGAATTATAAGGATCATTAAAACAGAAATAGAAGAAATATTAGACGAAGATATTTATCCATTGAGAAAAGCCGTGATCGTAGGAGACAAGATTTATGCAGAGTATCTAGTTAATGCATCCAGCAGGATTAAGGTTTTTGAATTAAATGGTAAACTAATTAAGGAGATCCCCTTTAATGAACCAGTCACCATCAAGATCATGGATCATTACAAAGATACAGTATTAATGAGTGTTGAAAGCTTTAGTAGTCCACCAAGAATATTATCACTAAAGAACCTTCAAATAAAAGATCTCTATACTCCTTCCATTAAACTTGATTTAGATATTAATGAAGAATGGACTGTATCAAGCGATGGTACAAGAATACATATGTTTATTATAAGACATAAAGAAAAAAGTAATAGACTCGCAATTGTCTATGGATATGGAGGCTTCGGATTATCAATAACACCATTCTTTGTAGGTGCTGTAGCTCCATTTATTGAGGATGGAGGAATATTTATTGTGGCCAATCTACGTGGCGGAGGAGAATATGGTGAAAAATGGCATAAAATGGGAATGAGGGAAAATAAACAAAATGTATTCGAGGATTACAAAGCTGTTCTGAGGTATATAAAGAGCAAAGGTTTCAAGACAATTGGCTGGGGAGTTAGTAATGGAGGTTTACTGGTAGCTGCTACAATGGTCCAGTCACCAGAATTATTCGATGTTGCATTGATCGGCTATCCTGTTATAGATATGTTGCGTTTTCATAAACTCTATATTGGTAGGTTATGGACTACTGAATATGGTGATCCAGATAATCCAAGAGATCGCGCTTATCTCATAAGATATTCTCCTTACCATAATATTAAAGCTGAAAAACAGTATCCATATACTCTAGTATACACGGGCCTCTATGATGACCGTGTACATCCAGGACATGCATTAAAATTTGTAGCTAGATTAGAAGAAGTTGAGGCTCCTGTTTATTTAAGAGTTGAAACAAGCAGCGGGCATAAGGGTTCATCGCCTATCATTAAGATAAAGGAATATAGCGATCTATATGCATTTATATATAGATCTCTAAGTATTTACTGATCAGAAAGGTATACTACAATATTTTATAATCTATAGTTACTAAACAATACTATAGAGAATACGCTTGGTGAATTATTTGATCAGGTTTCCAGATTACTTTATTTTTGGTACAGCCACATCTTCTCATCAGATCGAAGGAGACAATAAATATAATGACTGGTGGGACTGGGAAACAAGAGGAAAGTTTAAAGTTGGATCTGGCAAGGCATGTAATCACTGGCGATTATATAAAAATGATATTGAGCTCATGGCCAAACTAGGTTATAATGCTTATAGATTCTCCATCGAATGGAGCCGTATTTTTCCTAGAAAAGATTACATAGATCATAGTGCAATTGATAGATATAAGGAAATAGTAGATTTACTTCAAAAACATAGTATAGAGCCCGTGATTACATTACATCATTTTACGAATCCACTATGGTTTATGAAGGAGGGAGGATGGGTAAAGGAAGAAAATATTAAGTACTTTATAAGATATGTAGACCTTATAGT